>ERZ827452.1301-NODE-1301-length-24693-cov-5.424710_pt1 | contig 24693 bp, 17 predicted proteins | sample MGYA00519866_ERZ827452 | MGnify/ENA primary metagenome ERZ827452 (study PRJEB31778, sample SAMEA3449307) | human gut metagenome | biome: human gut; feature: human-associated habitat; material: faeces | place: United Kingdom | collected 2010/2012 ... | reverse complement strand
TTTTATGACATATATGAATTAAAGATTATACTTTTATCCTTCTATTTTTATAATAACAACAGCAATTTTTACAAAAACACAGTCTAAAATCTAGACTGTGGTTTTTATTATATATTTAATTTCAGGTTCTATAATAAATGTTGGGGTGGTTATATAAAAATAACTACTTCAACTTTTTTTTGTAAAAAATAATGCACTTATCTTAAATACCTGATAAAATGTAGTTGTCGAAAAACATTAAAGGAGGTATTGATAAGTGCTAACTAATTGTATCAAAGATTTATTAAATTTAAAAGGGGTTATTATAAAAAGTATTAAAAATTTAGAAAATGTAGTTGAAATTTATATCGAAATGCCTCTCAAACCGCATATCTGTCCTAATTGTGGTTCTGAAACTACTAAAATTCACGATTATAGAATTCAAACTATTAAAGATATTCCTATCTACTTTAAACCTACTAATTTGATTTATAATAAACGTAGATATGAATGTAAATATTGTAACAAACGCTTTTACTATAATTTTTAAATACCATAGAAAAACTCTTAGGCTTACTGGTTATATTATTAATGAACTTCGTAATTTAGAGTCAGATATAGAACAGCTAATAGAATGTGCTAAAACATACCAGCATTGGTATTCTGAAATAAAGAATTCTTTAGAAGTACCATATTCTAATGGACCAACAGAAGGTTTTAATAATAAAATAAAAACACTAAAAAGGGTTTCTTTTGGTATTAGAAATTTTGAACACTTAAAGGCTAGAATTTTACTATTGAATAGATGAAATATATTAATTAAATATCTAAATAGACCGATTTATCAATTGGTTTATTAAATATACCTAAAATTACATATTTTCAGTTATTTTTGATGTAAACATTAAAATACATTAAAAAAGCTGAGGTAAAAAACTTTCAAAGTTTTCTACCCCAACTATTGACATTCAGCCCTAAATTTATTCTTTTAAAACCTCGCTTAAATCTATTTATTTTTTACTTTAGCAACTATTACCGTCATATCATCTTTTGGCATACCATAATTATTATCTATAGCTTCTTGTAATATTATATCTGCTATTTTTTGTACATCGTCTGTTTCTATATCTTCTAATAAAAATTTTAACCATAGTTCTTTATTTGTGTATTCTTCTGATGAGTCTAATATTCCATCACTACACATTACTAAAATGTCTCCGTCTTTTAAGTCTTTATCATATACTACTAAATCTATATCACTTAATATACCTGTAGGTAAAGATAATGATTTTAATACTTGTACATTTCTCTTATTTTTTACATATGTTGGACATGCTCCGTTTTTTATAAATTCCAAATTTTGAGCATATAAATCAAATATTGATACATCGAGTGTACTGTACATGTCTTCTTCGCTTATTGCAGCTAAACTTGCATTAATTAATCTTAAAGATGTGTCTTTGTCAAAACCAGATGATAATAATTTGTTTAACATTGCTATTGCCATTGTACTACTCTTTCTTGCTTCTTTTCCAGAGCCCATTCCATCACTAATAGCAATTAAATATTTTCCATCTTCTAGTTTTGTTTGAACATTTGCATCTCCAGATATTACAGAACCCGATTTGGTTGTTACTGCCACGCCTACTTGTAATAGCATTTTATCATCTGTTACAAATACATATATGCAATCTTGAACATCAGCACGTAATGCACATTCTTGTTTTTGTAAAACCATATTTTGCTTCATAACATCTGATACTATTTTTGCCATCTTTTTAAGATTACATGCTGGTCTTTCCACATTTTCACATGGAGCTGTGTATAATGTAACCTCTATTCTGCCTGAATTTTGTTTTTTTATTATTGCATCCTTTATAATTACTTCTTTTTCTTCTAATAATTTTATAATTTGCTTTCTTTGACTTTCAAACTCTTCTTGCTTTGGAGCTTCTATTTCTTCTGCTAAGTTTCCGATTGCATTTGAAACTTCTTGTAGCTGATTAGAAACTACTTTTTTATTTTCATCTAACTTTTTCTTCCATATAAAGTTTAATTTACTTACTTTATATGAGTAATTTATTACTTTTGTCATTTTAGAAATATCATCTTTGATTTCCCTATTTTCATCTGCACCTACTATATAATTATTGTGCTTTGCAAATATATTTATTAGGTTTTTTTCATTTAGCATTTCATTATTTAAAAGCTCATCAAAAATGTCTTCTATTATATTATCTTCTGGATTGTATATATCATCAAATAAAAAGTTACCTTCTAGCCCGTCTAGTTCATTTTGTAATTCTTTTTCAAATATTTTTATATTTTCTTTTTCTTGTTCTAAAAGTTCATCTTCATCTACAATTGTTGCTGCCGCTTCTTTATAAGTTTTCGCAATTTCTGATATAGTTTCTGACATAGCTGTTAGTTTATATACCGTATCTCTATTTTCTTCTAAATTTCTACCTGTTGTTTCTGGCAATAATTTTACATCTTTATAAATATCTTCTATATTAATCTTTATGTTTTTAGGTACTGCAAGTAAACCTAAAGCAGCAATTAGTATTTCTTGGAAATTTATTATATTTATAGTATTTCCATTAGCAGCATATGTAAGTGCTACATTTCCTAATATAAATCCTACAATAACACCAATTTTACCAAATCTACTAAATATTCCTGCTATCATACCAGAAATTGCAAAAGAAGCTATCATTATAGGTTCGCCTTTTCCTACTACTCCAAGAACTGTTCCTACAGTTATTCCTGTTGTTCCACCTACTAATATTCCATTTTTCCAGCCCATTATTAATACTATTAATATGCATAAAATATTCTTTACAGAATATCCAAATACATATATGCTTTCTAAGCTTGTACATGATAATGCTAAAAGCAAGCTCGCTCCCATTACTTCTTCTATTGAATATACTTTTCTATAACCTATTTGATTTATTACGGGCACAGCATTTACAAATATTTTATAAAAGATATATGCACATATACTATACATTAATTTTACAAGTACATCATATATTATAAATTGTTCAAATATTAAACCTACTAATTGAACAATTAAGCATGCAAAAAATACTCGCATTCCTAGTCTTCTTTTTTCATTATCTTCTTCATTATACTTTGGCTTTTTTATTAATATACTAACTATCAACAATAGCATTGTTAATATTAAGCTTAGTGTATTTGCTCCTCCAAATGAAATACAATTTGCTACGCATATTACTACAGACACCATTGCTATTGGAACGCAGTTGCTTAAAGTAGCCGCAAACATAGCTATTCCAAATGGTGCAAGTTCACTATTAGTTCCAAATCCAACTAGTGAAATCATAAAAGAAATAATGTATAGCAATATTTTTGGTTTAGTAAAACTCTGCTTTATAAATTCCTTTATTCGTTGTTTTCTATCTGCTTGTACATCCTCAAAGTCATTTTGATTATCTTCAAAACTTCTTTCTACATTTTGAAACATCCTCTACCACCTCATACTTTTTTAATTCTTTTTTAGTAATCTTTGTTGTTTTCTTTGGTTATTTTAATACTTGTTCTCTAAATTTTTTGTCATTTTAGTGTACAAAATTAAAAAAGTTTTTTACAACTTGTGATATATTTATTTATTAAATTCTCTTTTTACTTTTTATATTACAAATATTAGTCAATATTTTATCACAAATTGCCAAAAAAACAATAGTTAGCCTATAATTTCATATTTTAAAAATGAGACATTAATAATTATTTAAAGGATTTACATTTATTTTTATGTACAAGCTTGTGTAGAAAGAAAAAGCATGATAAAAAAGAATGCCTCATTTTTGAGACATTCTTCTTTTATCTATATCTTTATTTTAAAACTTTCTTTTTTATAAAGATAATTCCAACTACTAATATGCTACTTGCAAGTAATATTGCAATTCCTATCATGTAGTATGTTCCAGCATTACCAAATGGTGGTAATATCTTAACAATTTCTGAAACGTTACTATCTACTTCTGTTACATCTAATGTTGGATCTTGGTTACCTACTACAGAGTAAGCACTTCTTCTACCAACATCATTGCTCATTTTTACAATTTCTACAATATTTCTGTAAGTCAAATCATCAGTTTTATTCTCTGATGTCATTAATTGCGTTAATACTAAGTCTTCATCTATAGAACTTGTTTGGCTTCCATAAAATTCTGGTACTAATGCTGTTGTTGCAAGTTTAGAGTTGTCTTTTGTAACTATAATTGTATTGTATTTAGCCATTTGTGTATTTAATGCACTATTTACTAATCCATTTGCAATTAAGTTATCTTTTGTCATTACTTCCCATGCATCGTTGTCTACTGCGTAGAATTGTAAGTTATTTGCTACATAGTCTACTAATTTATTAGCTGTTGTTTTTACTATTGTACTAGAATCTGATACAACTCCTGTGTAGTAGAATTGATTATCTTTGTAATCTACCTCTCCTACGTTTGTTACAGTAATCTTGTATGAGATTTTAATTGTTGCACCATGCATTAATTCTTCGTCCATAGTCATCTGTACTAATCCATATGTTAAATCATAATTGTTTTTTTCTCTTATTGTTGCCATTGGATCTCCAGTTAGCTTGTTATCTTTATAATTAAATTCATATGGTTTATGTTTTTTCCATAATACGTTTGATGCTGTTTGTGTTGCATCAAATAATGTTGAACCATCTGCTAATGTTAATTTAACATTTGTTACTTGTTTGTCTATCGCAAGTTGTGATTTTGGTCTTTCCTCTAATCCTAGGTTAACATCTTTTATTTGATATTTAGTAGTATTGTCTACAGTTTGATTTCCTGTATCTGTTCTATTGTATTCAACCTCTACATTTATAGCACCTGTTTCTGCAGTCATTTGAGTATTATTCATAAATTCATTAATTAATGCTTGCATTTGTTCTTTGCTATATGATGTTCCTAAATATGTTGGAACTTTTTCTGAAGATGCTAATACTTCTGCTATATGGTTCTTAATATAATTTGTTTCATTTTGTTTTTCTGAAGAGTTTGAATAATTTTCTACTTCTTCTCTGCTGTTTAAATTATTTCTACCATATATATTATCGTTATCTACCATAATATCTTTTGCGTCTGATGCATTTGTTATTGCATCTGATGCTGCTATATCATATAGATATTTACCAGTAGAGTTTTGTGTATTATAGTTCTTGTATGTTTCTATTTTTGATAATGCATATCTACTATTTGCATATGCTAGCATAAATGTGTTATCTGTTTGTGTTATTCCTGCTTGATATGTTGTAGACTTATAATCTTGACCATTATAAGATTTTGCATTTTGTCCTTGTTCTTGTAATGTATTTGTAACCTCAGTTGATGTATTTGGTAATACTGTCTTTACAGTATCTCCATAGATAAATCTTACTACATAGTTACCTGGTACATATGATTTAAATACATATTTACCTCTTTCATTACTTGTTTCTGTAGATACTAGGTTGTTTTTGTTTATTATTGGTGTATATGTTCCTTCACCTGTAGAGAATGTCTTCCAAATGTATTCTGTTCCATTGTCCATAAGTTCTACTAATTGTACTGTTACACCATTAATTCCTTCTTCTTTGCTATCTTTTAGACCATTTCCAACAGATGTTTTTTGATCTTTATTTTCAACATTTCTTATATCTTCCCAAGCAATACCATCTATTATTCTATCATCATCTCTATATAGTCTTATTCTAATATTTGGAGCTTTATCTGTATCATCTTCAAAGTTTGCATAGTTAATATTTCCATCCTTTGGAACATCATTTGGATTTATATTTCCTGGTACAGAGTCTAAATCAAATAAACCTGCTACTTTTCCTGAAACATCTCCAAGATTTGGTACTTGAGTTCCATTTGCATAATATGTTTTAAATCCATTAATTTCTGCAATATTTTCTTTACCAACTCCAAAGTTTGCTGTATTTCCTGTTGCAACATCTTCATCTAATAATACATTTCTTGCAGTATCTTTATTTACTCTAAATGTTAAGTATATATATGCTGTTTGTCCAGATGTTAACTGCATTCCTTGTAATCCTCTTACATATAATCTGTTGTATCCATCAATATTTGTTGAATTGCTATCTCCATACATACTTGTATTTAATACTACATTTACATCATGTTCTCCGCTATTATTTCCTCGTTTAATTTCTATATATGAACGGTGTTTTGCATCATTTACATATGTAAAGTCTTTGTCATAGTAATCTACAATTTCCATTACCTCTCCAAGCACACTTTGTGATTGGTTACGAACTGTTAATTTATATGTAATATAAATTTCTAATTCGTCTTCTATCTTCTTATCATATGCATTTTGAGCTTCTTGATTTCCATAGTCTTCTACTTTATATTCATAATCTGACTTGAATATTTCTCTAGAATAAGATGAATTATAGTATGCATCTGAAAGTCTTACATTAATATCCCATGTTCCTCCATCTTGTTCATCCATGTTTTGTCTTGTATTATAGTCATATGTATGTGTCTTTCCATTTATATCTAATGTAGCATATGCTACGTCTTTTCTTAGAGCTAAGTCAAATGTTTCCCTTCTTGTTAATCCAAAGTCAATATTTAAATGCTTTGGATATAATGCATAGTAGTATTTTCCTGCTATAATTCTAGATTCATAAGATTCTGTAAATCTATCCCATATTGGATATAATTGTCTTGATGTATTATATCCTGTATATGAAGATATTCTACAATCTTCTATAAATTGTAATTTACTTCTTGTTGAATCATTATCACCAAAGTTACTTAACGCATTTGCATATGCTGTTTTGTAACTCTTTGTAGAAGCTGCTTGAGATATTACATAATCATATATTTCTTTTATACCATATGGTGTTTCTGTGCTTGGTTTACTTACTATATATGCTGTATTTGTTGATCCTGCACTATAATACAAACTTCTTCTTACTGTGTAATTTCCTGGTGCTGAACTTATATGTGCAAAATTATTGTTAAAGGCTTCTCTTTCTGATACAACTTCTGTAGCATTTGTTACTCCACCTACTAATCTTTGTTCTTTAGTTAGACCAGTATTGTATTGTGTTGCTTGATAAATTTGTCCATCATATACAAATTCTATATAATATTTCTTTTGTCCATTTAAATTTGTAAATTCATAATATCCATTATTGTCTGTTACTGTTCTTTTTACTTCTGAACCATCTGAGTAATGTAATATTACTTCTACTCCTGCTTTATAATTTTCGTTTGAATCTTTTACACCATTTGGTAATGATTCTTTTCCAGATTGTCCATCTTCCCAAACTTTACCAGCTAATTTAATTTGTAAGTTCTTTGTTGGTGGTACTACTGGTTCTTTGTGGTCTGGTATTTTTATTTCTAATGATTCTTTATTTATCCATCTTCTTCCTGTTGCTGATAATAATGTTTGTGAATTTGCTTTTTCTTCAAGAACTTTAGCACTTGTTATTTTGCATGTATAGTGACAACCATTATCATGATACCATGTATGATCACTTGTACAATTATCTGGACAATCCGAGTTATGGCTTCCAGAGTGTCCATTGCAATATCTTGAATGTGAATGTCCAAATGAAGTTTTATATTTATATCCTTCATAATATGTTATTGTAGATTCTGCTTTCATCCATTCAAAATCCACGTGTAATTTATTAATTTGTTCATCTGTTGTTGCTATATATTTTACGTAAAATTGTTCATTTGGTCTTGGATATTTTTGTAACACTCCATAGTCAATTAAGTTTTTATCATCCATTGTTTTAAAGTATGAAGGTGTAACTTCTACATTATTTATAATAAATGATTTTATTTCTATTCTTGAAGTCTTTTCTCCTATTAAATACATATCTGATATTCCACCAGCTGCTAAATCAAGCATCATTCCATCTATATAGTCAATAGAAAATGGTCCTACAATATATTCGTGTGCAGATTGTGTTGCACTTTTCTTAATTTTGTTTTGGTCTGTTGTATCTCTTTTTACAACTTTTGAACCATTTGCTTCTATTGCATCTGCATATTCTCCATATGTTACTGAATAGTAAGCTAATTTATCACCTATTACCCCATCAATTGAAGGCTTTGGTGGTTTTTTATTATTTGCCAAGCTACTATCCCATATAGTTTCTTGCTTGTAACTTAACCAATCATCCCAGTTTCCACCAGCATCTGTAGGCCATGTTAGCAAGAATGCTTCTGCATTAGTAGCTTTTCTAGTTGAACTTACTTTATAATATAGTCTAGATGTTTTGCTACCCGGTAAAGCACAACTATCTGTTCTTGAATCATTTGCGTGTGCATTTACATATGCTACTATGCTCTCATATGTATCACCATGTCTACTTAAGCTACCTCCCTTTTGAGCACAATATATTTGTGAAATTCCTGAAACTGTTACTTTATAATATGATCCATCTCCTCCAATAGTAGAGGATATTTTTTGTGTATTAGAAGTATTTACATCAAATACTGTTCCTGGTGCTAAATCAAGTAGTTCTGTTTTTGCAACTTTTGTTACTGTTTCCGTCTTTCCTACTAATAAGTTTGGAATAGACTTAACTGCTATAAATGCCATTATTGCTATTATAACAAGTAATATGAAGTTAATTATTCGTTTTAATTTTTCTTTCATTTCTATTCCTCCTTCTTATATTTTTCTTAAAACTTTCTTTCTAATATAGTAAGCACTTACCCCTATTGCTATACAAATTACTACTGATATTAATGCTGTATATACTACTGCATCACCAGTTTTTATTGATATTACAACATCTGCTGCAGACATATCGTCTTCTGAACTTACTTTATTAGCTGGTGTTGAATCTATATCTGCAATTCCTTCTTCATTGTATACTTCATAAATTTCTGCATTGTTATTTACTATTCCTGTATTTGTATCTGTCATCTTTTTAGTTAATGTTAATGTCATTTCTGCAGATTGTCCAGATTCTAATTTTGTATTAGCTAAACTTGAATTATATAAGTCGCCATTCGTTGATTGATACCAATCTCTATTTAATTCAGAGTTGAATTTCATATCTTTTGGCATGTAATCAACAACTTTTCTTACATAGTTTGCAATTGCTCCTTCATTTGTAACAACTATTTTATATTCTATTATAACTGTTGCATTTGAAAGTTCTTTTGCTGGAATTTCAACTTTTGCAAGTTTTGAATTTTCATAACTATATGTTTTTACTGTATTTCCATATGTTACTGTAATTGAAGATATATATTTGTCTAATCTTAAATCAGATTTTTCTGATTCACATAGACCTATATCTATATTTCTTGCATTAGCATTTGAAATTTTAATTGTATCTGATGTTGCAACTTTTGTTTCTTTTCCATCTATTGTCATATCTATATTAATTACATCAGAGTTTGTTGTATCACTTACTCCAGATTTTTTATATTGTGTTAAATCATATTTTGCACTATTGTATACAAATATTACTAGGTATTCACCTTCTTCTAGGTTAGTAAATGTGTACTCTCCTGTTGATAATGTTCTTGTTGTTTTTTCTGCTCCTGTAGTAACATCTTTTACAATTTCGTTTGTATTTTTATTTAATAAACGTACTTCTATTCCTGATAACAATGTTTCTCCATCATCTCTTTGACCATTTTGGTTGCTATCTAACCATGCAAGTCCTGAAATTTTATATCTACTGCTATCTTCTGGATTTTCGTCTGCACCATCGCCATCTCCATAATCTACTTTATGAACATCTTTATTATACTCTATTATTGTTTTTACTGAGTTTGAAGTTAATGTATCAAAATCATTTCCATATATAGTTGCATAATTAGTTGCTTCTTTTTGTGTTACTCCATCCTCAAATTTTGCTGCTTGCATTACAACTTTAATTTTTATTTTTACGCCTGCTTTAAATGAATTTAAATCCATTACTAAAGTATCTTCTACTTGTGTAAATGTTGAATATGATACATCTCCATTAATTATTTCTGCACTTATAAATTCCATTCCATCAGGTATTTTATTTTCAAATTTAAAACTATTTGTATATACATCAGAAGTATTTTCTATTTCATAAGTATATGTTATTTGTTCAGTTTCTTTTATGTATTCCTTTTCTGGAGCTAATTGTTTTATTGTAAAGCTTAGTTTACTTACAGTATTGCTTGTTTCATTTGAATAATGTACGTTTCCTCCTTCTGTTTCTACTGTTGCTGTAGCTGTAATATCTCCTTGCATATCTCCTACTTGTGTACTTGCATTACAATTTATTGTCCATCCTATTGGTAATTCTTCTATATTAAATGTTGCAATATTAGTTGTTTTATCTATAGAAACTGTATATTTTAATTCATAATCTGAAATAGTTGCACTTTCTATTTTAGTATCTTTAATTTCTAAATTTGTAGGTACTTTCATTTTTACTACTACATTTTTTAAATCTGTTCCACTTATATTTTCAACATTTGCTGTGTAATCTAATGTATCTCCTTTTATTAATGTATAATCACTAAATTTATCAGCTTTTACCAATACTTTTACATAACCTTCTGCTATTTTTAAATTATATTCATTTGAAGTTACTTCTTTTTGCATATCATCAGCAATTACTCTTACTGTATTTTTTATTATTGTTTCTGGAAGTAATGAATCTTTGTTATTTTCTGAAAGAGCATTCATTTCATATTCTTCTACATTTACTATTTTTAGTTCATATTCTACAGTTACTGTTTGTCCTTGCTTTACAGTTCCAACTGTAATAGTTTTTTCTGGGGCATCTATATCTTCATAATCAGATGTATAGTTATCTTGTATAAATTCTGTATGTTTTGTTGAATATTCTGCTACTAATTGTGTTGCAGGATCTGCAATTAAACTTGTATCTTCAGTAAATTGTACTTTTCCGGCATCATCTTTATATGTATAAATTTTTCCACTTGGTGCAGTAATATTTAATTTAACATTTTCTGCCTCTACAGTTCCTGTATTTTTTATAAGAGCTTTAAACTTAACATATTGTTCTTCTCTTACTGTAGAATTTTCTTCAGAATTAGATTCTAGTCTTACTTCTAATGTTGGTGCTACACCTGTTGTTAATGTTACTAATCTTGATTTTGCTCTATCGTTTATTGTTTGCTCTTCTTGTACATTGTCAAAATATACTGTATATAAAGAGTTTACAGTTTCTGAATAGTTAAGATTTTCTGGTATTTGAGCACTATATGAAAATTTGACACTATCTCCAACATTCATTTCGTAGTTATTTAATACTATTAAATATGATTTTACTTTAGAAAAGTCTGTTATATCTAAAGTCCATCCATTGCTGTTATTGTTTAAATCTTCTGTTGCATTACCATTTTCAGAATAATAAACTGTTACATTTTGCATTCCTTGTGTATCTATTGCACCTAACATAGGAGCATCAAATGTATTATTTAAGCTATTATCTGTATCTATATCTGTTGTATCTTTCATTAATGTTCTACCTAATATACGAACATTATTAATTTTATTTGAATAGTTATTTATTACTTGTATTTGTGATGTAACATTTTTTGATGTAGCAGTAACTTCTAATTTTGATGTCTCATCTTCTGTTAATGCCATTACCTCTGAAGCATCTGTGTTATTTATCATTTTATTTACAGTTACTATCCCTACTGGTGCAATAAAGTTTATTTCTGCTACATTTTCTTGTATGTCTTTTCCATTTGTAGCAGTCATTTTTAATTGTGATTGTGTAGTTGGAGTTAAGTTATCTACACTAATATCTGCTGTTATTACTATATTTGCTCCTTCAGTTGCTGCGTCTAAACTATATTTAGTTTGTACTCCATTTAGTGTTACTACTATTTTTTTAGTTCCGTCTTTTTCTTCTATACAATCTGTTTGTCCAATTGTAAGTTCATCTTCAAACATTAATTGAACATTTTTTATATTTATTTCTTTTATATAAGAAGGTAATTCTATTTCTACTTTTGGATTTTCGAACAATTTGTTATAAACAGAATTTGTTTTTAATATTGCTCTTAATTCAACATTTTCGTTTGTAACTATTGTTGATAAATCTTTATTATTAATTCTTAATTCTGTATTTGTTTCTGGTTCAATTAAAGCTATACTTGCTGTAGCTACTTGCTCTACTAATGTTAAATCATCTGATAAAGCTTTTACTTGGGCTACTAATTCTATATTTTCAAAAGTTTCTGTTGTAGATTTATTATATGATAAATCTGTTTTTATAGCTTTAGTAAATACTATTTCTAGTTTTCCTTCTGCTATAGGCTTTGTAGTTTTTATTGTTACATTGTTAATATTAAACTCTGACAATTCAAATACTAAATTTCCACTTTCGTTAGCTTCTTGTGAATTATCTATTGTTCCTAATAATGTATCTGCTGAATATACTTCTATGCTTCCTTCATTACCTAATATTTTTTCAAAGTTTTGTTTTGATACTTCTAATTTTTTATAATATGTATCTGCTTTAAAATCTCTTCCACTTGATTTAAAGTTATCTGCACTTTGTGACACTTCTATTTTATTTACTAATTGTGCAAATCCTACATTTGCTGTTAATTTTTCTGTATACTCAATTTCTTTTTTATCACTTGCAATATAGTTTGCATACATTTGACCTTTGCTTAATTTTTCGTTAGTTTCTATAGCAAAGTCTACAATGTTTCCAACTTGTCCTTCTACTTGTTTTGTTTCTTGTACATTTGCTGTTATAATATCTTGTTTTGCATTATATACTTGTATATTTGAATTAACTTTTATATCTATGTTTGTATTATCTATTGCAGTGCCTAATACTTCTTCTGGATAAATAGCTGTTACAACATATTCATCTAGTGCTCCTTTTTTCCATGAGATTTTTCCATCTTCTGTTTGAGCATTTTGAACATCTATAACAACTTTGTTATCATTTATAGTATAATTGCTCTCAGCAAAATTTCTACTGTCATTTCCGTTTGTCGCTACTGTTGTATTTGCATTAACTTTTATATCCTTTGGAGGTATGTTATTTATATTTGGAACTTCTACTTCTATTTTTGTTTCTTTTATTGGTAATGTATTATCTTTAACTCCTGATTTTATAATTGTTTGTACAATTAGTCCTTTTTGACCATTTATATTGTATGGTACAAATTTTGCTATATCAGATTGTAATATAGCTTCTGCATTTGCTGTCCAATTAAGTTTTAAAGAAATTTGTTTTTCTACACTATTGTTCTTGCCTTTTGCATCTACATATGTTCCTGACATCTGTACTAAACTTGTTAGGCTAAAGTCTACCACATTTACTGTTTCTCCATCTTTAAATTGAATTGGTATTTCAAGTCTTACATTTTCTCCACTGTTTATTTGTTTTAACATTACTGTGTTTGACTCAGTATCTATACTAGATATGTAATCTGAATTTACATCGTTTGTAAGTTTGAAATTTGAGTTCAAAAATTTAATCATAGTATTTTTTAAGTAACCTGCATTTTTAACAGTTACATCTACTACAATCTTGTTATCCTCTCCCATATTTTTTGTTGCTTCGTAAGTTTTGTTCTCTTCACTTACAAAATATGCATTAAATTCTACATTTGAGTTATTAGTTTTAGCATTTTGTTTTTCTAGTGATACATTCTCTGCTAATACCTCACTTGCATAAATTCCTACATTGCTAAAATTTGCTAATGTAATAATCATTAATAGCATAGTTGCAATTATTTTTTTACTCTTTTTGTACATAAAAGTTTCCTCCATTTACTTTTTATTATTATAATTTATCATTCATTACTTATTATACCGCATTTTCCAGTATTTTTCAACTTTTTGACGCAATTTATTTAACTTTTTATGTATATTTGTGCTATCTTTTTAAAAATTATTTATAATTATATTTATTTATAAATAATTATAGTTCTCCTATATTATATATTTTTACATATTTCTTCCTTTTTTTCAACTCGTTAAAACCGTCAAAAACGCTTACATTTCATATGTATTTACGGAAGGTCGTTTATGGACTAAAATATTAAATTTTTATTACAATTTTTGTTAATGTGTAACACTTTTTTATATTTTGCATATTATATATAAAATTAATTATTGAGGTGAAGGTTGAAAAATAATTACAATTCTTTTCCAACCAGATTTGTACCTAGGAAAGGGATGTTAGTAAATATGGATGAAGAAATTTTTAAAAATCTTTCTAATATGCTTGATAATAGTGGCTCTATAAATAATAGCCAAAACAATAATTCAAATTTTGCCTCTAACAATTTTAATAATGAAAATAATGGTTTTGATTTCTCGAACATTGATATGGCAACTATTATGAAATTAAAAAATGCTATGGACAGTATTAATTCAAAAAAAAATGATTCAAGAACAAACCTATTAATGTCGCTAAAACCGTATTTAAAGCCTTCTAAAAAAGAAAAACTAGACCAATATATGAAGCTTTTAAATATTTCTTCTGTCTTAGAAGTCTTTAATACAATGGGTGGTGAAAAGAATAAATGATTCCTAATTTTCCTTTTTTAGGCTTTCCTAGTTATTCAAGATTTCCACGAAATTACTATTATGGTAAACCAACTGTAAACTTTAAAAATCGTCCAAGTGCGTATCCCCCTAGGGAGTTTTCTAACAATTATACAAATAGTACTAATAACAATACTAGCAATAATAATACTAAGCATAATAACAAAAATAATAATTGTTCCTCTAATCATTCAGAAACAAAAAGTAAGCAAACAAATAATGATGTTTGCTCTGATTCTATTGAAGAACGATGTTCTAATGAGTATGACCAATTTATAAACATCTTTGGATTTAAATTATATTTTGATGATATACTTATTCTTCTTATTTTATTTTTCTTATATCAAGAAGAAATTAAGGATTCGTATCTTTACATAATACTTATAATGTTACTTGTAAGCTAATTGTAAATATTATTTTTTAATAGCATAATATTATATTACAAGAAGAGCATATAGTTTTATAATATATTTTGCAGTCGACGCCTTGAGAGGAAATTATTGTAGCAATTCTTAGATAAAATATTACGGGGAAAGTTCATTTTTTGCAAAAAAATGAAAGGGTCCCGTAAATTTTATCTTAGAATTGCTAAATAATTTAGCTCGAACTAGGAGACGAAAAAATATATTATAAAACTATATGCTCTTCTGCAACTTACATCATTAAAGCCAATTTAGTATTTGGAACTAAATTGGCTTACTTGTTATTCTAATACAATTTCATTATTTTCATTAACATACGCATATTTTTGAGGTTGGTCAAGTTGCTCCTCCTCATTTTTAGATTGTTCTTTAATAATATTAGCAATACGAATTTGTGGGCACTCAATTGCATTTGCAGCAATTATAGCTTGCTTATTTCCTTTTGCACCAGCATGTGCTAAACCTCTTAAATTACCTAGAATTATAATGTTTTCCCCTGCTATTACTTCCGCACCAGCATTTACATCTCCTAATATAGCAATACTTCCTTCATATTCTAATTTTTGTCCAGAACGTAAAGAACCTTTGTGAAATTTTGTCTCTGAGTTTTCAATATTTTTGCTAAATATCTTCTTTATGCTGTGTAGCCCTAGGGCTTTAGGCGTTTCAAATTCTATTTGTACATCAATTTGACTTTTAATAATTTTTTGTATTTCATCCATTTCCGAATTCTTTAAAGTTTTTCCTACTACCTCTATTGGTGTTTTCTCTTCTTTATATAATTTTTTTAATTGAGGTAACTTTTTTTCTAAATCTTCAATAATTCTTTCTTCATCTGCATCTTCTTGTATTTTTATAACAATTTTATCTTTTTTAGTATTAATATTTACATCTGATGCTCTCATATTTCAACATCCTCTAAATATGTTTTATAAACATACCCTTTCTTTTTTATTTTTATTTATATGCTAACTTTATTTACTGTTTTAACTAGTTTTGTATTTGTACTGATGGCATAGCGCTCATGTCTTCTGTTACTTTATTTGCATTCATTCCAAAATACTCTGCAATAATATCTCTTGCCACTTCTGCAGTATATCCACCGCTTCCTCCATTTTCTACCATTACTACTACTGCTATTTCTGGGTTATCAAATGGGGCAAATCCTACAAACCATGCATTAGTTCTTCCTGCAACTCCTGTCTGAGCAGAACCTGTTTTTCCACCTATTTCTATATTAAAATCTTTAAAATATGAATATGCTGTTCCTCCTGATTCGCTTGTAACTCCTCTCATACCTTCTAATATTGCTTGTAAGTTCTTACTGTTGAAATCCAGTTCTGTTCCTTTGTCATTTTCTATTCCTAGTCTTTCTTTTACAAAGTTTTCTAGCTCTTGCTTAGAAATTTGGTTTCCATCCTCATCTATTATGCTTTTTATAATTGTTACATCTATATCATTTCCTCCATTAGCCAATATACTAATATATTTAGCCATTTGCACTGGTGTAAAACTATTATCATGTTGACCTATAGCAGCTTGCAAGGTATTTCCGCCTGTAAATGTTTCTCCCTTTGCTTGTGAGTTTTCTTTACTAGAAACGCTACCTTCTACTTCTCCTAATAATTCTATTCCTGTTTTTCTTCCTAAGCCTAGGGAACGTGCATATCTAGATATTGCATCTATACCCAATCTATTTCCTAATTCATAAAAAAAGTAATTACATGAATGTTTTATTGCATCTGTTACATTCAAATATCCATGTCCTCTTCCATATGAGCTATACATCCAACATTTTGGTTTGTAATCTGCCGAATAATTATATATACCAACATCATTTATTTTCTCTGTAGTTGTTATAGCTCCAGTCTCTAAAGCAGCTAAGGCTGTTACCATTTTAAAAGTAGAACCAGGTGGTGATACTGATGATATAGCTCTATTTATAAATGGGTGATTTGCCTCTTCTGAAATATACTCATTGTATTTTTCTTGACTTATTCCGTCTACAAATAACTGTGGTTCAAAATCCGGATAACTTGCCATTGCAAGTACCTCCCCTGTTTTTACATTCATTACTACTACAGAACCTGCATCTGCATTGTATACCTTACCATAGCCACCACTTCTTATTTTTTCTATATTATTTTTTAAAGCCTCTTCTGTAACTTTTTGTAAATTAGCATCTATTGTTAATACTATATTTTTTCCAGCGATAGCTTCATTTGTTACATATTCTCCTGTAATAGTTCCATCTACTGCCATGTCTATTTGTTTTATTCCATCTGTTCCTTTTAGGTATGGTTCAAATATGTACTCTATTCCTGTTTTTCCTATCATATCATTTGCATTATATTTATCTTCATTTCCTTTTAATTCGCTTTCTGTAATTCTTGAAACATATCCTAATATATGTGAAGCTAAGCTTCCAGAAACATAATTTCTTACTGCTTTTGTTTGAATGCTAAGGCCTGGAAATTTATCATTTTGTTCATTAAATATAGCTAAACTGTTTTCACTTATATTTGTAGCTAACTGAACTGTTTTTGTACTACTATAACCATTTTTTGCAATAGTGTATCTTAATGTCATTATCTTTCTTGCTTCACTAATATTATCATTAGAAATTTTATATTTATCTTTCAATATGTAAAAACATTCTTCAGCAGTTTTGCTTTCATCTATATTGTTTTGCTTTTTCCACTTTTTTTGTGTTTCTTCGCTTTCCATAGTAAATGCAAATGGTTCTACTGTTATTGGAAGATCATCTACATACTTGTCCCCATTTTGTTCTAACACCTGTGCAATTGCAAGTAATGTATTATTTAAAGTTTGATTATCTATTTTCGTTTTATACAATTCTAGTACTTGTGTTGCAGATGTTGTAGCCAGCTTATTTCCAGACTGGTCTAAAATATCTCCTCTTGCTGCTTGCAAAGTGCTCTCTCTAGAAAGCCTTGTATTAGATTGATTCCTATAGTCTTCTCCTTTTATTATTTGTAAGTTAAATAATTGAGCAAGAAGAACTATACCAGCAATATATACAATTGTAGATACTATATTATATCTTAATTTCACCTTTTGACTTCTTCCACTACTCAATTAATCACCTCCATAATATTTTAAAAATATCTTGTTAAAATTTTTTGTCCTTTAAATATATCTTCTATTAAATATCCTACTTTTTGAATTAATGGATATATTATAATTGTTATAAATATATTGTATATAATTTCTATAATAAGAACTCTTATAAATTGTAATGGTTCTATATTTATAGATAGTTGTATAGCACTAAATATATAATTTCCCACCTCAAATACAGCTGTACTAGATGTTACCATTAATATAAGTGTAATTCTACTGTCTTTTGAAAAATTTTTATCAAATATTCCACCTAATACTGCAACAATTCCCAACAAAATTGAAGTAGCACCTATTTTTTGTCCTATTATAACATCCAAAATAAAGCCTATAAATATACCAAATCCTATTCCATATTCCATTTTTGTAAATAGGCTTACAAATAGCACTAATATTACAAACATATTAGGTTTTATTCCAGCAATAGTAAACCAATTGAAGAAATTAGCTTGTAAAAAATATATAATTAAAAATGTTAAAAATAAACTTGCTATTGTTAGTGCTTTCTTCATTTTTAGCTTTATCCCTTCTTAAATATATAGGTTAAAAGAATTAACTTTTGACACAAAGAATTTTATTTAAAAAGCTAAGGTCCCATACATATGTAACATATTTAAATAAAATTTAACGTAGTGAAAATTGCAATTCTTTTTTCGACTCTATTTTGTTATTACAAGTACAGTCTCTAATTTATCAAAATTTACAGTAGTTTCTATACTTGCATATCTATCTGTTATATTTTTTGTATTTGTTACTTGCTTTATCGATCCAACTAAAATACCTTTGGGATATATTCCTCCTAAACCAGAAGTTTCTATCATATCGCCTTCTAAAACATTTGCATCTGTTGGTATATATGTGGCTTTTAAAGATATTCCATCTTCTAATGTTCCTTTTGCCACTATATTATCTCTTGAAGTCTTTATTGTACAACTAATGCTACTTGAAACATCTATTATTGTTTGTACCTTTGCAGTAGACTTTGTTACAGATATTACATGTCCTACTAAACCTTTATCAGAAATTACTGTCATGTTAGTTTCTATTCCATCATCTGAACCTACATTTATTATAATAGTATTGCTATAATTGCTTATATCTTTATTTATTACATATGCAGGGATTGTTGTATATTCTGCATATTTATCTTTCAAATTTACATATTCTTTTAATGTTTCATTTTCTGATTTTATTATTTCAAGTTCTCTTAATGATTGTTCTAAGTTACTATTTGCTTCTTTTAATTCTTTGTTTTCTTCTTTTAATTTACTTATATCAGTAAAAAAATCATTATTTCCAGTTATCCAATTTTTTAAATATGTCAATCCATTTTGTATTGGCATAACTAAAGCTCCCAAAGTATTTTCTACATAAGATAAATTATCTACTTTTATATTAGATAGAATAACTATTAATATAAGAATTACTGCTGTTATTATTATCCCTATTATTCCGTTTTTCTTATTTCTGTACATAATTTACCTCCCTATCGATTTTTATATTTTTTATTTATCTTAACGTCTTTTTCTAGCATTAATTAAAACGGTTTTTAATCTTTCTAAATCTTCTATAGTTTTTTCTGTTCCTTTTACTACACATTCTAATGGAGTTTCTGCAACATATACTGGCATTCCTGTTTTATAGCTTAATAGCTTGTCTAAGTTTTGAATTAAAGCTCCTCCACCCGCTAAAACTATTCCTTTTTCCATAATATCTGAAGCCAATTCTGGTGGTGTTTTTTCTAGCGTCTGTTTTACGCTTTCTACTATTTCATTTACAGATTCAGCCATAGCTTGTTGAATTTGAGAAGAATATATCTCAATATTTTTAGGCAATCCTGTTGATAAATCTCTTCCTCTTATAGTCATTGGAACATCAGTCATTAAAGGCATTGCACAACCTATTTGCATTTTTATTTCTTCTGCAGTAGTTTCTCCTATAGCTAAATTCATTTCTCTTTTAATATAATTTACAATATCGTCATCAAGTTCATCACCTGCAACTCTTAAAGATGTGCTGACAACAATTCCTCCTAAAGAAATAACAGCAACTTCTGTTGTTCCACCACCAATATCTACAATTATATTTCCACTTGGTTCTGCTACATCTAGGCTTGCTCCAATTGCTGCTGCCATTGGTTCTTCTATTAAATAAACTTCTCTAGCACCTGCTTGTAAAACAGATTCTTCTACTGCTCTTTCTTCTACTTCTGTTATTCCAGAAGGTACGCCTACTACAACTCTAGGTCTTATTACATTATATCTTTGACACACTTTAGATATTAAATTTTTTAACATCAATTGTGTTGCTGTAAAATCTGCTATAACTCCATCTTTTAATGGTCTTACTGCTTTTATTTGTTCAGGTGTTCTTCCTAGCATTTCTTTTGCCTCATGGCCTGTAGCAAGTATTTGACCTGTTTTTCTATCTATTGCTACAACAGATGGTTCATTTAATACTATTCCTTTCCCTCTTAAAGTAACTAAAGTATTTGCAGTTCCTAAATCAATTCCAATATCTTTACTTTTTAATCCAAATAGTTTCATATACAATCATTTTCCTTTATAAAATTTAGGTTTTTAGATTACCTATAAATCCACAAAAGGGGACAGACATTTTATATAGCTATTCCCCTTATACTTCATATTATTTTAACTTTTGTTTTCTGAAAAGATACTCTTAAACGTTCCATCCCCTATTACGATATGGTCTAATAGCTTTATTCCAAATAAACTAGCACATTTTTGCAATCTATATGTTATTTCTATATCATTATCACTTGGTGTTGGATTTCCACTTGGATGGTTATGCACAATTATTATTTTATCCATTCCCATCTTTACTGCTTCATGTAATATATCTTTTGGTTCTATATTAATAGATGAAACTCCTCCAATTGCAACATTTACAATTTTTTGTACTACGTTTTTTGTATTTAAAATTATTACTTTTAAGATTTCTCTTTTTTCATATCTTAATTCTTCTAACAGCAAATTTGCAACGTCATGTGGTGATTTTATAACTATTTTTTCACCTTTTATAGGTCTTGACATTCTTTTAGCTATTTCGCACATTGCTTTTAGTTCAATTGCCTTTACTCTACCTATTCCTTTTACATTCATCAACTCTTCTATTGAAATTTCTTGTAAAAATCTTAAGGTGTCTATGTTTGTTTTGTTAAGTGCAAGCACCTTTTGTGCTAATTGTACTGCTGTTTCATCTTTTGTTCCTGTTTTTATTATTATTGCCAATAATTCTGAGTTTGATAATACACTTTCTCCATACATTTGTAGTTTTTCATATGGTCTTTCTGACTCGGGAAGTTCTTTTAATTTAATTGCCATTTATATTCCTTTCCTAAGCCCCATCATTCTTCCTCATATCTTTTGCAATTAATAAATTTATGCTTTATTTCAAATACATCGAAAATAAAATATACGTAATTACTTTTAATGTATTGCCTTTCTATATATTACTATTGCAATTATTAATCCTATTATACTAGCTATATTAATTTTAAATGTAAGTGCAAAAGTAATTTGTACTATACTCAAGTTTAGTTCTAATGGTGTTGCTAATCCAAAACTTTGTCCATATGCAAGCCACCATAAAAAATCAAATTGTCCCGCAAGCTCACCTAGTAATCCCCCTATAACTAGTCCTGATAATATAAATAATACTAATATCCAAAAATTCTTTTCTCTTGTTGCCATCTCTTTCTCCTTTTTTACTTCTTTTGTTTAATATTAATTTTATGTTATATTATAAAATTACATATAACATCTTTAACATTTCATATTATATATTCTATTTATCATTTTTTCAAGTAATTTATAAAATTCTCTTTCCTTTTTTATCCAATTGTGTTATATAATTTATTAACACTTTTTTTAATTTAGCATAATATATAGCAATTACCAAATATTGTTCGTTTATTTTTGTTATATAAGATGTTATAATTATTATATAAACGGTATCAGGAGGATTTACAATGCGTTTTGAAAAGATTAATGAAAATAAAATAAGAATAACTTTAAATAAGCAAGACTTAGATGAAAAGCATATAGATTTTCATTCATTTATGTCTAGTTCTGTAGAGTCTCAAGATTTATTTTTTGATATGTTAGATGAGGCAGAAAAAGAAATTGGATTTACTACAAAAAATTATAGAATCAGAATAGAGGCACTTGCTGTAACAGGTGGTAACTTTGTGCTTACTGTTACTAGAAGCCTGCCAGAAACAGAAAAAAATATTGCAAAAAAGAAAATACATATAAAACGTAGAAAATCAAATTTTGATGAAAGTAACCTTATTTATTGTTTTTCTAATTTTGATGACTATTGTTCATTTTTGGACTTCTTAAATAACAATAATTTTCAAGTTACAAATATTGCAAAAAACATCTCATTATATGAATATAAAAATACATACTACTTAACATTTTTCAATATCAATTTGACCTACGCAAAATTAAAAAAATTGTTTTCTTCTATCACAGAATTTGCAACATATGTTAATAACTCTGATTTATTTATACGAAAATTGAATGAATCCGGTCAAATAGTAATGAAGCATAATGCTTTAAAAACAGGAATAACTCATTTTGCAAAAATGTAAAAAACAACAAAGTTTTGGAAGTGTTTTATGGTGTTATAAAGCATAAAAAACGCTAGAACCTTATTTATCAAGTTCTAGTGATTTTTTATTTTTAATATAAATAATTTTGTGGATTTTGAGATACTCCATTTACTCTTATTTCTAAGTGTAAATGATTACCTTGTGAATTTCCTGTATTTCCTACCGTTGCAATTGCTTGCCCTTGAGAAACATATGTACCTGCACTTACTAGTAAAGATGTGCAATGTCCATATAATGTTTGAACTCCATTTCCATGAGAAATCATTATATAGTTTCCATATCCTCCACTATATCCATACTGTGATACTGTGACTGTTCCTGATGCTGCTGCCACTATAGTTGTTCCTTTTGGAGCACCTATATCTATTCCCTTGTGGCTTCTTCCCCATCTTGCTCCAAATCTTGATGTTACTGTTCCTGATACTGGTCTTATTAGAGATATACCTAAATCAACTACTTTTGATGAAGTATTTACTCCTGATGATGCAACTGCTCTTGAACCAGATGACGCATATGTTACAGTTTTTACAACTTTCTTCTCGTATAAATCTGAAACACATTTTTCTACATCTGTCACTTCTTTTGTTTCTGTCTCATATTTTTCTACAACACCTAATTTGTCTTTGTTATTACTATTTTTTTCTTTTAGCTCTGCAACAACTTGCTCTGCTTCACTAAAACTTGCCACATATACTTTTTCTTCACTGTCTACTGTAATAGCATAATATTTGTAATATTGAGTTCCATTAGCTGTTACTTTTTCAAATATTTCATCATCATTAGCTACTATATTTTTCTTTAACAAGCATAGTTTGTATTGTGGTAATTCGTTTATTTCTACGAAAGCAACATTTTCACCAGAGCCTTTTTCTATGTACTCATTTATTCTTTCTTGCAACTTTGCTTTATCTTGGCTATAACCTATTAGCTCTCCATTAAGAGTAACACTGTATATAGGTTTATATACAAGTGATATTATTCCTATAATCAAAATTGAAGCTAATACTATTAGTATGATAAATTTTGTACAATTTCTTAAGTGAACAATTGTCTTTTTTAAACTACTAATTTTAAACAACTCCTTTTCTCAATTGGCATTATTTTATATTATTATAGTAATTTTTTCAATATTCATTTTTAATAAAATCGTGCATTTTTATCATATTTTATAGCATTAGCTCCATTTTATTTGATTATACTTTGTTTTTCTTTGGTAGGCTACTTTATATTCCTTCGCCTACAATGACTACACAGCGGGTAGCCCTATAAGTATAGCTACCTGCATACGTTGTTACTTCATCGCACACATAGTCAAATATGCTTTTATTATAGTAACCTCTAGTAATCATATGGTCACTATAATTGGCATCTGAACTTCCAAAAGTTCTAGAAACACTTCCATGCCATTGGTACGTTTCTGCTGTTGCATCACCGATTCTTGCTGCCCCTTTATTATCATAATAACTATTTCTGTATTTACTATGCATTTTAGCTATAGTATCAGTATTATGAAATGTAGATGCTGTACATTCATAAGAATATCCTTTAGTAGTACTATTATAACCTGATAAATTAATTACAATTCCTGTTTCATTTCCAGTTGTCGTTTTTCCATTCGTTATCTTATTTGGATTTCCATAGCTAGATGCCGAAAGTATAGCCATAGCTCCATATTCTGTATTTTTTTCCATATGAACATCTATATTATTTGAACCGCTACTAGATGTAAGATTACTGTTTATTGTTTCAGAAAGTCCAAAGCCTCCTCCTACATTTTCCATTTGTCTTATACTTTTCATCCAAGTTATAGCATCTTTATTTGCCACTGTTCCCCCACTAGACTGTATTGCAGCATGGACTGTACTAGTACATAATAGCATAATTAGCACTACTATGATTGTTAATATTATCTTTTTATTTAACTTCATAAAATTTCTCCTTTCA
>ERZ827452.1298-NODE-1298-length-24742-cov-15.426986_pt1 | contig 24742 bp, 14 predicted proteins | sample MGYA00519866_ERZ827452 | MGnify/ENA primary metagenome ERZ827452 (study PRJEB31778, sample SAMEA3449307) | human gut metagenome | biome: human gut; feature: human-associated habitat; material: faeces | place: United Kingdom | collected 2010/2012 ... | reverse complement strand
AGGCATTGTCAGAAGCACAGGAGCGACTTAATGCCAGATGTGAGCAGATAAAGTCACAGGTATCTGAAGTGAAAGCACAGGTCAAATCTACAGCTAAGAGCATAGTCGATGAGGCAAAAGAAAAGGGAAGATCTGCATTATACAGAGTGTCTGAGTTCTTAGGAATTAAGAAAAGACTTCTTGATATCAGAGAGAATGTAAGAGGTGCAATCAAGACAACGGATAAGGATATAGCAAAGACAGCACTTCTTGCAAAAGGATTTCGAGAAGCTGGTCAGACAGCAGCCAATGCATTTCGTACTTTTGCAGACAAGCCAGAGGTGGATTATTCACAGAAAGAGCAGAAACATCCCATTACAAAGGCGGTGCTTGCACCTATGAAAGCAGTGAAAAAGATGTTTGTATCAATGGAGCTTCATCTGGATGCATCTATTGATAAGCTCGATAATCTGGCTATGAATGTGCAGCTTGATAAGGAAAAGCATATGGAGAATGCGAAAACAAAGGAACAGACAGAGCCGGAGAGGGCAGAAGCTGAGCGAGTAGAAGCAGAGGTTGTATACTCCCCAATGGTCGCTGAGCCACAGGAGTATCAGTATAATGCAGATGCATTTGAGGCAAGAGGTGTGGATGAGGTGAAGCAGGAAGCAGCACATAAGGAAGCACCGAAGGTAAGAGAAGATAAAGCCAGATAAATGCGAGGACGTGGGAGAGATTCTGCGTCCTTTTTTAGTGTATGAAAAGGATGGAGAATATTGAGGGTGAATATAATTTTCAATTTCAAGAGTTTTTACCGATTCCTTCGAGTTCCATGGATAAACTATCAATTAAAGAAAGAATTATTATCGAAGTTTGTGACTTTTTAGAAACGTGGTGTTGGTTTTTATTTGCATTTGGATTGGACAGAAGTTCGATTCAAGGAGATTTTTTATTAAAAAAATAATGAAGAATATATTGACAGAAACCTTGCGAGATGTTATCACGCAAGGTTTCTGTTTGCAACGCAAGCAGAAACCTTGCGTGATGTTAATATAAAAGTGCAAAGAATGAATTTGTAATAGTTACAATCATCTAATCATTAAAAGGAGGTATTTTTTATGGGAAAGAAGAACGACGGAGCAATTTTTTTGGAGTTGCCAGAAACAGAAGAATGGAAGAAGTTAGGATTACCTAAAGAGTTGGGTAACAACTTGAAAATGGTATATCAACGGAAAGAAAAGGATAAACCAGCAGAGTTTTTAGAAGTATGGAATCCAGATAAAGAATATCCTTCAAGTTGTATTATTACAAATGTTTCATCGACATTAGGAGGATTTAAGTTGATGCAAGCTGGAACTGAGATAGTGAATATGCAAGGTACAAGTAAAGATCCAAAACATGGTTATAATAGTTGGATAGATTTTATGAGAGCTGCGTATCAGAAAATAGGATTAGAAAATGGTCTTGTAGGTGGATGCTCAGTAGATAACTATATATATGAACGTGATGAAAATGGTGATGAAATTGCTATTCCATGTGCACATTCTGTATGCCCAGCAGGTGCACATGTATATGAAATGGTTGGCGGACAAATTGACCCTAATAATTTTTATCTGGTTTCATTGTGTAGTCGTCACAATAAGGCAGGCACTATACGTACTTATATGAAATTAGAACAGGCGGTTTTGGCAATAAAGTTAAACAATTTTATGAAATAAAAAGGAGGACAAAATTATGGCAGACACAAAAGTTGTAACACCAACCAGCGCAGATGTTACCCCAACGGTAGTAGTAAAGCAACCAGACATTATGCAGGCTTTGATTAAAGTAGACTTTGAACTTCTTGGAACAAAGCTTGTGGCAGAGTACTACAAGTCAAATGATAAGGAATATTATCTGCTGATGCCTACAGATCAGGCAGATGCCAGAGGAATTACCATTAATGACATGATAAACGATATTTGTTATCTGATTGGCTTGGATGATACAGCAAAATTACAGGTTAAGGAATTAACTGATTGTATTGAATCGTTGGGGTTAAGCTTTAAAGATATCAAAGTTGTATTAAAAATGGCATATTTTTATTCGGTTGTGGACAGTACGAACAGTACAGGGGAAAATGCGGCACCGGTAAACAATACAGAATACGCATTCCAGCTTGAAATTGATACTTCAAAAGCACTCCCGGAAAGCCTCAAGATTTTCAATATTCAGAGAGTCGGTGTAGCAGTCTGGAACACAGAGAGAAGTAAGATTATCAGCCAGATGAATCTTTACAAACCGGAAGATTTGTTAAAAGAAATCTAAGAAGCGAGGTGGTTTTGATGTCAAAAGAATATATGAACAGTTCCTTGAATATGGAAGGTGAATTATGCGGTGTCAAAACCACTCTTTTGGCAGGTTGCATCGAAGATGAGCTGTTGTTTTCTGCGGAAGTGGAAATAACCAAAGACAGCCTGAAAGAACTTCTAAAACTGTTTGGCAGCGTTACGAAAGAAAAAGTAGGGGATTACGTGGAACTGCTGAACGATTTTGAGGTAAAAGCCCTGTTTGCACATAGCAATCAGCAGACCATGCTGGAGGTGCGTACAGAAGCACTAAAATTTTTGGCTTATGATGGAAAACAGGGAAAACTGGTTGCCTTTGCCCTTCTTCCGCAGGAAATTATCAATGGGGAAAACGATTCGCTGGCACAGGTAGTAAAGAAAGTGATGTATGTGTTTGGAATACACAGCTTCACCTTCCTTTACCGTAATACGAACATAAACTGTAGCGAATTGTACAAAGCATATTCGTACCTGCCGGAAGTTCCGCCCATAATAGAAGGAAGCCTTCTATTAAGCACAGCCTTTCGATTTGATGAAGTGGCAAAATATCCATTTACAGATGCCATGAGAACAATCTTCGGAATAAACCAGATGGATATATTCGTGGGGCTGGGTGGAAAACAGGTAAGCTGTGCACTGCTTGTGCCGGATATTGAAAATGCACTGTTAAGCTGTCAGAACATAGTAATCTATACACAGTTTGGCAGCAATAATGTGAAATTCCAGATGGCGGGAGCTATCGGACTAAGCTGCTTTCCGGGATTAAAATTTTATGTGAATGCAGAATTCACACTTACAAATGTATCAATATCGGCAAGTACCATGCCGACAAGCGTTTATCAGATACCTAATACAAAAATATCAATCTGCAACTGTGGGCTGGAGCTTGGCTTTGGCAAATCCGGTATCAATATCGGGGCAATGTCACAGATAAATATCCGCAATCTTATGTGGTATGGAGCATTGAGCATATCCTATAATGGTACGGTTCCAATGCTTGATATGATCAACATAGCCATGAGTGAAGTGTCGGTATCCTCTCTGGTATCAAACCTTGCAGGAATTGATTCGCAGTCAGTAAAAGAACTGGATATATTTACCGTCACAGCCTTTGACATCAATAGTTCAGGTGGCGGTAAAACGATTGATTTTAAGACACTTACAGATGCGGAAATCATACAGGCTGTAAATAATGCATTAGCGGGAATGAAGCAGGAGTATCTGGTGAGTCAGGACAATGTAAGTGTGACAAGACTTCCGGGCGATAGTGCCTGTGACGTTCTGAACACAAAGACCATGTTCCATTACTGGCTGAACAGTAAGGGAGAATTATCATTTCCACCGCAGGCATATTATGCATCTAAGCATCTGACCATAGGCAGATACAATTTTGATATGGGAGTATTCTTTGCTGGACAGTTGGAGATTTTCGGACAGAAAATCAAAGTCATGTTTTCGTCAGTAAATGATAAAGGCATTCTTGGATATGCGGAAGTATCACCAATACATAACAGTGTGCTTATTATCAGCGGTTCCCGTTCTGAGAAAAACAGGATAAACCCGGTGCTTGGCAGTACATCAAACAGTACATTGGAACTGCTGACACAGGATTTTTACAGAAATGAAGTGACAGACAGACCGGTCACTTTATACATGGATGTATCCAAAAACGCCTGCAATTTTTATATAGATGGGCATATAGAACTGTGCAAAATATTTTCTTTTGATGCACTGGTATATTTTGCCAACAAAAACATAAGGATTGCTGTTGAAACAAGCTATTTCAACCTGTTTCGGGCTTCATTGTATCTGAATGCAGATTATCAGAAAATGAAAAATCTGTTCTTTGAATTTGAAGTCTCTCTCGACAGCACAGGATTACAGAATAACCTGAAACAACTGACGTACCTGCTGGATGAAGCAGTAACCAAATATGACAAAAAGATACATGATGCACAGAAAAAAATCAATGATGCAAAGAACAAAGTATCCTCCCTGCAAAATGAGATAAACTCATACAAAAGTAAAATCGAAGAGTGCAGGAGGGTAATTAGGAAAGCAAAATGGTATCAGTGGGCGAAGATGGCTAAGGAAACAGCCAAAATCGTAGGCTATGAGGTTGCCATCGGCGGCATATATCTTGCGATGAAAACGGCAGAGGCAGCTCTTGATGCAGCCAATAAGGTACTGTCGCTTGCAAACAAACTGGGTAGCGGTTTCCTTAACACAATTAACAAAGTGATTCAGGGTGTGCTTAATGTATTCTATATCAGCAAGGCACTTCTTGGCATAATCGTAAATGGAAGCCAGATATTTGTAAAAGTCAATATGGAGCTTACCGTTATTGGAAAACAGATATCCGTAAAAGAAGAAGTGGATATGAACAAACTGATTGAAAAGCCAATCATTCTGTTGGAGGAACTGACCATCAATCAGATCAAGGACCTGATAGATATGCTGTCATTGGGACAGACACCGGAATACGAGAGGATAGAGGCAACGCCATATCCATATATGGAATTTCCGGAAGATCCAGTGGAACTGTCAGAAATGGTTGCCTATGGTGCAAAACGAATCGAGCAGGCAAAGGGAATGGTAGAAGAACTTCAAGACCTGTACATTGACGAGCTTCAGGAGCTGGATTCCGAGATTGAGGATATGGATACAGAATTTAAGGCGGCAGCACAGATGGTAAGCTACTCTCTGGAAAAAGCATCGGATAACGTATACATAGATGGTATGGACGAACTGATTACGCAGATAGAGGAAGCAAAGGAGGACGGACAGATAAGTCCTGAAGAAATCAAGCTTGCCGAGTCATGTATAGATGATTATCTGAATATCATCCGCCCGTCCGCCACGACAATAGAAGAATCAAGTATGCGTGTGAAGGAATGCGTAGACAGCATAGATACTGAAAGAACGACAAAAAGAATGCGTAGTTCTTATAAGAACGCTGATGCAGAGAATGGAACTGAGCTTATGAACAACAGGGACTATGACAAGTTCTATGGAGAGCTCCAGTCTGTGGTAGAGAAGTATTTTCCGCATGGTTCCGGACATGGATATTTCAACATCACGGATGAAGAAGTATTCTATCAGGCATTAAATAACGCAAGAAAACAAGCAGGATGTGCTTATGTAGAACTGTCCGAGGAAGATGAAGAAGAAAATCAGGAATCAGGTCTGCTGTATGGAGCAAAACCGTTAAGGCGGATGGTAAGTGAAGGATATATTCAGAGGCTGCAATAAAAGTAAAAAATTATTGTACTCTTTTTCAGTCAGCCATTATGGGATGGTTAAAGTTTCATATACAAAAAAATCAGGAGCTTTCTAAGATTAGAAGGATGGAGCATCGTGCTCTTTCAAGGATAATCAAGGGAAGCTCTTTTGTTTATAAAAAGATATATTTGAATTTCAAATAAAAATTCTTGAAGAAACAGCCTTTTTTTAGTACAATAAAACTGAGTTAGTGTATAGAATGATAAATAGAAATTCATGATAGATTTTGTTCATATTATCTATCTGAATATGACTGGAAAATAAGAGAATATCTTTATGGGGACAGAATGTGTAACTGCACCATAGTTTGGACAGGAGGATTGATATTATGAAAAAATGGAAAGAAAGAGGAAAGAGAATCGCAGTATTGTTGCTTACGGCAGCCCTTGTTGGAAGCAGCGTGGACTTATCTGCTCTTACGGTAAATGCAGCAGAGGAAGAAAAAGTGCTGACCTGTGAAAAAGAGGAGCAGACTACATCGGAAGAAATAACCGAGACAGCAAAGCGTATTACCTCATGGACATGGAATGATGAAGAGGAAATGTTGGACTTGGAGGAAAATGTGCTGGCACTTCCCGGTGCATCCAAAGATCATATCGTATCCTTTGATGACATCGTATCATTTCTTCCTATCTCTATCACAGCCACGATTACAACATCTGCGTCTGTTACCGAAACAGAGGATACAGAAGCAACAGATGAATCGGAAGAAACGGATGGAGCAGAAGAAACCGTGACTCTGGAAGGCTGGGTATGTGAAAACTACCCGGAGGAAGGTGCGTACAGCGGTAACTATACTTTTACTGCGAATCTGCCGGAGGGCTATGAACTCGCAGAGGACGCAGCAGCACTGAAAGTAAATGTGGAACTGGGCGGAGCGCAGCTTTTGGAAGCAACCACCATCACACCAACACAACCAAGCGAAGGTGATGGCTCAGTAGAGAACCCGTATCAGATTACTTCGGCGGCAGAACTATACTGGTTCGCCGGACTTGTAAACGGAACTCTTACAGACGGTACTCAAAATAATTCAGCCTGTGCGAAGCTGATGAATGATATTACGGTAAATGATAATCTGCTTAAAAATATTACCTATAAAAAAGATGAATCTGGCAATCCGACCAATGAAGTAACAAACGGCGGGAACTTCATTTCATGGACACCGATTGGAGCAAATGGTAGCGCGTATCAGGGGACTTTTGATGGAAATGGACAGACCATCAGCGGACTCTTTTTCAATGATAGCACAAAAGATTATGTTGGCTTGTTTGCCAATATATGTGAGGCAACAATTCGGAATGTCGGTGTCGTTGATTCTTATTTTTTCGGAGAATATTATGTCGGAGGCGTGTGCGCATTCGGTGTAGATGGTACGATAACTGGCAGCTATAACACAGGTGGTGTAAGTGGAAATGGTGATGTCGGAGGCGTGTGTGGAGTTGGTATCCGTGGTACGATAACTGACAGCTATAACACAGGTAGTGTAAGTGGAGAAATGTCTGTCGGAGGCGTGTGCGGCGAAATATCAGATATTACGATAACCAATTGCTATTATCTGAAAGCGGAAGGCACGAATTTGGGTGGCATTGGCAACGCAGATGACACAGGGAAGGCAGAAGGAAAAACCGTTGCACAGTTTGCATCCGGCGAGGTTGCATACCTTTTGCAGGATGGGCAGACAGAACAGGTCTGGGGACAGAATATTGATAATGATGGTGAGAAACAATCTTTTCCTGTTTTTAGTAATGCGAAAGTCTATAAACCTTCAGAAAGTTCTCCTTGTAAGGCTGGATACACAAATAATGCGGAAGGCTTAAAGGAACATGATTTTGGCGACGACAAGACTGGCGAAAGCTGTTCGAATTGTAGTATAAAGAACATCAACTATTCCGGTATCAGTATTAGCAGTGTGGATACCCTTTACTACTATACAGGTAATGAGATTAAGCCGGATATTACCGTAAAAAACGGCGAGACATCATTAACTCTTGGTGAAGATTATAACATTACTTATGGTAATAATACGAGTGTAGCGGAAAGCAATGCTGAAAATGCCCCTTATGTGAAGATTACCGGAACAGGCAATTATGCAGGAGAAATTACAAAGAACTTTACCATTGCTTACATTGCTGCTCCGGATAATTATATAACAGGAACGAAAGGTGCGAATGACTGGTACACTTCAGATGTCACGATCGGCGTAGCAGACTGGCAGGTATCAACGGATAATAAGTCCACATGGCAGAAAAGCATTTCGGTTACCGAAGAGGGAACACATTCTTATACTCTTTATTTTAAAGACAGTAACGGATACATTACAGATAGCATAAGCAAAGAGATTAAGATTGATAAAGCTGCTCCAACCGGGACCATTAAGGTAAAAGAAAGTACATGGGATAAATTTTTAGAGACAATTACCTTTGGCTTCTGTACCAACACCAAAGAAAAAATTGAGATTACATCAAAGGATACCGGCTCCGGTATAGCTTCTACAGAATATCTGGTATCTGAAAAGGCATATACACAAATTTCAGATGTACAGAATCTGAGGGACTGGGCTGACTATAATAATAGCAAAAAGCCTGTAATCAAGACGAACAGGACCAACTATGTGTATGCGAGAATCACAGACAATGTCGGAAATGTAACCTATCTGTCCAGTGATGGCATTTTGCATGATGATGAGAAACCGTTTATTTTTGATAGAACCCCGGTCATGAAGGATCGCTCCGGTAGTGTGACATTTGAAATTTTTGAAGATGGAAGCGGTCTTGAGAATGTTTATTTCTTATATAGTACGGATATGGATAAGGTAACAAGTGCTACGACAGAGAATTTGAAAGCATCTGATTATCACAATGCAACCGGAACCTTTACATTATCAGACCTGAAACCAAATACCGAGTATTACTGTGCAGTTCTTGCAGTGGATAAGGCAGGAAATGAAAGTTATCTTTTAAATAGTACATTTAAGACATTAAAGGAAGCCATCACGGGAACTGTATCCATTTCCGGAGAGGCAGTATATGGAAAAACATTGACAGCATCCTATGAGGGACTTGCGACAGATGCCGGCGAAGTTACAGTTTCATGGTATCGTGGAGAAGATACTACAGCGATTGCTACCGGAGATACATATACTTTAACAGCAGATGATGTAGGAAAAGTGATTACAGTTAAGGTTACCGCTGCAAACTGTTCCGGAGAACTGACGGATTCCACCGCCGAGGTAGCAAAGGCAGAACATCCAAATCCACCGACGAATGGAAAGGTGGATGATGAAAACAATACCTTTACCTTTAACGGAACAAGCGGAGTTACTTACGAATACAGTACCGATGGTGGAGCAAACTGGACGGATGTTACGGTAGATTCCGGCACCGGTGTTGGTACTGTTACGGTTGGAAACGTGATGGTCAACATAGGAGGTTTACAGGTACGGGCAAAGGAAACAGATGGATATAAGGCAAGTGATGTTATTTCCAATACATCTGCCTATACCGCAACCTTAGAAGGCAGCGTAAGCCTTTCTGGAACTGCAAAGTATGGGGAAACATTAACTGCAACTGTAACCGGAGCACAGCAGGGAGCTGTATTAACCTATACTTTCAGTGCGGACGATACAGTGCTTCAGCAGGGAAGCAGCAATACTTATAAGATTGAACAAGAAGCAATTGGAAAACAGATTACAGTTAAGGTATCTGCGGAAGGATACATAGGAACAGTTAATAATACTTCGGATACTGTTGCAAAGGCAGACGGAGTGCTGACACTGAAACAGACTGAATTTACCCCGACCTTTGGGGATGAGGCATTTAAGCTTGGATGTAGCAGAACCGGAGACGGAACGATTTCCTATAAAGTTTCCGATGAAAAGGTCATTAAAGTTTCCGATACCGGAGAAGTAACGATTGTGGGAGCAGGAAGTGCCACCGTAACAGTATCTCTTTCGGAAACAGAGTGTTATACCGGTGCGGCAGAGCAGACGATTAAAGTCAATGTGGCAAAGAAAGACTATGTATTAAATCCGTCAACAGGTACGGCAGCTTATACATATAAGCAGGGAGCAAGTAATGTGGCGGTGGATGTTGCAGGAATGCTTCCGGCAGATAAGGGTAATACAACATACTCTGTGTCAACGGCAGATGCCGGTACGATACTTGAAAATGTATCGGTAGATAAAAATGGTAATCTTACCTACAATGTGAAGTCATTTGATAACTATACAGATGGAATTACAGCAACTATTGCAGTCACTGCAACGATGGCGAATTATAAAGATGTAACTTATACATTAACTGTAAAGATTACTGATAAATTCGTAGTGACGGAAAAGGCAGGTGCAAAGGTTTCTTCTGACAGCACATCCCTTGTGTACGGACAGAAGATAAGTGCATTAAAGCTTAATACCACAGAAGCAAAATTTGTAGCCAATGGAACAGAGGTAGCAGGTAAACTTAGCTGGGAAACACCGAATGAGGTACTGAATGCCGGAAGTCATCAGGTTACATGGAAGTTTGTGCCGAAGAATGAAGCACTTTATCAGGGATGTACCGGAACAATCACAGTAACCGTAAGTCAGGCGACACCGAATGTGACAACTGTTCCGACAGTGGCAGACAGAGTATATCATCCAACTGCAGCATTAACAGATAGTGATCTTGTTAGTGGAAGCGTAAGCTGGACTGTTGGTGGCGTGGAAAAGACTGTTGAAGGTAGCTGGAGCTGGAAGACAAACGGCACAGTTCCTACAACAAATGTGAACAGCTATGTAGCAGTATTTAATCCGACAGATACCACGAATTATGTGCCGGTAACGAAGAATATTACCGTCAGGGTTGTAGCAGCAACAGCTTATGTGGCTGAAAAACCTACTGTAAGTGCTATTACTTACGGACAGACCTTATCAGATGCAACAATAGCAGGTGGAAAAGTACAGTACAGTGAGAATGACACAACTCTTGTAGACGGAACATTTTCTTGGAAGGATGCAAGCCTTGCACCGAATTGTGCAGACAGCAATCTGACAACTTATGTATTGGTATTCACACCGACAGATCGTGCAAATTACAACACGGTTGAAACGGATGTAACCATCACAGTAAATAAGGTAAAAGACGCACCGCATATGCCGGGATCGGCTATGAGTGTTCCATACAGTAACAAAACTGTCGGTACAGTTACTTTAGCGAAAGACTGGACATGGCAGGAGAGTGATAAGGCTACTGCATTGGAAGTAGGTGTGCCTGTGACCGCAACTGCTGTTTACAATGGTGCGGACAAGGGCAATTATGAAAATGAATCAGTGGTAATCACAATTACCAGAAGTGATTGTGAACATAAGAATACTGAGGTTAGAGGTGAAAAGGAATCCACCTGTAAAGAGGAAGGATATTCAGGAGATACCTATTGTAAGGATTGTGGAGAATGTATCAGTACAGGTCATGCCATAGAGAAAAAAGAACACTCCGGCGGAACGGCAACATGTACCCATAAGGCGAAATGTTCAGTCTGCGGTGCAGAGTATGGCACTTTAAATCCGAATAACCACGAAGCCATAAAGCTGGTGGGTAAGAAGGATGCTGATTGTACTTCTTCCGGTTACACCGGAGATAAGTGTTGCAGTGGTTGTAATGCAGTCCTTGAAAAAGGAAAGACAATAGCCGCAACCGGACACGATTATCATTCAGAGATTACAAGGCAGCCTACCACTACAGCGGAGGGCGAGAGAACCTATACCTGTGTAAACTGCAATGACACTTACACAGAAACGATTCCAAAGCTTCCTGAAGAAGAACATGAGCATAACTATACTTGTACGATAACAAGGGAAGCAACCTGTACCCAGACAGGAATTAAGACATATACATGTAAGTGTGGTGACAGCTATACAGAAACAATTCCTAAGCTTAACCATAAGTATACAAGCAGTGTAACGGTAGAAGCTACTAAGGAAAAAGAAGGCGAGATGACATATACCTGTTCATTGTGTGGACACAGCTATACGAAACCAATCGCTAAGTTAAAGGATGATAATAGACCAGGAGATAATAAGCCGGGAGATAACAAACCGGGAGAAGGCGGCGATAAGAAGCCAGCGGAAATACCGGATACCGGAAAGCCGTTCATCAAAGACGAAACAGGTAAAGAAGGCTGGGATGTTATCAAGAACGAAACATCAGATGCAAAAGATGGCGATGCGGTAAAGGTTGATATGAACGGTGCTACCGTAGTACCGGGAGATGTTCTTGACACTATCGCAGGCAAAGATGTAACCATTGTGTTTGACATGGGTAATGGCATTACATGGAGTGTAAACGGAAATAGCATTACTACTGACAAGGTAAGCGACATCGACTTCAGCGTAAAGGTTGGAGAAGAAGCCGGTAATAACATTCCTGTGGATGTTATCAATAATGTGACTGGAGAGAGATATTCTATCCAGATCAGCCTTGCCTATGACGGCGAGTTCGGATTTACAGCCGTCCTTTCCATCAACATGGAAGCAAAGAACGTAGGACTTTATGCAAACCTGTTCTACTACAATGAAACTACAGGAGAGCTTGAGTTTATCTGTGCAGATGAGATTGCAGAGGATGGAACTGCTGACCTGACCTTCACACATACATCCGATTACACCATCGCGATTGATGAAACATCGATGGATGGAAGCGAGGCAGACGACAGTACAGAAGCTGGCAGCGAAGATAGCAGTGCTGACAGCACGGAAGCTGGAAGCGGAGATGTGGTGACAAAAGAAGATGCTTGGAATCCTCTCTGGATTATTATCATCGGAATCATCGTCATCGTGGCAGGACTTGGAATGTTCTTTGTAGTTAAGAAAAAAGAAGAAGAATAAGATAATCTGTAACAGCTAAATAAGATGCAGCATATGTGAGAGAAATTTCATGTATGCTGTATTTTTTTGTTATAAACCATTCGAGAACTCGATTAAGCATTTGAAAAGACGAATGTATTATGATATGATTATATGAGAGATTTTGTGTCCATTTTTATTCGTGGTGGAGGGATAGAATAATGGAAGATAAACGCATTCAGGTTAATTATAAAAAACTGTGGAAGATGCTTATAGATAAGGATATGAGCAAAGCAGAGTTGAGAGAGAAAACGAAAATAGCTCCAAGCACATTTCATAAGATGAGCAATAACGAGTATGTTTCCTTGGATGTATTAGTAAGGATATGTTCCGTTATGAAATGTGGACTGGATGATATAGTAGAGATGGAAAGATAGAGCTGTCTATGGATTATTAGCTATGGAGGTGTTGGTATGGCGAGACCAGAAGATTCCAGAGTAAAGATACCCGCACTTGTTCATTTTACAAGGCTGGGATATCAATATATGTCTATTAAAGATATGGTGCGAGGCGTGGATTATGATCCGGACACCAATATTTTCTATGGATTATTTTTAGATGCGATAAACAAGATTAACAATACCGATTTGTCACTTGAAGAGGCAAAAAAGATAATTGAAGAGCTTAAAATCAAATTGTCAAATGATGATTTGGGTAAGGCATTTTTTGAAATTCTGCAAAAAGGATACAATGGAATAAAACTGATTGATTATTCTTCAACAACTGACAATAACAGCTATGTGGTTGTTACAGAATTGCCATATGAAAATGGTGATGATAATTTTCGACCGGATATTATTGTACTCATAAATGGTATGCCATTGTCTTTTGTAGAGGTAAAGAGGCAAAACAACAGAGAGGGTATTCTGGCAGAACGTGAAAGAATGACAAGAAGATTCTCTAATCCAATCTATAAAAAATTTGTTAATCTGACCCAGTACACGGTGTTTTCAAATAACAACGAATATGATGATACCGATATAGAACCGATACAGGGAGCCTTTTATGCTTCCAGCAATTATGGTCGAATGTTCTTTAGTAAATTCAGAGAGCAGCGTGCAGAAGAACTGGACAAAGGGATAAAAGAAATTGATGAGGATGTAGAGAGGTTTATTCTGAAAGATAACAATTTGCTTGCAATAAAAGGTACACCGGAATATGCGTCATCAATTCGTAAAGACTCGCCAACAAATCGAATTGTGACCTCTCTTTATTCTCCGGACAGACTGCGTTTTATTTTGCAGTATGGACTATGCTACAAGGAGACAGTAGATAAGAATGGAGTTAAGCATATAGAAAAGCATATTATGCGTTATCCACAGATTTTTGCGACTTTAGCAATCAGAGACAGATTATCTGAAGGTGTGAAGAAGGGGGTAATCTGGCATACGCAGGGGAGTGGTAAGACTGCACTGGCATTTTCAAATGTTCATTTCCTGCGTGATTATTATCAGAATCAGGGGGAAATAGCAAAGTTTTATTTTATCGTGGACCGGTTAGACCTTGCAACTCAGGCAAAAGCGGAATTTGAGGCTCGTGGACTGAAAGTTAATACGATAAGTTCCAAAGAGGATTTTAAAACAAACATTGCGGCTGTTGGGGAAACGGACAATACCGGTAAAACATCAATAACCGTAGTTAATATACAGAAATTCTCAGATGAATCAGTCACAAAGCAGTCTGATTATAATGTCAGTGTGCAGCGTGTCTACTTTTTGGATGAAGCACACAGAAGTTATAATCCAAAGGGATCGTTTCTTGCTAACTTAATGGCATCAGACAGAGATGCGGTTATGATTGCTTTGACCGGTACACCTCTTATAGGAGATGGATATAATACAAAGGATGTGTTTGGTAATTATATTCACAAGTATTACTATAATCAGTCGATTGCCGATGGATACACATTAAAACTGATAAGAGAGGAAATTGAAACCAAATACAAAACAGAACTGGCATCTACACTGGAAATGCTGGAAGTTCAGCATGGTTCCATTGAGAAAAAAGAACTTTATGCACATCCAAAATTTGTATCGGCTATGGTTGAATATATCGTACATGATTTTGAAAAAGGAAGAGCAGCTCTTGATGATTCTATTGGAGCTATGATTGTGTGTGATTCAGCACCACAGGCAAGAGCTGTATCTGAACAGTTGAGCAGAACAGCAAAATATTCACATGCCCTGGTACTTCACGATGAAGGAACCAAGCAGGACAGAAAAGATATACAGGAAGACTTCAAAAAAGGTAAGATTGATATTCTGGTTGTTTACAATATGCTGCTTACCGGATTTGATGCACCAAGACTGAAAAAACAGTACCTTGCAAGAATGATTAAGGCTCATAATCTGTTGCAGACACTTACCCGTGTTAATCGACCATATAAGGACTACCATTATGGTTATGTTGTGGATTTTGCCAACATCAAGGATGAGTTTGATAAAACCAATAAAGCATATTTTGAAGAATTGCAGTCAGAGCTTGGGGATGAAGTAGCTAACTATAGTGAGATTTTTAAGAGTAGGGAAGAAATCGAACAGGACTTGAATACAATTAAAAATCAGTTGTTTTTGTATGATACTGAAAATATGGTGGAGTTTATCAACCAGATTAATGATATTGATGATAAGAAAACACTGCTTGATTTAAAGAATGCGTTGACAAATTATAAAGCACTTCATAATCTTATCAGACTGTTCGGATATGATGATTTGTATATCCATTTCGATGTGGACAAGGCAATACAGATGCTGAATGAGGTTAATAACAGAATTAGCATTATTAATCTTAAAGAGAGCATGGGTTCTGCTGATGATATGTCCGGAATATTGAGTATGGCACTTGACCAGATAAGCTTTCAGTTCAGAAAGATTAAGGAAGAAGAACTGGTTATTGCAGATGCGTTTCGAACTTCACTTGAGAAAGCGAGACGGGAAATCGTTGACAGATGCTTGGACCCGAAAGACCCGGAATATGTAGCGTTGCTGGATGAACTAAAGAGAATATTCAAGAAAAAGAATATTGAAGAGCTGACATCTGACGAGATGAAGGATTTGATGGGTGAATTGGATGACTTGCGTAAGAAGGCAGAAAAGAAGAATCACGAGGATCAGATGCTGGCGAAAAAGTACAATGGTGATGTGAAATATATGAGAACTCATAAGAGAATTATGGAGAGTCCGCCACCGATTGCGGATGCGGTTACGATACATAAGATTCTGATGGATGTAAAAAATCATGCGGATGATACGATTGCTCATAATGAGAGTATGCTTGATAACGAAGCGTACTTTATCAAAACATTGCAGCCTTTTATTATCAATGCGTGCAAAACACAGGAGACGAAAATAAGTATTGCACAGGTAAAATTTATTGATATGTGCATTTCACAGGAATACTTTACAGAAAGGAATTGGGCATCATAATGACATCAGAAGTGATAATGGCGAAAACAAAAGCCATGATTGACGATTTGAAAACTGTTTGTGCCAATTATGGCTTGGGTAACGCCAGCAGTGAATACAAAATTATTACAGAGGTATTTTTATACAAGTTTTTAAATGATAAGTTTCTTCATGAAATCAGAAAAGTAGATGATAATTTGAAGAACGCAGAGAATATTGAGGAAACTCTTACAAATATGGATGATGATGAGTATGAGTTTCTTCTGGCAAGTCTGCCTCCGGCAACAGCACAGTTGAAAAAGGAACATTTTATTTCATTCTTATTCAATAACAAAAACAGAGAGAAGTTTAATGAACTGTTTGACGAAACACTTGTGGATATCGCAAATTTCAATATAGATGTTTTTGCGGTTAAAACAGGAAGCGAGGACAAGATTCGTCTGTTTGATGCACTGTCCGTATTTGTAACTGAGACAAATAAGAGAGCAGATTTTTGTAGAGCTATTATAGACAAGCTTGTGGCTTTTAGTTTTGAAGAAGCATTTTCACAAAAATATGATTTCTTTGCAGCAGTGTTTGAATACCTGATTAAAGACTACAATAAGGATTTTGGTAAATATGCAGAATATTACACGCCTCATTCCATTGCAAGCATTATTGCCAAAATTTTAGTGCCTGAAGGAATCCAGAATGTGAATATATATGATCCGGCAGCAGGTTCAGGAACCCTCGTACTGGCACTGGCACATCAGATTGGTGAAGAAAACTGTACCATCTATACACAGGACATTTCTCAAAAATCAAATGAGTTTTTGAGACTTAACCTGATACTGAACAACTTGGTACATTCTTTGGGAAATGTTGTGCATGGAGATACACTGCTGGAGCCACAACATCTAAACAAGCAAAAGAATGGTTTAATGAAATTTGACTATATTGTATCCAATCCACCATTTAATGTAGATTTTAGTGATAACCGTGATACATTAGCCGGAGAAAATTATAAGGAACGTTTTTGGGCAGGTGTTCCAAAGGTTCCCAATAAAGATAAAGACAAAATGGCGATTTATCAGATGTTTTTACAGCACATTATCTATTCGTTAAAGGAAGATGGTAAGGCTGCAGTAGTTGTTCCCACAGGTTTCCTGACTGCCGGAACAGGTATTCCGAAGAGTATTCGTGAGTACATCATCAAAGAGAAAATGTTACGAGGAGTTATCTCTATGCCGAGCAATATTTTCGCCACTACAGGAACTAATGTATCGATTCTGTTTTTGGACAGGGCAAATAAAGATGGAAAAGTGCTGTTAATGGATGCTTCCAAGCTTGGACATAAGGAAAAGGTGGATGGAAAGAATCAAAGGACGGTTCTGGAACCTGAAGAAATACAGGATATTATCGGTACATTCATTAATGGTGAAGAAAAAGACGATTTCAGTGTTCTTGTTGATTATGAACAGATTGAGCAGAAGAAACTTTCTTTTTCAGCAGGGCAGTATTTTGAAGTAAAGATAGAGTATGTTGAGCTTACGCCGGAAGAGTTTGATGCAAAAATGAATGACTATACGGTTGAATTGCAGAATCTGTTCGCAGAAGGAAACAAGCTTCAACAGGAGATATTGGAACAGTTAAAGAAGGTGCGATATGATTTATAATGGTGGAAAATATAATCAGCATTGGAGTACTAAGAAACTATCTGAATTAGGTACATTTTCCAGAGGAGTATCAAAGCATCGACCAAGAAATGATACAAGGTTATTTGAAAATGGAAAATATCCTTTAATACAAACTGGAGATATTAAGGAAGCAAATTTGTATGTGACAAGCCACTCTCAAGAATATGGAGAATTTGGATTAAAACAAAGTAAGTTGTGGGATAAAGGCACTTTATGTATAACAATAGCTGCTAATATTGCAGAAACGGCAATATTAGCATATCCTATGTGCTTTCCAGATAGTGTTGTTGGATTTAATGCGAATAGTAATGAATCATCAGAATTGTTTATGTATTATGTGTTTGAATACATAAGAAATTCAATTCAAAATTCAGCCAGTGGGAGTATTCAGGATAATATAAATATTGAGTATTTAACAGGATTGAATTTTAAGGTGCCTGACAAACAAAATCAGGATAAAATTACTAATTTGCTTGGTGTAATAGATGGCAAAATATTATTAAATCGAAAGATAAACGATAATTTACCACTTTACTCAGAAATGGTGGCTTGACCATTCATTAACATAGGCAATAACCAGTCACGCAAAGCTGTTAAGTGCTGATTTTCCCTTGTATTTTCAGCGATAATATCAAACCAATGTGGAATTTGTGAATTAAAGGTCGTTATTTCATCTGTTGTCGGAATGTAAATCGGTCTATCTTTAAGCAAAGGTTTCTGAAGGTGTTTTAATCCAGTACCTTGAAAGAATTTTTTGTTAAGTTCCGGTTTAATTGACAATAAAAGCAGATACAAATAATCACCTAGGTTTTGATTCGCTGAAATACACCAAGTATCGGTTGAGTAGGCTGCTTTGCCAACATAAAATTTAACATCGGCATTGCCACCAGTATTGAGAAAGCAGTTTCTACCATCAACAAAGTGTTCTTTCCAGCGTAGAATTGCTTCTCCACTTGTGAAAAATGGATATTCACCATCAGATTCTTTAGCTTCGCCTACCTGAACCTTTGATTTATCGTTTTCAACAAGTATGTCAGACAACTTTCCGTTAGGCTTTTTGCCATAGAAAGTGTGCATATATGTATCATAAGCCATAGCCGATAAATTATCGTTTATACTATAAAAAACTTCTACCAACGGCAGGAGTTGAAACAACAGAACTGCCGTTGATGTCGTTCTCTTGAATATCAAAAATAAAGGAGAATTGACATGAAACAGGAACTATTAACAGAAGTATTACTTGAAATGAGAGAGCATGTGGACAATGGACAGCTAAAACAACTTGAAAAGGTAATGAGGCATATATTATTTCATTATCACATTACAAAAGAAAATACGCATGATGAGACTTCTAAAAAAGACTGGATAGAGTTGTTTATTGCTGCCAAAAGAATAGAAGGCTGTTCAGCAAAGACGCTTGTTTATTATAGAAATACGATTGATGCTATGGTGGAATATGTCGAAAAAGATATAGTACAAATTACTACAGATGATATACGGAAATACCTGATGGATTACCAGAATGAAAAGGGGTTAAGCAAAGTAACCGTAGATAATATTAGAAGAATCATGTCGAGTTTTTTTGCATGGCTTGAGGATGAGGATTATATACTGAAAAGCCCGGTTAGGCGTATACACAAGATAAAGACTACTGCTAATATTAAAGAAACATATTCTGATGAGGCATTGGAAATTATGAGAGATAACTGTTCGGAAATAAGAGATTTGGCGATGATCGATTTATTATCATCAACGGGTATGCGTGTTGGAGAAATGGTATTACTGGATAGACATGATATAAATTTTGCAGACAGAGAATGTGTTGTTCTTGGCAAGGGAGATAAAGAGAGAGTTGTATATTTTGATGCAAGAACCAAACTTCATTTGCAGGAATACTTAGAAAGCCGCAAAGACGATAACCCTGCGTTGTTTGTATCGCTGAAAGCTCCATACAATAGATTAGAAATTGGAGGAGTCGAGGTGAGGTTACGGGATTTGGGTAAGAAATTGAATATTTCAAAAGTCCACCCACACAAGTTTAGAAGAACATTAGCTACAAAGGCTATTGATAAGGGAATGCCTATAGAACAATTACAGCAGTTGCTTGGGCATAAGCGAATAGATACTACATTGCAGTATGCAATGGTAAAACAAAGTAATGTGAAGATTGCTCATAGAAAATACATAGGTTAACACGGAGGTGTATGATGTTAAAGATAAAAATAGGTGAAGTGTGCGATGTTTACGATGGACCTCATGCGACACCTAAGAAAATAGACAAGGGCCCGGTATATTTAGGGATAGATGCCATTACAGATAATGGTAAATTAAACCCTTCTGGGTATAATTATTTATCAGAAGAAGACTATAAAATATGGACCAAAAGGGTTACTCCACAGTATGGTGATTTAGTGTTTTCGTATGAGGCTACTTTAGGTAGGTATGCACTTATTCCGAAAGATTTTTATGGATGTTTGGGAAGACGATTGGCGGTTGTTCGCCCAAAAGACGAAAGAATCAATATAAAATGGCTTTATTATTACTTTTTATCGCCAGAATGGAGTGTTTACATTGCTAACAATACCGTGAAGGGAAGCACCGTAAATAGAATTTCCATTGAAGATTTCCCCAATTTTTATATTCCTTTATTGGAGCGAACTGAACAGGATAAAATTGTCAAAGTATTGTCTGCTATTGATGAAAAGATTGATAATAATGTAAATATAAACGATAATTTACAATCCCAATTACGTTTGATTTATGAAAACATGATAGCAAAAGCTAATTCAAATCAAATCAAGGGTAATTTTGTCACAGTAAAAGAAATGGCAGATATCACAACTGGCAAGGAAGATGCTAATTTTTCTACAGTTAATGGGAAGTATAAGTTCTTCACTTGTTCTAATGTGCCATTACAATGCGATGAATATGCTTTTGAATCATCTTCTATACTTATTGCAGGTAACGGTGATTTCAATGTAAAATATTATTCGGGCAAGTTTAATGCTTACCAAAGAACCTATGTATTAACAGCTTCGTCTGAATACTATGCTATCTTATATTTAGCGTGTTTGTATCAAGTGAATTTGTTTAAATCAAATTCATCAGGTTCGATTGTTAAATTTATTACTAAGAGTGATGTTGAAAATATCCCTCTATTCATTCCAGATGATATCAGTTTGCTACAAAAACTAAATAATTTATTACATTTTCAAGAGCAGAATATACTTGAAAATGACAAATTAATTCAATTAAGGGATTTTTTGTTACCAATGCTCATGAATGGTCAAGCTACCATTGATAACTGATACGGTAAATTATCGTTTATCATCGGAAATAATATAAATAACAGAGAAAGTGAGGTCATTTACATGGAAAATAATCAGTTAGCAGTTAATGATAAATCTAATATGGAATCAGTAGTGACTGAAATTAAAGATTTGATCGCCGAATCTCGTCGGAAGGTCGTAAGACAGGTTAATGATGAACTTTTAATCACATATTGGAAAATAGGAGAAATCATTGTAAAGTACGAACAAAATGAACAGATTAGAGCTGCCTATGGAGAAAAGACCTTACTGCAACTTTCAAAATCTCTGACAAGAGAACTTGGAAAAGGTTTTTCAAGGTCGAACCTACAGAATATGAGGTCATTTTATTTGAAATATCCAATTTGCCAGTCAGTGACTGGCAAATTGACATGGACACATTATTGTGAACTTTTATCTATATCCGATGATGATAAAAGAAGTTTTTACGAAAAAGAATGTATCAATTCAGGATGGTCAGTACGGGAACTAAAGAGACAGATTGCAAGTTCTTTGTATGAAAGACTTTTACTCTCAAGAGGAGATGCTAATAAGGAAACTGTACTTGAATTGGCAGCGAAGGGTATAGAATATGCTAAACCGGAGGATGCAATAAAAGATCCATATGTATTTGAATTTTTGGGTATTTCTGAAGATAAGCCGGTATTAGAAAGTGATTTGGAAGCGGCTTTAGTCCGTCAGATAGAGAATTTTCTGCTTGAACTTGGCAGGGGATTTATGTTTGTAGGAACCCAGCAGCGTGTGCCAGTGGGAAATACCAAGAGATATGTGGATATGGTTTTCTATAATAAGATATTTCGTGCATATGTGTTGATTGAACTTAAGACTGTTCCCTTTTCACCGGAGGCAGCAGGACAGCTTAATATGTATCTGAATTATTATGCAACTGAGGTTAATGATGTAGATGATAATCCACCGATTGGTCTTATTCTGTGTACGGATAAGAATAATATTGATGTGGAATATGCACTTGGTGGCTTATCAAATCAGATATTTGCTTCAAAATATGTATTATATTTGCCGGATAAAGAGCAGCTTATATCACAGGTGGAAAAGGTATTGGAAGCGTGGCATAGAAAAGAAGACTAATAAAAATTGCCAGCCTCATTCGGGGCTGGCAACCAGTGATGTATTATTTTTCTTCATCCAGAACAAATAGCTCTTCAACAGCTACATCAAGATATTTGGAGAGGCGGAGAGCCAACTCCAGCGAAGCACTCCGTTCGCTTCGTTCGATTCGACCGATGGTGCGACCGCAGGAGCCGATAGCAATAGCTAAATCTTCCTGACAGATGTTTCTTTCGGTTCTGACTTGTCTCAGAGTATTAGATACAGCCATTATTATCCCCTCTTTCCTGTGAATTCGCCCAGTTCTCAAATGAGAAACCTGCCGATGATAAAATTCTATACTTTATAGTGTCCAAAAAACTGGACTTATCCCACAACCTTGCCAAAAACTTTGAACGAGTTGTTATCTGTAACCGGTATAGGATTGTATTTGCTGTTCAGAGACTGTAGTAGCAATCGAATGGTACAGTTTGCCTTCAAGAATACAAAACTCCGTGAATGGGGATATCCTACATTCACAGAGTTCTATTTGAAAATATGTGAAAACTAAAGAACCGCCGTATACCGAACGGTACATACGGTGGTGTGGGAGGTCGGTAGATAAAATAATTATCTACCTCCTACCCAATTATAACAGTTAAAACGTATATAGAGATTATGGATTACTGTTGATTAAGATATGGGACCGGCACCCGAACTGCCGGAGAAGCACTAGACATATCTAATGGTGGTGGGCATGTAATATTCGCACAGTATACTGAACCAGAGAAAATAGAAATATTTATGGATTCTGTTCATAAAGCTGAGGAGCTTATTAAAGATAAAACAATTGGCACCCTTTTAGAAAATGTAAATGTATATGACCTTTTACGGGCTCACGAATTTTTTCATGGGATTGAATATAACAAGAGAAGATATATTTACACACAGACAGAAAAGGTCGAGCTTTGGAGACGTCCATTTTCTAACAAATCAAAAATTATTGCATTAAGTGAAATTGCCGGAATGGAATTTGCAAGGAATATTATTAGTATTTCATATTCACTATTTTTATTTGATGTGGTGTTAATGTATCTATACAATAAAGAAGCGGCATGTATGTTATACGAAGATATTATAATTGAAGTGGAACGTTTACATGGTGTAAAATGAAAGAAAACAGATAAAGGAGATTTGAATTATATGAATTATATTACATTAAATAATGGAGTTAAAATTCCACAGATAGGTCTTGGTGTTTTTAGAACACCAGACGGAGCTGATACAGCTAATGCAGTAAAATGGGCGATTGAGGCTGGATACAGACATATTGATACAGCTAAGGTTTACGGCAATGAAAAAAGCGTAGGCGAAGGCATACGTATGAGTGGCATTGACAGAAGGGATATATTTGTTACAACTAAGCTTTGGAATGAGGATATTAGACAGGGAAGAACTAAAGAAGCATTTTTACAGAGCTTGGAAGACATGGGACTTGATTACATAGACTTGTATCTTATTCACTGGCCAGCTAACGGTTATGAGAAGGCGTGGGCAGATATGGAGGACCTGTACAAGGCTGGCAAAATCAAGGCAATCGGTGTAAGTAACTTCAATGTTCACCATCTTGAGACTCTCAGTGAAAACTGGACAGTTGTACCAGCGGTTAACCAGATTGAGATTCATCCTTATTACGCTAATATTGAAAATGTTGAATATGCTAAGAAGAATGGTATTGCAATAGAAGCCTACAGCCCACTTGGAGGCAACGGAGCAGGAACACTTGAAAATGAGGTGATTATTGCACTGGCTGACAAGTATGGTAAGACACCTGCACAGATTGTTTTAAGATGGGAGCTTCAGAGAGGAATAATTGTACTTCCAAAGTCAACGCATCAGGAAAGAATTATTTCTAATTTTGAAGTGTTTGATTTTGAATTGTCTGAGGGTGATATGAATGCCATAAATGAGCTTAACAAGAACGAAAAACACGGTTCTGACCCAGAAACATTTAATTTTTAAGAGGAACTTGACTTTTGAATCGGCTTAAAAATCGAAACACGGCACAAAGCACCGAATATTCTAATCAACCAGTCCCTTGTTCTTCCACTTTCCGCTATTCCAGCGCAGCACCATGCCGACAGCCCTGATGCACTCGTCACTTGCGAGTCCGATGTAAGCACCGACTGCGAGAAGCCCCAGATGCAGTCCGAAGAAGTATGTTCCGCCGACCGCCGCAAGGTACATGAAAACGGCACCCATGACAACCGGGAAAACGGCATCACCGCTTGTCTTCAGTGCCTGACAATAGACCAGATTGGTGACTCTTCCAAGCTCCAGCACAACATCAATGGCGAGAAGCTTTGTGACTAGGTTTATCATCTGTACGTCATTCGTGAAGATTCGCACAATGTAGTTACCCAAAAGCGCAAATGTGATAGAAAGGCAGGATGCCGTAATCACACCATAGATAGCGGCCTTGCGAGTGCCCTTATCGCATTCGTCATACTCCTTTGCACCGATATGCCAGCCGGTCAGAATGGCATTTGCCTGAGCTAAGGCAGCACCGATACAGTACGAAAAGTTAGCAATCTGTGAGGCATAGGAACGCGCTGTGACGTTCATTCCGTCAGCATCCATCTGGTTCATGAAACGCACTACAAGAGTCATGGCGATATTGTAAAGTGCGGTTTCACAGGCAGACGGAAAGCCAATCTTTATAATCTGTCCGAGAATTTTTCCGGAAGCTATGCGCTCAGGACTGTTCTTTGCCTTGATGAGCACAGCGCCCATTGTGGCAACAATAATCAGATTGACAATA
>ERZ827452.1282-NODE-1282-length-25037-cov-5.184493_pt1 | contig 25037 bp, 26 predicted proteins | sample MGYA00519866_ERZ827452 | MGnify/ENA primary metagenome ERZ827452 (study PRJEB31778, sample SAMEA3449307) | human gut metagenome | biome: human gut; feature: human-associated habitat; material: faeces | place: United Kingdom | collected 2010/2012 ... | reverse complement strand
TCCTATCTATAGGAGTGTCCCTTTTTGTAAATTTTTTCGAAAAAGGGGCGTCCCTATACATTAAATCTAAATAATACTATGTCTCCATCTTGCATTACGTATTCTTTTCCTTCTGAACGTACAAGTCCTTTTTCTTTGCATGCAAGCATTGAACCTTCTCTTATTAAATCATCATAAGAAACTACCTCTGCACGTATAAATCCTCTTTCTATATCTGAGTGAATTTTACCAGCCGCTTGAGGAGCTTTTGTTCCCTTTTTTATAGTCCATGCTCTTACTTCTGGTTCTCCAGCTGTTAAGAAACTCATTAACCCTAATAAATCGTAACTTGTTTTTACAACTTTATCTAATCCAGATTCGCTAAGTCCTAATGCTTCTAGCATTTCCTTTTTATCTTCTCCCTCTAGACTAGAAAGCTCTTCTTCTATTTTTACACAAAGTGGAATTACTTTTGCACCTTCTGTTTTTGCAAATTCTTTTACTTGTTTTACTTTTTCATCATTTTCTACATTTTCGATTTGCTCTTCTGAAACATTTGCAATGTATAAAACAGGTTTTGAGGTTAGTAAATATAAGTCTTTTATTTCTTCTTTTTCTTCGTCTGTAAGTTCAACTGTTCTTGCACATTTTCCTTGCTCTAATGCTGCTTTTATTTTTTCTAACACATCAATTTCTGCTTGTGCTTTTTTATCTGCTTTTAAACGTTTTTTTGCGTTGTCTAATCTTCTATCTAGCATTTCTATGTCTGAGAAAATTAACTCTAAATTTATTGTTTCTATATCTCTTAAAGGATTTATATTTCCATCTACATGGACAATATTAGAATCTTCGAAACATCTTACAACATGTGCTATTGCATCTACTTCTCTAATATGTGATAAGAACTTGTTTCCTAAACCTTCTCCTTTGCTTGCTCCTTTTACTAAACCTGCTATGTCAACAAACTCTATTATTGCGTGTGTTGTCTTTTCTGGTTTGTACATTTTTGTAAGTTCGTCTAATCTTTCGTCTGGAACAGGTACTACACCTACATTTGGCTCTATTGTACAAAATGGGTAGTTTGCACACTCTGCCCCTGCATTTGTTATACTGTTAAATAATGTTGATTTTCCTACATTTGGAAGTCCTACTATTCCTATTTTCATTTATATATCCTTCTTTCTTATTATTGTAATTTTTTCTTTATTCAATCACATTGTCTGGCAAACTTTTTGTATTTTTTTCTTCTTGTTTGCTTTCTTCTAAAACCTTTTTTACTGCTTCTTGTGTTTCTACTTCTACATGCATGCTTGCCATAAATTCTTCCCTAGCATTCGTCGGCCTATCTTCTTTTGATTTAAATTCTTCTACTTCATTCATTATCTCGTTGTATATTTTATTATCTTGTTTTTCTAAAATCTTACCTACTTCTGGAAATTCTTCTAATACTTTTCTTTGAACAGCGTGCATTTCTTCTATTGCTTTATTCTCTATATATCTGTCATATAATACCTGCTCATCATTTTGAGCTAAAGTTCTATTTGATTTATACTTATTTATTAATTCATTTTTTGCATTATTTATTTTTTCTAACATCGCTGTTTGCATTTCTATAATAAATTCTTCATTTCTTTGTCTATTTTCAATAATTGAATCTAACTCAACTTTATCTTTGTTTTTATTATAGTTTTCTTCGTCTTCTTTTGAATTAAATATTACTGGCTCTAATCTTTCTCCATTAATATAGTCCATTATATCATTTTCCGTTTTCTTCTTTTTTTGTTCATATCCTTGTTGCATAAGCTTTTCTAATTCAATAATATCATTTTTATGATATTCATAAAAAGCTTCTTCTATAGACTTAGAAATATCTGTTTCTCCTAGTCCTTCCGCTCTTTGCATTCTTGCAAGACATGTCTTATATGCATCTTCATAGTCTAAGTAAATTCTTTTTATTTCTGTTTTTATCTCTTGTGGCACGTTATTGCTTTTTAGTATATTTATAATCTTGTCCCCTAGTTGTTCTTTTTCCATTTTTAATCTTCTCCTTAGAATATTCTGTTTTGGAGCAATTTTGAAACAGGTATTCTCAAAAAAAATAACATTATCTGTTTCAATCTCTCTTACTTATATAATTCAATTTATTGTCTTTACTTTAACATAAAATTTATAAATATTCAATACTTTTTATTAAAATAGGGTTCCTATAAATTTCAATTGTAGTATAGAAAAAAATTTATTTATATAGTATAATTTTTATAATTTAAAATAGATAAAAATTTGAAAGATATACATGAAGATTATTATTGATGATTCTATGCGTATATGTGGTGATTGTATTGAAAATGGAATAAATTATGGAGGAGAAAAAAATGAAATTAACATGTAAAGAAGCAAGAGACTTATTAGAAATTGAAAGAAAAAAAGCAATAGATGATAGCTGGATAGAACATTGCATATCCGTTGGCAATAGTGCTGGTAGGATTGCAAAAGCATTAAGTAAAAATGGAATAGATGTAGACATAGATAAAGCAATTACTTTAGGTTATTTACATGATATTGGCAAATATACTGGCGGTGAATCACATGGACATGCTATAAGAGGATATGAATACTTAAAAAATAAAGGATATGATGAATATGCTAATGTATGTCTAACTCACCCATATTTAAATAATGATATAATGTGTCATGCTGGTGGAGTTCCCGATCCAAATGATAATCCTTTTTTAACAAATTTTATAAAAAATCATGAATATACTATAGAAGAAAAATTAATAAATTTATGTGACTTGATGTGTCCACAAGGAGATAAAGTATTTACAATTGATAAGAGATTGATTGATATAATAATTAGAAGAGGTGCGTATTCTAACACTCAATATCATATTAAAGAGACCTACAAATTAAAAGAATATTTTGATAATTTATTAGGATATAATTTGTATGACTTGTTTCCGGAAATAAAAGAAAATTTATAAAAGGATTTGAACTCTTTTCTATATAAAAATTTATGCTGAAGGCATCAATTTAGTACTGGTGAGACACAGATTTTAACCCACGTTCAAAAAATATAAAAACAGGGTAAACCAACTTCTTTGGTAAGATTATCGTTAACGATAATCTTACCAAAGAAGTTGTGGTCTTTCAGATGCACCTTACCATAGTTCAGCATCTTGAAAACGGTCGCTGCGATGTACTTGCTCATATCACACATCTTAACTGTTGTTGCCATAATTACCTCCTTGCACAATAGCGCATTCTAAAATAATGTTGACACCTATGATGAAACGGAGTAAAAACTGTTCATCACTTATAATTATACCGTATCTACATAAATTGTAAATTTGTTATTAAGGTAAATCCTATTTTTCTTGCTTTTTTAAGCTTTTTTTATTTTCTTTTTCTAGTTCTTTTAAACTCTTTTTAGGAGTTGGCAATTCTTCTGGCATAGTTCCACCATTTTTCGCAATTACATCTCTAATATTTTTACCAATTTTATAATGTGTTTTATTTGCTTCTTTTTCACCTTGAATATTGTCTTTTCTTAATTTTTGTTCTGTTTGAGAAATTCTAAATAAATTAGCAATAAGTTCATCACTTCCCATATTATCTAAAATATCTTCTCTATATCTTATTCCTTTTCTTTTTGCAATATCATCAGCTGTTTCTCCATTATACAAACCTTTATATCCTGCATTATGGAATTTATCAAAATTCTTAACTCCAGCTTTCTTGGCAGTTTGATTTAATGAATAATTTCCTTTTCGCGTTAAATTTCTTTGATAAAATCTTTTTTCATCTTCTGTTAGCACACTGTATTCTTTTTCTGTAATTTCTTGCTTTCTTGTTTGAACAGCAAAATATGTTTGAGCAAGTGCAATAACTTTTTTTCTGCTATCTCCATTTTGTGCTATTAAGTAACAAGCATAACGAGTAAGTTTATAATCTAAAATTGTTTTTTCAGCACCTTTAGGCATTTGTATCGTTTTCCTGACGTCAGGAAAATGATCAATCACAGCAATACCACTATTTTCACAAGCATCTTTCGCTTTATTAATAACTTTTTCAAAATTTTCCCATTTGTTATACTCTAAAATTGTCATGAGTTCTCTAGCATACCAAAATTCAACGCCATTTTCATCAATATGCTTTATATCTTCAAATGATTTATTATTTTTATTTGTATATTTCAATAGTCTCAGCTCCATTTCTTAATATTATATTTCGTTACTATTATAAAACAATTGTTTGTGTTTGTCAATTGATTTTTAATATTTTTTTGAATTTAAATGCTATTATACAAATACAATACAATTTGATTTTGCTCTTAATTATTCATTTCCATTATTTTAGCCATAACGAATAAAATTATAGGATATTTTCTCATATTTACATAGCTTACTAAATACTCATTATCTATTTCTTTTAGTCTTTTATCAAATATGCTGTGTATGTGTGCTTTACTATATTTTAAGTTAGTATAAGCACTTGAACTCATACATAATCCAAGTCTTAATTTATTTTTTATATCTATATCTTTAATTATATCTATTACATCTTTTACTTTATCAGCTATTATGTTTTCTTTATTCATAATACAAATTCTCCTTTAATTCAAATTAAAATCATTTTTCTTTTTTAGTTTGTTATTCTTATTTTCATCTGGTATAGTTACTTTTCTTAAAATATTATTAGCAATTTCATTATCATTGTCATTAAATATACCATTTTAAGTTCTATTTGATATTTTAAAGAACTATTTTCTTCATTTATTTTAAAAGCAAAATGTTCAAAATCTCTAATAGCTATATTTAAGTCATTAACATTTCTAACTGTCTTGGTAATATCTGTTACATCTTTAATATAATTTTTGAATAAAAGTAAAAAAATAAGCCGACTAAATCGACTTATATATTGTGAAATGATATTCACTTTGTTTTTTCAAACTCACTTGTATCAATAACTACAAACAGTTTGACGAAAACGCATTTTGGAGCTACTGGCCAGAATCGAACTGGCGACCTACAGGTTACGAATCTGTTGCTCTGCCAACTGAGCTACAGTAGCATCTTTAAAAGCCAGTTACATTTTACTATAACTAGCTTTAAAATGCAATACACATGCGTAGTTATTTCACTGTTTCTAACAATATTTTTCATTTTTTCTCTTTATTTTGCTTAATTTGTTTGCCCAGATTCACTTAATGTTCCTATCTCTGTTGTTGGCATTGGGAAAAAGCTTGATGTTTGACAAAAGTTATCAACTATCCTCAAATTCCTAAAAACATTTAATTCTTCAATTTTCTTTTCTATAAAAATCAAATCCTTCTTTTGTATATTTATATTTTTTATAAAATTGCTAGAGCTAAAACGCATGCAAAAATTCCTAATATCATAAGATATTTTTTAAAAGTAATTTTCTCTTTTAATATAATTCTTGATGCTAATAGCGTTACAACTATAGAACTTGTACTAATTACAGAAATTGTTGAAACGTTTCCATTTACTAATGCAAACCTGTCAAATATTGATGATGTAGCATCTAGCAATGATTGTAATATAAAATATTTTTTACTATTTATTTTTCTAATATCTATATAATTCCATTGTTTTGTTATTAAGCAATATACTAATATTCCTATTATAATCACTATTGCATAGTTAAATACTACATATAGTGGATTTTGAAATTCTGTAACATATATTTTATTTATGAAATTAGAAATTCCATTAAAAACTACAAATCCCCATGAATATAAAATTGCTCTCTTTTCTATTTTTTTATCAACACTAATGTCTTTACTCTTTGTTATCATTATAGATAATATAACTAATATAATAGAAAACATTAGTTGTAATAATGTACAATTTTCTTTTAAAAATACTATTCCTAACATAAATGTTACAACTACTTTTGCTTTTTGTATAGATGTAGTTATAACTACTTTGCCATATTTTGTTGCTGAAATTGCACAATAAAAACCTATTGATTGCATTAAAACTCCCGGCAACATTTTTATTATATCTATAATATTTAATTTAACTATGAATTCTGGACAAGCAACTAAACTTACTACAATCATTGTAAAATGATAAATAAGTAAGCCCATCATTGCTACTCTTTTTGGTTCATTATTTGAACATTTTTTTAATACTATTGGTATAAATCCAGAAATAATTGTTGATAGTAAGCACCAATATAGCCACATTTGTTATTCCCCCTAATTTTCATATATATCATCATTTATTTTTAGTACCATTTTTCTATAATGAGTTTTAAACCCTAATCTTTCATACAAGTCTCTTGCAATGTTTTCCCCTATAACTTCTAATGACATATCTTTATTTTGTTCTTTTGCCATTTCAATTAATTTGCTTAATGCTATTGTTCCTATTCCTTGACCTCTATATTTTTCATCTATAAAAAATCGATATAAATATACTTCTTTTTCATAAATTTTTATTCCTATAAAACCTACCATTTCATTCTTACACACAATTTTATAATATTCTTCGTTTTCTTCAAAAGTCAATTCTTCTGTTTTTTTAATTCTTAATTGATATATTGGATCAACTGTATTATGATGTTTCCATTCTTCTATTATCCAACTTCTAAAATAGTCATTATTTTCTTTTTCTAATTTTACATCGCTGTTTTCCATTTTTTTCTCCTATACTATTGTTATTTATTATTTTCTCATATTATATGTTTGTTTTTACTCTTCGAATTTTTCTATTTTAGCTATATTTAATCCCATTATGATTATAAATAATATTAATAAATTTGATATTTCTCCTATAGTATTTCTTCTATTAGTTTTGCTACACTTTCACACTCTTTTTTAGCTACTTTCTTTAATTCCTCTACTGAATCTTTCATAGCATATCCATTGAAATTTTTTATCATTTCTATGTCGCTATATCCATCACCAATTGTATATATAAATTTATTATCCAAATCGTAATAGTTAGCAAATAGCTGTATTGCTTTTGCTTTATTAATCTCTTTGGATATTATCTCTATTATATCTTTTGAAACCTTATAACAATTAATGTCGTTTGAATACTTGTCTTTTATCATTTTGCTTATTTCATTGGTTATTTCTTCTGAATCTAGCTTTATATTTATTTTAGTCAAATCTTCGTTATTAAAATCTAGTCTACTCATTTTTTCTTTACAGCAGAAGTATTTTGGTGCTTGTATTTTATTCTTATCAATTTTAATATTAGGAATGTATTTTTTTAAATCATCTCTAATTTTATTAGCTGTTTCATTTTTTATTGAGAAATTATATATAATTTCATCTTTTTCATTTAATATAGTCGCACCATGATTTATAATTAAATAATCATACATAATTTTATATTCACTAATTTTTTTTTGCATATCGTAATAGCTTCTGCCTGTCGCAATTACAAATATATTCCCGTTTTTTCTAAATTTTTCAACAGCTATTTTATTCTTTTCAACATCTTCATCATTTAAATAAAATGTTTTATCATAATCACTAACTAATATTTTCTTCATCTATTTTTTCCTTTTACCTTTTTACGTAATCGTCCATTATTTCCTATTAACTAAATTTATATCATAAAAATTTAAAAAAATTATTATATATATAATTAAATTTATCTTGCTATTTCATCTTTGTCTGTTAAATCTCCATGAAATCCATATACTTGCTTACATAATGGTGATTTTCTTTTTCCTTCATGCACAACTACTTTTTCCAAATCCTCATATATGCTGTGTAGCTTTATCCCGTATTTTTCCATTGTCTCTGTACTTATCTCTTTAAAAGCTGGACATGGTAATATTGTTCCATCATATTTTATATCCAATTTTTCCGTTCCTGCCGTGCACAAGTGTGATATTCTTCCATTTAGAGGAATTCCTACTCTAATGTTTCCACTATAATGTTCTTTTTCTCTTTTTAATATTTCTCCAAATTCTTTTAGTTCTATTTCATTTAACATTAGCTCTTTTTTGTTTTCTAATCCTCTACCCTGTGGTACAAAGTTTAAAATACTTATATTTTTTACATCTGCCATTTCTAAACATTCAATTATATCTGGAAATTCTTTATAATTTGGTTTCATTGGAACGAAATGTACATCTACATTCAGTCCTACCATACTAGCTCTTATTAATGAATCCATTAAATATGTAATGAACCCTTTTCTTCCCATTAATTCATTATCTGTTGTTTCTTCGAATGCTTGCCAATCAAATACAATTTTGTCTAATCCTAATTGTTTCAATTTTTCACATTCTTGTCTTGTTATTCCATCAAATGTTTGTGGTTTTAAACATCTATCATAATATGCCTTTACATTTCTTTTTAGTCTATAATTATCCGGTTCATTTTCTTCTATTTGCTGTAAATCGTTTTTGCATTTTTCTTTTATATATTCTATCATTTCTATTGGTATTGCAGAGGCTCTTTTTATTCCACTAGTAAATACAACTGTTCTAATACCATTATCTTTACAAAATTTTACCATTTCAAATAAATCTGGGTGTAAAAAGGGCTCTCCACCGGAAATTGATATTTCTTCTATTCCACCTTGATTCATAAAATATCTAACTGCTTTTTTAAATTGTTCTAAAGTTATTATTGTTGTCTTATTGGGTGATGAATTTGATGAACAAAATTTACATCTATTAGGACATGTTTGTATCACTTCAAAACATAAATCTTTTAGCATTTTATCCTCCATATTATTTCTATATTTAATTTTATAATTTTTTACTTATAATTTCTTCTTGAATCCTCTCTTATAAAAGGCTCTTGCACATTATCTTCTATCAATTGCTTATAAGCATAAGGTTTCCTATAAGCATCTCCTAAAGTTTCTCTACTTCTATATTCTCTAATTTCATTCATATTAAACTGTGCAATTTTAATGTCTTCTTTGTCCTTCATTACTAATATTTCGCTATTTAATTCATTCTTGTTTATATCCCTTACTATAGGGCTATATGCTGAAGATTTTCCTCCATAATTTGCGTAGTTTACAGTTACAATTCCCACCATATTCTCATATGCTCTTACTTTTAGTTGTTCTAATCTTATTTTTTTCATATAACAAGCATTTGGCACTAATATGATTTCAGCACCTTTAAGCATTAGTATCCTTGCGCTTTCTGGGAACTCTCTGTCATAACATATCATAGATCCAATATTCACTTTTCCTCTTCCATAGTCTAATTCTTCAACATAAAAATCAGTTCCAGGTTCTGTATATTTTTCCATTTTAAAATCTACTGTATGAACTTTAGAGTACTTTAAGATTTTGTTTCCAAATCTATCATATATGATTATAGAATTTTTAGGTAAATTTTTTGTCTTTTCAAGGAATGTTATAGCAATTGCCATATTTAATTCTTTAGCCAACTCTTTAAATTTCAAAAGATAATCGCTATCTTCTGTTATTGATTTTTGTTTCCAAATACTTATGTCTTCGTTACCTGTTGGCATTTCATATCCAATGTTCCACATTTCCGGAAAAACTGCTATATCCGCACCCAATTGTTTTGCTTTTTTACATGCTTCTATCCCTTTTATTAAGTTTTTATTTGAATCATTAACTGCATTTAATTGTAAAATTGCTACTTTAAAATTATTGTCCATATATTTACTCCCAACTTATCTTCTTTATTTTTTCAACTTTGGCTTTCTTCTAAACTCTGGTACAAATGCACCCCAGTTATTATTTCGTAATTATGCTTTTCTTTAATTTTAATACTGCTACGCACTCCACATGGCTTGTAAACGGAAACATATCTACTGGTTGTATATTACCTATTTCATAATTTTTACTAAGCAATTTCATATCTCTTACTATAGTTGCAGGGTTACAACTAATATACACTATCTTTTTAGGCTTTACTGCTAAGATATTGTTAATTGTATTGTTATCTAAACCTTTACGAGGAGGATCTACTATTATTACATCAGGATAAACTTGTTTCTTTTCCATTAAATTAGAAAATATTTTTTCTACATCTCCTGCAAAAAATTCTATGTTTTCAATATTATTTATCTTTGCATTTTCTTTTGCATCTTCTATTGCTTTTTTTACAATTTCTATTCCATATACCTTTTTTACATAGCTTGATGCAAAAATTCCTATTGTTCCTATTCCACAATATAAATCAAATAGTATATCATCTTTACTTAAATTTGTTTCTTCTATTGCAATATTATATAAAGCCTCTGCTTGTGTAGGATTTACTTGGTAAAAAGACATTGGAGATATCTTAAATGTGTAGTCTCCTAAAATATCGTATATATATCCATCTCCGTGTAAAACAACATTGTCATATCCTAATATTACATTTGTATTTTTCATATTGATGTTTTTTACAACTGTTTTCACATCATATTCTTTTACTAGCATTTCTACTAATTCTTGTTCATGTGGAATTTTCTTTCCATTTACAACTAATATACACATAACTTCGTGTGTACGTATTCCTACTTTTATAACAATATGTCTTATTAGTCCTTCCATTGTTTTTTCGTTATATACTGGTATGTGTTGTTCTTTTATAAATTTATATATTGCAAATGCGATTTTCTCTGCTTCTACATTTTGAATAAAGCATTTTTGCATCGAAACTATTTCGTGGCTACGTTCTGCAAATACCCCCATTATAGGTGCTCCAGATTTATCTAGTCCAACTGGATACTGTGCTTTATTTCTATAATTATATGGGTTTCCCATTCCTAAAACATTTTTTACTTTAATTTTGTTATCTTTTCCAAAAGTTTTATTTACCAAGTTTTCAACTTTTTGTTTTTTAATATTTAATGTTTCTTCATAATCCATATGTCTTAAGTTACATCCACCACATCTTTTATATGTACTGCAATCTGGTTCTACTCTATATTCGGATTTTTCTAATATTTCTATTATTTTTCCATAGGCATGTGATGCTAACACTTTTACTATTATTATTTTTACTTTTTCATTTTTCATAGCACCAGGAATAAATATTGTAAAATTGTCTATTTTAGCAATTCCTTCTCCCTCCATTCCATAGTCTATAATATCTACTACATATTCGTGATTTTTCTTTATTTCTTTTCCCATTTGTATTCCTTACTATCAACTATATGGTAATATAGTCAATTCCTTTCTCCTTTTATTATTCTTTTTCTATATTATATTTATAATGTTTATTTTTATCAAGTGTTTTCTAATATTTTTGTATTGATTTTTATACGCTTTTGTGATATTATGTTTACAACTGTTGTATTGTTATTTTTTTCTTTAATTAAGGAGGAATTTGCATGAAAAGTAAAATAGATAAAGAAAAACGGAAAAAAGAAAAATCTTTGCTAAAAAAGAGAGCAACTGAAATAAAAGTAATAAATAAGTTTATTGCAGATTCAAGCAGAACTCTTAGTATTTTGCACATGTTACCCACTAAATCTAAACAGGATATCACATTGGCCGTTGCAGAAGTTACTAAGGCTTGTTCTTTATATGCTAAGGACACTCAATTACGTATATTGCAAACTAATTTAGAAATAACTAGATTATCTATTGAAGAAAAAGATTTGTTGTCGAAAAATATTACGGGAAATCTTTTTCAGCGTATAGTTAAAAAGATTGGAATTTCAATAGCCTCTGCAAAAAACAAACAGAATACTATAGCCGCTCAAAATTTATTATCTCAATATGAAGAAGATTCAGAAATTTTGAGTAAAGCTTTACAGATTTGTGCTGAGTATGGGCGGCGTTTAAGTTTTTACCTTAGCTTTTAAAAATAATTACTATTTTTTTCGCAAATCTATTGACATTTTGCTTTCAAATGTGCTAATATTATTAATGTCGATACGACATGCGGATGTGGCGAAACTGGCAGACGCGCTAGACTTAGGATCTAGTCCGAAAGGGTGGGGGTTCAAGTCCTCTCATCCGCACCAACGATGTATCTGTTCGAACTAATGTAATAGATATATACAAAAATCAATCAGAAATTAAAATCTGGTTGATTTTTTTGTTGCCTACAACAATCGAAAGTATGGTGTTAGGATGGAAAATAGCTAAACAAGAATTACAATTTGAAGAATGTCTAAAATGAAAATTTGCTAAAGCATTGAAATGTCAATAAATTTGTTGTATAATAATAAATGTAAATGTTTTTTCGCAAAGCCTTTGAAAGTACAAAAAAGCAATTCAGAGGCTGACACCTACCAAATAACTATAAGGAGGAAAAAAATGAAAATACGGTATATTTTGCAAATAATAGGAGGAGTACTTGGACTAGCAGCTATGATAGTTGTGGACGTCATTGCAATCAAAGATTGCTTTTCAAAGCTAAAAAATACTTATTCGCCAGATGATGATACACTGCTATTAAATAAATTAGTTGAAAGAGTTACCTTTGGTTCTGCACTTGGTACAGTTATAATTATTATATTTGGTCTTATTTCTTTACCTTTCTAAAAGCAAACTAAAAGTCTTAAAAAAGAGGAATAATAAACAAATTTCGCCATTGACGATGAATAACTTTTAATTTGTTGAATTAATAAGTTTTTTTCACTGTGTAAGGAGTTTCTGTGCCTGGTATTTTTTAACCTTAATGCTAAAAATTTTAACAGTTTGTAATTATACAAAAAAGGAAAAACAGTAAAATGTTTTTCCTTTTTTGTATGATATATTATACTCTTAATACTCCACCTATTGTCTTGTTCATAGCTCCATCTCCGTGGCTTGCTAAAATTGATGCTCCACCTGCAATTACAGCTACGTCTCCTTCTTTTATATATCCTCTTTGTTTTGCTTCTTCTATTCCTGCTTCTATTATATCATTTGGTTTTGTTTTATCTGTTATTAATATTGGTGTAACATTCCATGATAATGATAATTGTTCATATGTCTTTTCGTTTGATGTTACAGCATAAATTGGGCATTCTGGTAAGAAGCTTGCTACTGATCTTGGTGTATCACCTTTTTCTGTATATGCAAATATTGCATCTGCTTTCATATCTCTTGCTGTTGTTATAACACTGTGGCTTAGCATAAATTCATAGTTTTTACTTGATAAGTCTCCTTCTCTTCTTGTTGCTCTCTTATAATATTTTATGTTTGCTTCTACTGAAGCTGCTATCTTGCACATTGTATTTACACATTCTACTGGATATTTTCCCATAGCACTTTCTCCAGAAAGCATTATTGCACCTGTTATATCAAATATTGCGTTTGCAACGTCGCTTACTTCAGCTCTTGTTGCTCTTGGGCTTGATACCATAGATTCTAGCATTTGTGTTGCTGTTATAACTGGTTTTGCAACTTCATTACATCTTTTTATAAAATGTTTTTGAACTATTGGAACTTGTTCCATTGGTATTTCTACACCCATGTCTCCTCTTGCTACCATTATACCATCTGATAATTCTAGTATTTCTTCGAAATTATCTATACCTTCTTGGCTCTCTATTTTAGAAATTATCTTTATGTTATTTCCACCGTTATCATCTAATAACTTTCTAATTTCTTGAACATCTGATGCTCTTCTTACAAATGATGCAGCAATATAATCAAATTCTGCTTTAATACCATTTGTTATATCTGTTATATCTTTTTCTGATAATGCTGGTAAATTTAATTTTAATCCTGGAACATTAACTGTTTTTCTGCTTCCTAATCTTGCTGTATTTAATGCTTTACAAATAACGTCTTTTCCTTCTATTTTTGTTACTTCAAATTCTAATGCTCCATCATCTACTAGTATTCTAGCGCCTGGTTTTACATCTGCATATAAGTTTTTATAGCTTATAGATGTTTTTGTTTCATTTCCTATTATATCTTCATTTATAAAAGTAAATGTATCACCTTCATTTATTGTTACTTTTTCGTTTCCACTTTCTAATACACCTGTTCTTATTTCTGGTCCTTTTGTGTCTAACATAAGTGCAACTGGAGTGTTTAATTCTTTTCTAACTTTTTTTATTGTTGCTATTTTTTCTTTGTTTTCTTCATATCCTCCATGTGAAAAGTTAATTCTTGCTACATTCATTCCTGCACCAATCATTTTCTTTAGCATTTCTTCGCTTTCTGTTGCTGGTCCTATTGTACATACTATTTTTGTTTTTCTCATATAAATTCCCCCTATATTATTATATTATCACATTTCAACTTTTCAATTGTAACATAATTTTGTACAGATTTCAAGTATTATTCCACATTTTATTCATATTTACATAATTTGTGTTTGTTATATGACGACCATCACACTCACTATGTTACAAATCTATAAACTATGCATTGTCACAAACTGAGAGGCATATAAATATGCCCCTCAGTTTATATAATTATTTTTCTATCCATTTTACTAAATTTAAATTTTCAGAATCTAGTATCATATTATTTTTTGGCATTACCCTAAATGTATATCCATATTCTCCACCAGTTGTTAGTTCTATTTTTGCTTTGTAATAATATGTATTAGCTCCATCTTCTTCTCTATATTCTTCCATTGGAATTACAGCTATCTTTTCTACAACTCCATTTTCTTTTATCTTTCCATAATATACTTCTACCTCGATATTTTCTTTTGCTATACCGTTTGGTAATGTTACATTACATTTTACTTCTATATTATTTCCAGCATCTATAGTAATATTTTCTACATTATTTTCTTCATTAATTACTATTTTATCCCAGTCTCTTCTTAAGACCTTTTTCCATTCGTTGAATTCTCCAACCTCTGTCAAGTCTGTATAGTGATTATTATATAAGTTTGCTAATGGCATGTATAAATTATCTACATAGTCAACAAGCATTCTTGCTGTGCTGTATTTTCCTCCTGTTGATATAATTGAGTTTTTCATTATCTCAAGCCACTTATCTGAGTATCCTCTTTTATTTTTTTCATAATACATTGGAACTATTTTATTTTCTAATATATCATATATACTTTGGCTATCCTCATTGTCTTGTAATTCATAGCTATCATATTCTTTGTTAGTACCTATTGCCCATCCATTCTTTTGATTATAACCTTCAGCCCACCATCCATCTAATATACTAAAGTTTACAACTCCATTTACAGATGCTTTTTGTCCGCTAGTTCCAGAAGCTTCCATTGGACGTCTTGGTGTGTTTAGCCATATATCTACTCCAGTTACTAGGTATCTAGACATTGCTAAATTGTAATTTTCTAATAAAAATACTTTTCCTTTAAATTGTGGTTTCATAGATATTTCATGTATGTATTTTATTAAGTCTTGTCCTTCTTTATCTCTTGGGTGTGCTTTTCCTGCTATTATTATTTGTACTGGCTTATTTTCGTCATTCAATATTTGTGTTATTCTTTCTAAATCTCTAAATAACAATGTTGCTCTTTTATATGTTGCAAATCTTCTTGCAAATCCTATAGTTAACGCATTAGGATTTAACTTTGATGTAATTGAATTTATTTCTTCATATGGATATCCACATCTTCTTAATCTTGTTGTAACATTGTTTTTTACGACTTCCATAAGTTTAGCTTTTCTAGCCATATGCTCGTTCCAAAGTTTCTCGTTTGGTATATCTCTTATTTTTTCCCATGTGTCATCTTTATAAATATTGTCTTGCCAATAAGGCATTAAATAACTGTTGTATAATTCTTTCAAATTTGGTGCAAGCCATGTGCATGTATGTATACCATTTGTAACATATGTTATTGGAGATTCATCAGCTGCTATTTCTGGCCATACTTCACTAAATAATTCTCTTGATACTGCTCCGTGTAATTTGCTTACTCCATTTTTCTTTCCTGCTACTTTTAAAGCTAGAATTCCCATATTAAATCCAGAATTTATTTCTGGGTTTGGCTTCATTCCCATTTGCATAAATTCTTCTTGGCTTATTCCAAATCTATTCCAATAATCTTTAAAATATTTTTCTACTAAATCTATTGGGAATATATCATTTCCTGCTGGTACTGGTGTATGTGTTGTAAATACTGTTTTTGCTGATACTATATCTTTTGCCATTTCAAAAGATACTTCTTTTTCTTTCATTACATTTTTTATAAGTTCTAATATTAAGAAAGATGAATGTCCTTCGTTCATATGGAATACAGTTGGGCATAGACCTAATGTTTTTAAAAGACGAACTCCTCCCATTCCAAGAATTATTTCTTGTTGAATTCTCATTTCTTGGTCTCCACCATATAATGTTGTTGTTACATTTCTATATTCTTCATTGTTTTCTTCTATATCAGAATCCATTAAATATAATGTTACTCTACCAACTTTTATTTGCCACACTTTTAAATATATTCTTCTTTTTGGAAATTTTAAATATATTATAAGGTCTTTTCCTTCTTCATCTTTTACTGGTGTTATTGGTAATGTGTGTATATCTATATTTTTATATTCAGTTTCTTGTTCACCATATCCATTTATTTTTTGATGGAAATATCCGTTTTTATATAATAGTCCTACTGCAACTAAAGGCAAACCTAAGTCACTTGCAGATTTTAAATGGTCTCCTGATAATATTCCAAGCCCACCTGAATATATTGGTAATATTTCATCTAATCCATATTCTGCTGAAAAATAGGCTATTAAATCATTTCCATTTTCTGGGTATTTTCTAGAAAACCATGTATTTTTGCTATTCATATAATTGTCAAAGTTTTCTACATTTCTATCATATTCTCTTAATAATTCTTGATTTTTTGTTGCTTCTTCTAGTTTTTCTTGTGATACTAGTCTTAAAAATCTTACAGGATTTTTCTCTACCTTTTCCCATAGGTCTATATCAATTTTTTTAAACAACTTTAAAAATTCTGTGTTCCATGACCACCATAAATTGCTAGATATCTCTCCTAATCTTTCTATTCTTTTTGGTAATTGTGGATTTACAGTTATCCTATTAAACATATACATTTTCTTATGTTTCCTCCTTTGTAATTTTAAAGTTTTTAGCTTTTGATTCTTATCTACTATACATTATCTATTAACTTTTTGTATTTGTCAAACGATTTTACAAAATTTCTTTTTTTCCATATTGTTCAGCTTTAAGTCCTACTGTTTTTTTCATATATCGTAACAAAATTAGTGTTAATGCAGTTACTACTATTCCTACTATAATTAGTGTTTCACTTACAGGCACAATGTCTAACACAAACGAAGCTCCAAACATTAATACAGATACTATTAAATTTTCTGCAAAATTATTTACTGTAGCAATTTTTATTCTTGATTCACTATTAGTAAAGTTATTAAAATATCTTTTTATTAATACATAGTACGGTCCTTTCATAATGTATTGAACGGCAAATACTACAAATATTATTGGCATTGAATACTTTACGTCAATTTTCATTGCAGTTAGAACACCTAGAACTAAGAATGATATTGCTGTTGGTATCATTAAAAATGCTAAAGTTTTGTTTCTATATTTTTTATGTATTCTGTCCTGATTTTTAGCAGCAATTCCTGCAATTATTCCTAATACGGCAAATATAATTCCAAAGTATTGCTCCGGTACACCTATGTCTAGTAGTACTGTGTTTCTCAAATTCTGCAATATTTTTATCATTGCTACCATTAAGCTATTACATATTAATAGGCTCTTTAATCTTTTAGATTTTAGTATATTTCTAAATGAATATTTTAAATTTTTAAGCTCTGCCTTTATAGTGTTTTTAGATTGTACTTTTTGTAATTCTTCAAATTTTGTTGACAACACACTTGTTAATACTAATATTATAAAGCATAATATCATTGGCAAGTATGGATTTACTACAAATAGGAATCCAGAAATAACTGAAGAAACGGCCTCTAGGTAATAATGTCTAGCATTCGCTTTTCCATCTATTTTTGCAAATGTGCTGCCCCTTTTTTCTCCATGCGGTATTGCATCATATAGCATATCTGTTTCGCATGTTGCTTTTATTGTAAAACCAAATGCACATAAAAGTTGTGATACTAGTAGTTGCTCAAAATTTGTTGCAACCATTATTATTAAAGAATGTATTGCAATTACAACACTTGCTATTATTATGCTTTTTCTCTTTCCTATTTTCTGTATTAGCAATGTAGAAGGTATTTGCATTAAAAATCTAAATAATATGTAAAAGGCATCAAATTGCAGTACTTGTGCTGCACTTATTCCTTTTTCTATTGTTAAAAACAAATAAATAATTGCATAATAAAATAGCAAATCATATGAAAACACTCTGTATGATTTATATAACTCTATATTTTTTTGTCTTTTATATTTTTCCATTTTATCTTCTACAACTTGTGTTGCATTTTTCTCTATTACATCATTTTCCATACTTTTTGTATAGCTATTTAAGATTTTAAATAACTATGCGCTCCTTTCCTTGTTATTTCCTTGCATTCTTACAATTCACAATTTAAAAATTCTTTCTTTAAAAGTTTGATAATCGCTTTTACTCGTTCGTTTGGTCATATACAAAGTTTTCCATTGTTCTCGCACCCGTTCGTTTGTCCGTATACAAAGTTTTACAATGCTCTTACACCCGTTCGTTTTGTCTCATACTAAGTTTTTCACTGCTCTTTCATCGGTTCGTTTGGTCGTATACTCGGTATTTTAAAGCAATATACTTATATCAGACTTTTTACACTTTTTTTGACATTTTTTCTCTTTTTATTGCATTTTAACATACCGTTTTTTCTTTTTCAAGTATACTCTTCAAATATGTCAGAAACATTATTTACAAGCTTTGCTCCTTGTTTTATTAGTTCATTTGTACCTTCTGAATTTTTACTCGTTATATTTCCAGGTATTGCAAACACCTCTTTCCCTTGTTCTAATGCAAAGTCTACTGTTATCATTGTTCCACTTTTCTTTTTTGCTTCTACAACTACTACTCCACTGCTTAACCCACCTATAATTCTATTCCTTGCTGGGAAGTTCATTTTTTCAGGTTTAGTTCCAATTACATATTCAGATATTATTGCACCACCTCTTTTTACTATTTCGTTTGCAAGCAATGTGTTTTCTTCTGGATACACAATATCCAATCCATTTCCTACTACTGCTATAGTTTTTCCACCAGCTTGTAATGTAGCCTTGTGAGCAATGCTATCAATTCCTTTTGCTAATCCACTTACAGTTACTATGCCATTTTTTGCAATTTCATATGAAATATTTTTTGTAACTCTTTCTCCATATTGTGTGTTTTCTCTACAGCCTACTATAGCAAGTGAAAAACTATTTAATATTTCTTTGTTTCCTTTTATAAATAGCGTTATTGGCTTATCATAAATTTCTTGTAATTTTTTAGGATAATATTGGTCGTATATACTTATTAGCTCTATATTGTTCTTTTTCATATATTCTTCGTATCTTTCTAGTCCTATCCTATATTGTTTATCTAATATTTCTGTAACTGTATTATTTCCTAATCCTTCTATTTTCAGTAATTCTTCCTCTGTTGCATTCCATATATTATGAGGATGTTTATATATTTCTATTAATTTTTGTTTTCGTATGCTTCCTAATTTTGGTATTCTAGAAAGCCAAATCCAATATTTTATTTCTTCCATAGTTCCTCCCTGTATAATTTATTTTAAATTTATAATTAAAAAATTAATTCTGCTTCATTTGCAAGGTTTGTTATATATTTTTTTTACCTCCTCGTTCAAGCTAAATTATCTAGCAATTCTAATATAAATTTGACGAGCACCTTTCATTTTTTTAGTCAAAAAATGAACATTCCCCGTAAAATTTATATAAGAATTGCTACAATAATTTACTTTCAATACGTCGACTGCAAAAACATATATAACAAACCTTGCAAATGAGCTTACCTATTATAAGTTTTATAGAAAGCAAAAAGAGCTTGTAAAAATACAAACCCCCCTTTTAAAATTCTTTTTTCTCTAAATATTTTGCAGCTATCACTACATTATTTAATAGCATAGCTATTGTCATAGGTCCTACACCACCAGGTACAGGAGTAATAAATGACGCCTTCTTGCTTACCTCGTCAAAATCTACATCTCCAACGATTTTATTATTCTCTCTATTAATTCCTACATCTATTACTACAGCCCCCTGCTTTACCATATCTTTCTTTACAAATTTTGGTTTACCTACTGCTGAAATTAATATATCGGCATTTTTAGTTATTTCTTCTATATTTTTTGTTTTAGAATGGCAAATTGTTACAGTTGCATCTTTGTTTAACATACACTGAGCTAACGGTTTCCCAACAATATTGCTTCTACCTAAAATTACCACATTGCTCCCTTCAACATTTATATTGTACTCCTCTAACATCTTCATAATTCCATGTGGTGTACATGCTATAAATGTTTGTCTGTTTAAAGTTAGTCTTCCTATATTAATAGGATTAAAACCATCTACATCTTTTCTATAATCTATTGTCTTAAACGCCTTGTATATATCTATATGCTCTGGAGCAGGGCTTTGCAATAGTATTCCATGAATGTCTTTTCTCTTATTTAAACTTTCTATTAAATTTATTAATTCTTCCATTTGCACACTTTCGCTTAGTACAAATTCTTCATATTCAATTCCAACCTCTCTGCACGCCTTGCTTTTGTTTTTTATATATATGGTAGAAGCTAAGTCTTGTCCTATCATTATAACTGCAAGTTTTGGAATAATACCATCTTTTTTTAGTTCTTCTACTTGTTTACTAACTTGTCCTTTTATTTTTTGTGCTAGTAATTTTCCATCTATTATTTGTGACATTTTTATATTGTATGATATGTTACCATACTCTCCTTGTTTCATATTTAGGTTTTATTTTGGCTACCTATAAGCCTTTTTATATGTAACCTTGGCAATTACTTGCCAAGGTGGAAAAAGTAACTAGGAAGTAATGTTATTATAATATTGCAAATTCTACCCATTAACATTTTTTACTACAACATATTGCGAATATTGCTAATCTAATTAACAATATTATTCCAAGTGCAACAGCTATTATTATAAATGCAGCAAGACCTAGTGTAGCGAATAAATCTGTAAGCGCACCTACGATTACTCCTATAACAAATGCAAATAATACTAATACTACTGCTATTATAATTTTGTCAGCGCAACACTTTCCTGGTTTCTTTCCATAGCATTCACAATCATTTTCAAACATACTATTCACCTCCTAATAGTACTCATTACAAATACTATTACTATATAATATGTTTCTCTTTGACTAAATTCTACTATTTTTGACAATTTTGTATTTTTATATCTTTAGTAATACATTGTCTTTTTATACCTTGCGCAGCAAACCTTCCCTTTCTTATACTAGTGCAATTGTACCTATTTTTTGTGTTCTTTATTCTTTAAATTTAATGCTTTTATCTAGGTTCATTTTACCTGCTCTAGTTATTTTATCATATCCATATTTTTGTTTTAGTTCATCTACGACCTTGTCTATTTTTGTTTGTTTATTAGATGTATTGTCAAATAAAGATAATTGTAGTTCATTGCTTTCGCAAAGCTTATCTACTCTTACTCCTATTAATCTTATTGGCGTTTTATCATATAACTCATGTAGTAGTTTCTTTGCCTCATCCAAAATTATTTTTGTATTATCTGTTGGCATCATTAATTTTCTTTGATGTGAATATACTTTAAATTCATTTGTTTTAATTTGAACATTTACAACTTCTGCTAACATTTTGTGGCATCTTAGTCTATATGCCACTTGTTCTACCAAAGCTACTAATACCTCTTCTAATTTTTCTATATCTGCATAATCATATGGAAGTGTTATTGAATTTCCTATTCCTTTTGGTTTTTCTTCTTCAAAATTCACCTCTGAATTATCTATTCCATTTGCGTATTCCCATATCATTTTACCATATTTTCCAAATACTTTAACCATTTGTGCTTCATCTTTTTGTGCTAAATCCTTGATGGTTTTTATTCCCATCTTTTGAAACTTTGGCAGGCTCCTTCTTCCAACCATAAATAGTTCAGCAACTGGCAAATTCCACATCTTTGTTGAAATTTCGTTTTCAAATAAAGTATGAACCTTATCTGGCTTTTCAAAATCTGATGCCATTTTGGCCAATAGCTTATTATGTGCAACTCCAACATTTACAGTAAATCCTAACTCTTCTTTTACTCTTTTACTTATTTCATATGCAATTTGCAGTAAATTTTTTCCTTTTGGTATAAACTGTGTCATGTCTAAAAAACATTCATCTATAGAAAATCGTTCTATTCTATCAGTATATTCTAATAACAAATTATATAATTGGTTAGAATACTTTCTATATACAGAAAAATTACTTTGATAAATTTTTAAGTCTGGACATTTTTTTCTTGCAAAATATATTGGCTCTCCTGTTTGTATGCCCACCTGTTTCGCTAAATTACTTTTAGCCAAAACTATACCTTTTCTTTGTGCTTCGTCTCCACCTATTATAGCCGGAATTGTTCTTATATCTAGACTTTCTCCGTTTTTTAACCTTTCTACAGCTGTCCATGATAGAAACGCATTATTTACATCTACATGTAATATTTGTCTTTCCATTTTCAACACCTGCCCATATTATAAAACATTTGTTTTGTTATGTCAAGTAGTTTATTATAAATATTTTACATTTCTTACAAGATAAATAAAGAGAGCGCAATTAGTACTATTTCCTAGTACTACTTTACGCCCCCCTGTTATTTACTTCAAGTTATCGTAGTCTTCCTCGTCTTCACCTTCATATTCGTCATAATCCTCATTTGGATTAGGAATAAGCCGAGGTCCTATCACTGATAATACGCCCACAATAACCACATATGCTAAAGCAAGTGCAGTTATTGTCTTAAGCACAGTTGTCACAATTTTTGCTATCCGTCTTTTCATAAGTTTATCCTCCTTATAATGTGGTTATCAAAACAGTCTGTTTAGATAAATTAAAAAGTTACTATGTATTATATGATACTACACTTTTTACATTTTTTCAATTGTTTTTCTAACTTTTCTATTATTCGCAACTTTTAAGGTTACAGTTCACAACTTATAAATGCTCTTAAAAAATCTTATAATATATTGTCTTTTCATGCCTTGTATATCACTGTCTTCCTTTATAAAACAACTGTAAGTTTGTAACTTTTAATTTTTACACTTCACTCATAAAATAAACTTTATTGTTTTCTCCGTCGCTTTCTATTACAATTGTTCCTTTTTCATCTGTTCTATACACTAATGTCCCTAATTTTGAAAATCTATTTAAAATAGCCTGCTTTGGATGTCCATAACTATTATCTTTTCCTACTTGAATTATTGCTATTTGTGGCTTAACCTGATTTAAAAAGTTTTGTGAACTACTTGTATCTGAACCATGGTGACCAACCTTTAATACATTAGTCTGTGGCCAACTTCTGGTATTTTCGTTTTCCTTTTCACAATCCCCCATAAACAAATAACTTTGTTCTTTAAAAGTTGCTCTTATTGCTATAGAAGATAAATTTAAGTTACTGTTTTTCTGTGCTAACTCTACATCACATAGCATAATTTCACAGTCTATGTCTCCTACTTTAAATATATCTCCCTCTTTAGGAGATGATATTTTTAAGCCTTTATTATTTGCAGCGTCAAGTACATCTTCAAAAGTCTTTGTATTGGTTTGAATTTTAGGCATATATATAGTTCCTATTTCAAAATTATTTATAACATCATCAAGTCCACCTATATGGTCTTCATGTGGATGAGTTCCAACCAAATAATCTATCTTACTAATTCCTAAATTTTGTATATTTTTTACAACTGTTTTTCCAGCCTCATTTGTTCCTGCATCTATTAACATTGTTTTACTGTTACTTACTAACAATATGCTATCTGCCTGACCTACATCAAAAAAATATATTTTTATTCTGTCTTCACCGTTAAGAGTAATATTCTCAGTTTCTTCTGCCGTTAATATGTTTCTAGTAGCAGTTTCACTAGTTGCTTGACCTCCTAAAAAATCATATCCCATAATTCCTGCTACAATAAATATAATTGCAACAATAACTTCTAATATTGTGTTTTTCTTAGCCCCTCTTTTTGACATTTTTCTTCCTCCATTAATTGTACTTTTGTATTTCTTATATTCCTATGTATATATTATTTTCTGTTAATACTTCTAGTTCCATAAGTTGTTCATTTTTTCATTAATTCTATCAGAAATCTCTTCTTTTGCCTTTTCATCTTTTACATATTTCCCATTTTCTAATTTTATAATATCGCCCTCTCTTACTTCTTGTGGAAGATTTTTTAGTTCAATATTATATGTTTTGCCTGTAGCTCTATCTTCACATACAGCTATATTTTCTTCAAATCTATCTACTACTAATTGTTTTTCCATCATTTCTAACCTTTCTGTAAGTTCTTTTATAAATGCCCCCACATCTACCTTGCTTACCTCGTTTGCAAGTTTATTAAATATGTCTAATTGCATTTTACCTCCTAATATAATAAGCACAAGCTGTGCTAAATAGATTGCTCTATTTATATCACAATTTGTGCTTATTGTAAACATAATTTGGTATATTTTATTTTAGAAAATATCGACATTTTTTGATGTTTTTCTAATAATGCTGGAAGTTTATTCTTCCTATAAATTTTATTAATTATTTACATCCTGAATTTTAATTATATCCTATCTATAGGGGTGTCCCTTTTTGTAAATTTTTTCGAAAAAGGGGCGTCCTTTTAGCACTTTTAGGTATATGTTAAGCTTCGCAAGATTAAAATCTGCAATTTAGAGATGCGGTAGCTCTAACTTCTAACTTTTAACTTTTAAATTTTAGTTTCAAGTTTTCCATGTAAATAGTCTTTTACAAGTAATGCCAGACACAAAACCTGACATTGCTCGCATTCTTATGAATAACTTTTCTACTTTAATTTACTTTCTCCCAAATTCCTGTTGTTGGATTTTTTTCTAGTTGGATATCAGACTTTAGATGAACTACCGGTCGGATGCAAAAACTCCTTGAGTCATAGCTATCATTACTAATAGTACCATAATAGCATATATTTATCCAATTCCAGGTACCATTAGCAGATGGAGAGGCCAACCAGTTGCCATAACAATTACTATATTCACTATTTCC
>ERZ827452.1273-NODE-1273-length-25277-cov-3.522718_pt1 | contig 25277 bp, 45 predicted proteins | sample MGYA00519866_ERZ827452 | MGnify/ENA primary metagenome ERZ827452 (study PRJEB31778, sample SAMEA3449307) | human gut metagenome | biome: human gut; feature: human-associated habitat; material: faeces | place: United Kingdom | collected 2010/2012 ... | reverse complement strand
AAAACAGTAGCCCCAATGCGGGCTACTGGGATTCGATAGCATTTCTTAATTAACTTTCAAGTTACACTAACTCTATTTGCCGGCATAGCAAGATTATGCTATATTAAGTTTATCTTAGAGAAATGAGTGAGAGTAATGGCTGGAATTGAAAAAGTGATTTTCATGAATATGTGTATGGTCTATGATAAAGAAGGTAATGTGGTGGCGCTGGACAAGGTGGGGAAGAATTATTCGGGAACGACGTTTCCCGGCGGGCATGTGGAGCCTGGGGAGACCTTTAGGGAGTCGGTGATCAGGGAAATCTATGAGGAGACCGGACTGACGATCAAAAATCCCAGACTGACCGGCATATATCACTGGATGACAGGGGATATAAGGAATGTGGGCTTTTTATATAAAACGTCGGAATATGAAGGAAAATTGATCTCATCCGAGGAGGGAAAGGTCTACTGGATCTCCGGAGAACAGTTTTTGAAGAAGCCGCTGGCGCCCGGTATGGAGCAGGTGTGGCAGATGATGCATGATGAGAATGCACAGGAATGTTTGCAGACATTGACGGAAGAAGGCATTGTATCAAAGATCCAGTAGGATATTTCGGAGGCAGGAGGCCCGTGAAAACGGAAAGCATCACAAAGGAAACCCGGTAGGAGGAAAATAAAATGATGAACAATTTTTTAAATGGAATGTTTGGCAAGTCATTTTTGTTCCTGTAAATATTTTGCAAAAGGTGATTTATACGAAAGAAGACCAGAAAGAATTGAAGAATTTACAAAAAGATTTGGGGAACATCGAAGTGTTATATCTTGGAGAAGATGATATGACGATTGATAAACTTCTGGATCTTAATAAAAAATGGGCTATAGAAAACGGTCTTTGTGAAGAAGAGGAATAATTAATTGATCAAGATGAAATACATGTTTCATTAGGAGGGTAAAAACAAATAATGACTACAAAAGAAAAAGAACTTAAAGAAGAATACGAAAAATTCATACGAACAAAAGAAGGTAAGGAATGGATAAATCATTGGCAGAAGATAATTGGTTCTGATAATGGCGGAGACTTTGGAGATTATTTATATGATTTCTATCCTGAAATGATTTCTTAGGCGGTGAAAATTATGTATCAAAATTGTTGTAGAAAGTGTGGAAGTACATCTTTGCATACGGAAGTAAAAGGTAACAATATAGGGTTATATTGTGATGATTGTGGAGCGTGGCAGCGTTGGCTTGGGAAAGATGAATTGAGAGCATTTGAACATTCGCAGAAATCACAATTACCTAAAACAAGTTATGACATTCCGATGCCGGAAGTCGTAGAAATTTATAAACCAAATACAATTGCAAGAATTAAATTATGTGGTGGAGCAATGACTTTTGATGTTACAGAGTGTATGTCATGGAAGAAGCCAACAGAAGAACAGATTAAGAATCTTCATGATATGTTATGTATCGATGTTGAGATTTTAGAAGATGGAGAATAAGTATTATGTACAGATGTAACATGGGATACGAACTTCAAGATAATTTAGTTCCACCAGATAGATGTAACTCTGATGGTCATCCAGATTCTTGTAAAGATTGTCGGAATTATAATAAGGAATACGATTTAGTAGAACGGGCTATCGAATCTGCTAAATGTCGGATATATCGGTTAAAAGCTAATTCTGGAAGTACAGAAGCGCATCAAAAGAAAGCAGAAAATCAGCAGGAATTGATGGAGATTACTATTAGAGCATTGGAGTTTTACAGAGATGAGTACGAATAATATTAAGAAAAATTCGAGAGGGCTTAGATCAGAATTAAAAGTTTATGATGATTTTATGGTTGACAAGGAAGAATTCGATAAAGTTATAAAAGCATTTGCGAATATACCTGAGAAGTATATTGTTCCATACGATTCGTTGTTATATGCAAGTTCTGCATGGAAAGATGGTGAAGAATAAATGGAAGTATTAGCAAATACGGAGTATCAAGAAGTTTACAGAATTGTAGATAGTGTGCTGCTTATTGTAAATAAATTTAAAAGAATAATCTATGATGAAGATAAATATTTCAGAGTATCTTTTAGCAAAGCCAAGCTCAAATCATATAATAAAGGTTGTCAAAAATGGTTAAAAGTTCTTAAAGAAGATTACTATGATGCATATTCTAATATAACAGTTCCAAAGGGTACGGTTCTGTACCAAGATTATCCAATAGAATTATCAAATGTATATAAATATGAAGTAAAAACGACTAGTACTTCTTTTAGTGGTAATTATTCAACAGTAAAAAGTATCATTAATGATATTCGTGAAGTCATGGAGGCAACGAATTCAAAGATGTTGCATGTTATATCAATACAAAGGATGGTGAAAAATAATGTCTGATCTATATGTGTATCTAATTCGTTCAAGAAATAAAGACAACAAAGATGTTCTTAATTTCAAAGAACGTGCAAAGACTATCTTGGAATACAAAGAAAACGAAGATAAAGTAGTAGAAGAATTTCATAAATTTGCAGCAGATGGAGTTCCTGGCGAACAGACAAGATTGTATCGGTCTGTAAATTCTAGGAATGAAGAAAAGATAATGAAAGAACTTATTATTAGATTGCTTAGAGATAAGCCAAGTATGACAAAGCTGAATCATACATTAGCTTCTGTTGCACAACAAGTAGAGAATCGAGATGAGAGCAAATGGTTGTTTGATTTCGATGTGGATGATGAGTCGTTAATGTATGATTTTGTTCATGATGTAATTATACTTTCTAGGATTCCATTATCAGATATACAAGCATATAAAACTCCACACGGTTATGCAATTGTAGTTCCACATGGGTTTGACACAAGAGAGCTTATGGAAGAGTGGAAAGATTACGACATTAGTATACATAAAGATAGATTGTTGTTCTTGGATATGATTGTGAAAGACGGTGTAGCGAATTGACGTTTGAAGAAAGAATGCGTGAACATTGTTTACGATCAGACATAGTGTATGAAAGAATCCTTTCATTAGTTATTAATGAATTCTGGTAAGGGCATTAATGTCCCTACCAAAACGACAGTTCGTGTTGTTTTTGATTTCGTATATTTTCACATTTGATTTCGACGGAGGTGAAAGATTGAATAAATCAATGATGTTAATTATTGACACACCGGAAACTTGTGGGAGGTGTCGATTTTGTGTAGATAACTATGGATGTAATTATTTATGCACAATGACAGGGAAGCCGGATAAGGAAGGATATTTTACTTATGCAGATGTAAGTGATTTTCTTACATCAAAATACCAAAAATGTCCGTTCATTGATGGGTATGAAGTTTCTGAATTAAATAAGCAAAACGATATGATAAAAATTCCTCGTATGGTTAAATTCACGAAAGAATTATTCATAGATTTTGATCAGATTATTGATTTACAGGATATAGCTATTTATCGGATAAACAATGATGGATGTCTTTCCGGAAATTCTCTTCAATATATGGTCAGACCACAAAAAGAAGATAAGCAATATAAGATCACACCGATAGATTCTGAATATCATGGGAAGTATATAATCAAATACATAAGCCCTTACAGAAACCATATTTTCGAAGGATAAATAATTAATGATAAAAACTATTATGAATAGATTAAAAATTTGGCTTTTTAGAGAAGAATTGGAACAGTTGGAAAAAGCGGCAGATCAATATAAAAATGCGAATGACCGACTCATATCTGCGGCAGATTGTTTTATGAGATCTCACGAGCAATGTCAGGAATCAGATACATTACTGCGTAATTGTTATAAAATGATGGAATCTTTGATAGATGTTGGAGCTGATATTGGATTTCATTCAGATGATCATTCTTGGGCAGTTGTTTGTATTAAAGGACATCCAGAGTATGTGAAATTCATTCCGTTAGATCACAGGAATGCACAAGACATCATAAGTTTTCTTAGACACTTCGAATATTCAAATCGAGTAGTGGATTCCCCCTTCGCATTTAGAGATATGATTGAAAATCGTGTAACAACAAATCCGTTTCTACAGAGAGAATAATTATATAAAAGAGGTGTTTAAAATGAGTTATTATTTTCACTTATATACGCCGGATATGAAAGAACAAGACAGTGGAAAATTTGTAGCTTGCGAAAAATTATTATTCGCCAATAATACACCATTTGTTATTAATACTATTGGGTATTAAGAACGATATATTGGTATAAAACATTTAGATATCTATAACAGTGTTTGTATTTTGAGTGAAGAACAGTGCGAAGTTGCAGATGTGTATACTAAAACGACATTTTTCACAGATTTTCTTAAAAGATATGATTGTAATGGAATGTTTATACGGATAATATGAGGTTTATTAAAATAATGATAAAAGAAAATAATATTTTGTTGACAATTGGATATGCAGCGGCCTGGATCGCAACTGCAGTGGCTGTAATCTTTGCTATTAAATATACCGGATCTGCCTGGTGCTTATGGGCGTTTGTTTTTACGCCTGGTCTCAAATTTAGTTTCAGTAATAAACACAATAGCGATGAAGATACTGATGAGATTACTTGGAAAACAGAGAATAATAATATGAAAGGTTAGTTTCATACGAGGAGATGAAAAGGTGTTAGATTTAGCAATTAAACATAAAGAAGAGTTGCAGAAAAAGCTTATAGATACATGGTTTACAGATAAGTATAAATTTGTACATGCAAATACATATTGTGAAGAAGAAAAAATTGAAGGTGATACATGGAATAAACATCAGTTTGTATCTGTTGATAAAGACGGAAATGTAATTGGCTATATAAGATATAATGTGTCTCGGCAAGATAATAGTTGTAATGGATTGTGCATTTACAATTTTTCAGATAACAAGACGACATTCGGGATGGATCTTGGTCGTGCATTACAGGATATCTTCGACAAGTTTAAATTTCGCAAACTTACATTTTGTGTTGCAATTGGAAATCCAATTGAAAAGTCGTATGACAAAATGATTAAAAAATACAATGGAAGAATTATTGGAACATGGCGTAAGGAATTTAAGTGCTATGACGGAGAATATTATGATAAGAAATCGTATGAGATATTAAGAGAAGATTATTTAGAAAGTAAAAACTCGCAGTAAAATTTGATTTCTTATGAAGAGGTGAAATCTTGGAGAAAGTAATTAAATATAAATGTTCTGAATGTAGAAAATTATTTGACACACCTGATGATTCTTTAGCTTGTGAAACAAGACACAAAAGAATTGAGAGAGCTAATGTGATGCTTAGGGAAGGATATACATTAAAACAAATCAATGATGAGTGTGAGATTTGGGACTCTGTGCCAGAACATTTAAAGAATGTAAATACGGACAACTGTTTCAAAATCAGTTACTGGCAATGTTGTCAGAACCCTGCTTATAGAATTACTCGTATCTGTTTTGATGGAGAGGTAAATGTAAGAGGTTGTGGTTCGTGGAGTGGATATTATGGCGATCATCTTAAATTAAGCAGCACAGATTTAATGAACCCAAGACCAAAGGAAGAGTTATTTATAGATAGTAGATATACGAGTAGATGGTGATTATATTTGGAGAATATAGTTGTGAATAATATGTTTTTGGTGCAATATGAACCACTAACAACAATGGTAAGAAGAATTTTATCTTTAGGTTTTGAGCCAAAACCAACTCAAGAAATGATTGATAAATTTTATGATGAAGTAAATGCTTATGATTTTTATCATAATTCAATTGTTCTTGTAGTTAAAGCAAAAAGTATGGATGAAGTTAGAGAACAGGTTATAGGAACTTTTAATGCTTTATATGGGAAGTAACAGAGAATATATAGTTGGAAGTGAGAATGTAATATATACAAGTTATTTTGCAAAACTTAAATCGTTACCAGATAATATAATTCCAATTTCAATTTGCGGAAAAGCACCTAATTGGTATACAGGATTACAGTATAAAAAGCTTGCACCAAAATACAACTTTTTTATGGAATGGAAAGAAAATCATGACGGTAATGGAGTTGTAAATCCAGCGGTACTAAGACTTGGCTAAGGAGTATAATTTATGCAAAGTAGTATTTTTATTCCAAAGAGAATTAATGTTGGCTACCAGAATCGATCTGATACATACACTGGTAAGCTTGCTTATATTATCTACTATGATGAAAAGGACAAATTAAGGAAAGAAACATCATGGAATAATTGGCGGGATCATAAGATTCAAAACGAAGAATTTGATAATGCGCCAACAGAAGGATTTGTTTTAAACAAACATGCGGGTGGCGTTCAAAACTCATGGGGTTGGGATGCCAGAAAATCATATTGCAGAGTTTATGATCCGCGAGGCTTTGAATTTGAAATCACTATCGAAAATCTTTTATATATTCTTGAAAACGCAAATTGTATTAAAGGCAAGGGACTTGAAGGAGAATTTATATATGGATGGGATGGTAAGGATTTAGTTCTTATGCCAGTAGAGTCACCCGATTATAAAGAGATTAGTGAGTTCAATAAAATTATTCATAATAACGAATGTATTAAGGCAAAAGATTTAATTATAGGTGCTACATATTTAACCAAGGATAATGAGAATTGGATTTATATGGGTAAATTTGATGTCTATGATAAATATGGAAATTGGAAAAATAAAGGTAAACATTTCTGGTTTTGGAAAGGTAATTATTTTGAGTATTATAAATCAATTCCAAAGAACAAATTTATCAAATGTATGGATGATAAGTGTAATGAAAAATATGCAAATATTTTTAATGAATTAGAAGAAGAGCCTGAATATTCTCCATATGATAGTAGCAAAGATGAATATAAATATTTTACACTTAATGAATTTAAAAATGATCATTGTGATTATTGGAGAAGAAATCGTTTTATAAGTGAATACTATAATGAAAATAAAAGTGTATTTGATATTCGTAAACAAGATAATAACTTATATATTGTTCGTAAAATACAAATTGTACATCATTATTATTGTTCATCAGAGGAATATATCGAAGTAACTGATATATTTCCTGTCGCATCTAAAATGGTTAAGTCTAACCGATATCCATATAAAGACATAGAAGAAAAACACATGATTCCTGTTACTATTGAGCAGATTTTTAAAACAATGAAGCCAATGTATATTCAGAAATATTTAGCAAATGGTAGAGAATATAAAAAGGAGTACGAAATTAAATGAGTAAAAACGATGACAGAATTTTAGAATTAAAAAAGCAAATCGAAGCGAAGAAAAAATCTATTGCAGAGAAAAAGGTCAGATTTACACCAGAAACCAATTGTGTACTTAATATGGACGGAGTGACATTTAACCTTAATGTATGTTCTGACGATTCATTACTATTGTTATTGGTTAGATTGCACTCTTATCGGATGGCAGCACTGGATTTGGGGATTGATCACTTTGAAATTTCAGGCTATAGCGTAACTGCCTGGGTTGATGATATCAAGAGTAAATTAGATGTATTGACCGCAAAGAAAGAGGAAGCTGATCTGAAACGAATGGAAAGCAAATTAGATAAGCTACTTTCAAACGATAAGAAAACTGAGCTTGAATTGGATGAGATTGCGGCGTTGTTAAAGTAGTATTTCAGTGTATAGAGAAGGTGAAAAATACATAAATGAATAACAAGAAATATTATGCTTATGGCAAACATTTTGAATCCGTAAAATTGATAGAAAGTGAAACAAGATCACCTTTAGAATATAGACTAAAAGTTACTTTTCTTGAAAAGACAGAAGACAGTCTGACGCGAGAAATTTACTGGTTGAAGATTCCGATGGATGAATATGAAATGCGTGTAGAGTTTAACAATGGGCAAGGGAATATGAATCTTGGATTTGGAAAATTACAGATTGATAAATACGCAACTGAAATCCTAGAAGAAAAGAAGAAGACAATGACGCTGGCCGAAATCGAGAAGCGACTTGGATATAAGATAAACTTAGTGAGTAATAAAACTGAAGATCAGCTTTTAGATGATGGAAGATATTCGAAAATTCTTAAATAATTCATTCTGGTGATTCAGCCAATAAATCCAACAAATCAAAAATAAAACAGAGAATAATTGTATGGGCGGCACAGCATACCCTTGGTTCAAGTCAACCATAAATCACTGTTTATATAGATTTTATATAGATTTACTCTATGTTCCGCCTGAAATTTTGGCGTTGAGATAAATACTACAAAGAAAGGAAAGATAAAAATGAATAATTGGTTTAAAGAATTAAGTGCGGTGGATGTAAATAATTACACAAGAGAAAAAAATGGACTAAAGTATTTAAGCTGGATGTGGGCATGGAGCGAATTAAAGAAAAGATATCCTTTATCTTATGCTACCGTACACGAAACAACTGACGGAATGTTGGTGTGGAGAGATCCGGTTGGTTGTCACGTAAAAACATCAATTACAATCGTATGGGAAGATAAGGATGTTGATGGAAATCCTAAAATGATGGAACATACTGTCACAGAGTATTTGCCAATTATGGATTTCAAAAATAAATCAGTCCCATATGACAATGTTGACTCTATGATGGTGAATAAGGCAGTTCAGAGAAGTTTGACAAAATGCATCGCAAGATTAGGAATTGGCAGCTACATCTATGTCAACGAAGACCTTCCAGAAGAGATTAAGGAATCTGGAAAGCTGCAGGCAGAGTGCATGGAGTTGATCACCAAGAGATCTTCCTTATCCGAAGCGACCAAAGCTAAAGTTGCGGAGATTTGTAAGGAATTATTACCAGGAGAAAACGGCGATCCAAGATTATGCGAAAGCAGCGATACATTAAAGGAGCTTAAAAAGAGACTTCAGGCGACAAGAAAAATCGCCTAAGCATATAAAAATTTTATTTAAGAAAAGGAGAATTTAATTATGGGATTCAGACAGGGCGCTTATTGCAGAGTATGGCAGGTAGAAGACAAAGGAAATTACAGTGTGGCGAGAGTATCTATCTCTAAGAAGAACAAACAGACAGATCAGTATGAGACTGAATGGCAGGACAACTTCTGTAGACTGGTCGGCACCGCACATCAGCAGTCTAAGACAATGGATTTCAGCCATAATGTGAAAATTGGTTCTTGTGACGTAACCAATAAATATGACGCCGAAAAGAAAGTTACATATACCAATTATGTAATCTTTGGCTTTGAGGAAGATGGCGGTCAGAAACCTGCGGCAAAACCAACTCCGGCACCTGGTAATAACTTTGTAAATGTTCCTGACGGCATCGAGGATGAAGGACTTCCATTTAATTAAGGAGTAACTTATGGCGAAGGCAAAGACTTATAAGTGCGGTTTTCGCCACTGTCAGCACGAGTCCTGCGAAGTTTCGCAGGATGAGGCTGTCAAGATTAAGAACAGGTATTATCATGAAGACTGCGCTGAAATTTACAATAATATCGAAGAAATCAAACGGTTATATTACGAAAAAATTAGCAACACCGTTGTGATGCCACAGTTAATCAGTGTGGTAAACAACATTATTTTTAAGAAAAAAGTCGATTCTAACTATCTTTTGTTTGCGTTAAAATATGCGATCAATATGAAACGCAAAATCAATTATCCGCAAGGTCTGCATTATCTCATAGATGATTATAAAATCAAGACGGCATGGCAAAAACAGAAACTTAATGTTGTAAAAAATGCTAAGTTTGAAGCAAAGCCGGTATCTATGCCGACATTCAATATTGCGCCAACAAAAGAAAAAAGCATCGAAGATTTGTTTAATTAGGAGGTTGGCGTTTGGATGTACTAGAATTAGCGGATAATCAGGCGGAAAGCGGTGTCATTTCAACACTTGTGTATCATCCAGAATTTATTTTACACACAGACTATCTAAAGCCTGGTTATTTTTATAATCAAGATAATGGCTGCATCTATTGGGCCATCAGCGAGCTTTACAAAAAAGGCATTGATAACATTGATGCTTTCAATATCTCCAGTATGCTGTCGAGCAATGCAGCGGTTCAGCGTACTATCGAAAAATATAATCTTCCATCAATTCAGGAATACATCGACCTCTGTTCAGAGACTGCCCGCCACACATTAGAAGAATATAAACTTCTGGCACAGACCGTAGTAACACTTTCTTATAAACGAGATATGATCAAGAGTATTTCAGAAATTCAGAAATTTTGCCAAGATAAGACCATCTCGTTAGGCGATTTAAGCAAGAAGAAAAATGATATTTTATCCAAACTGGATGAAAAATACATCGTGTCAGAAGATATCAAACTTCTTGGCGAAGAAGCACAAGACCTATGGAAAGAAATTTGCGACAGAAGAACCGATTCCGGCATTTATGGTATTCCTTCTATGTTTCCGATTTTAAGCAACTGGTTCACTTTTGAGCCGACAGAATTGGTTGTAATTCAGGCGAAGTACAAACAGGGCAAATCTGTATTGCTGATGTTGGAAGCATTACACAAGGTTCAGAATGGTATTCCAACTTTATATGTGGATCGAGAAATGTCAGACCGTATCTTTTATGAGCGGTGCCTTGCATCATTAACCGGCATCGACGTAAAGAGAATAAAGAATGGTAAGTACAGTGAAGAAGAAGGCGCAAGAATTGAACAAGCGAATTTATGGATGAAGAAACAGCCATTCGTTCATGTTTACCGCCCAGATTTATCCGATGAAGAACTGTATTCCATGTGCAAGATTTTGAAATATAAGATGGGACTGCAGTTCGTGATTGACGATTATCTCAAGAGTAATGCTACATCAGCAAGTGATAACTATAACATTCTTGGTGCAAGATGCGATTTCCTCAAGAATAAAATCGCCGGAGAGTTGAATATGTCGGTGTTGACTGCCGCACAGTTGAATCGAGCCGGTGAAGTTGGTGATTCCATGAAGATCAACCGCTATTTATCCGTTGGCATCAAGTGGTTTTTAAAGACCCAGGAGCAGATTGCTAATGATGGATTGCAGTGCGGTAATGCGGGCATGAAGATTTATATCAACCGACTTGGCGAGCAGATGCCAGAAGATGATGAAAATGCATACATAGATTTTATCTTTGATGGAAATAAAATGATGATTACTCAGGCGGAGCAGCACGACTCTTCCAACGAATTTGATTAGGACGGTGAGGACGATTGGAGTACGATGAAGATTTTCTGCGTTCCATTTCGGAACAGGTTGACTTGGTAGATTATATCGGTCAAAAAACTGAACTAGAACAAAAAGGGAAAGATTATTTTTGCCGATGTAGCAAACATATCGATAATACTCCGTCGTTCTCAATAACGCCAGAAAAGAATTCGTATTATTGCTTTTCTTGTGGTAGAGGCGGAGGAATTATTCAGTATCTTCAAGACTACGAGGGATTAAGTTTTGATGAAGCAGTACAAAAAGTCTGTAGATTGACCAATTCGGATATATCGACCATGTGTTACTCACCAACAGTCAAATTCCTAAAAAGCGTTCGCAGAATGAAAACAAAATCCCAACCAACAAGACATACAATTTTGCCGGAATGTGAATATACAAAATATCTCAAAGGATCAATTACAGAGTGGTTAGAAGAAGGTATTCGCCAACGAGAAATTGATCTATTTGATATTCGGATAGACGGAAGAAGCAACCGGATTGTGTATCCTGTGCGGGATATTGACGGGAATTTAATTAATATTAAAGGTCGCACTCGGTTCAAGAATTATAAGGAAATGGGACTGATGAAGTATATTAACTATTTTCCGATTGGCACCATGGATTACATTCAGGGATTAGATATTACGCTTCCGTATATTAAAGAAAAAAATGAAATCGTTGTATTTGAAAGCTTGAAAAGTGTGATGAAATGCTACGGTTGGGGTTATAAAAATGTGGGATCAGCAGAGAAACATTCTTTAACCATGGAGCAAATTCGACTCTTGATCAGGCTGAAGGTGGACGTAACTTTTGCTTACGACAGTGATGTGTCATATAAGTCCAAGGATATTGTAGACACGATTCGCATTCTGAAAAAGTTTACTAATGTTTATATCATAGAAGATCCTGATAATTGGCTTGGCGGCATAGATGCAAAGAATAGCCCAGCAGATAAAGGATTACAGATGTTCGAAAAATTGTATCAAAATAAAAGAAGAGTGAGGTAGTAGCAGTGGGGTACAAAGAAGAGTTAGACCGTGTTGTATGGTCTTTTTCGACGTTGCATCAATATGAGCAATGTCCGTATGCGTTCTATTTAAAGAAGATTGACGGCACAGAAATAAACGAAGGCAATTTCTATTCTGATGCTGGCGGTTATATGCACGAGGTTTTGCAGAAGATTTTTAACGGGACCCTGCCGCTGGATCAAGCGATAGATTATTTCATGGAAAATTATGATAACAATGTTGTTTATGAAGCTAAACAGTCCACGGTTGAAAAAAAATATACTCAAGCACTTGATTTTCTGGCAGAACTAAGCCTGGACGAGATGGGCAATTATGAAATTCTCGGCGTTGAAAAGAAAGTTAATTTTGAAATTGATAGTTATAAGTTTGTTGGATTTATTGATTTACTGCTTAGAAACAAGACAACACAAGAGATTATCCTTGTGGACCACAAATCATCAGATCATTTCTTGAAAAAAGATGGAAAGCCGTTGAAAAATCAGCTTGAAAATTTCACAGCATATTCCAAGCAGATGTATTTATATTCTAAAGCAATCCATGATGAATATGGAGAATATCCTACTAGAATCGTTTGGAATCATTTCTTTGATCAGTCGATCACTAATATCCCGTTTAACAAAGATGATTACGATGCGGCGCTAAGATGGGCAGTAGATTTAATTAAACAAGTTTATCAGGATGAAGAATTCCAAGCGGTAAATAATTATATGATGTGTGGCGTACTGTGCGGCTATCGCAATAGTTGCTGCTACGCACATGAGGAAGGTGAGAATAATAGAACAGTTTGATATTTTCGTTTATATTCATTTGCATAGCGATTTATCAAATGGTGTTACCAATATTGATTCGGTAACAAAATACGATGATTATATTGCGAAAGCAAAAGAGTGTGGAATGACGGCAATGGCATTTACGGAACACGGTTCTGTGTTTTCATGGATTAATAAAAAACGTCATATTGAAGCCGCCGGAATGAAGTATATTCATGGCGAGGAATTTTATGTGACCGCAAGTTTGAGAGAAAAGATTCGAGATAATTATCACGTTTGCTTGTACGCCAAAAACTTTGATGGCGTACTGGAATTAAATCAATTGTCTAGTAATTCTTTTAACCGAGAAGACAATCATTTTTACTATGCGCCACGAATTTCTATAGATGAACTTATTGGTACATCGGACAACATATTAGTTTCAACTGCATGTTTAGGCGGGATCTTACATAACGGCACAGATACTATTAAGGATAAATTTATTACGTTTCTAGCAACAAACAAACATCGCTGCTTCTTGGAGATCCAACATCATAATGAACCAGAACAAATAAAATACAATCAGTATTTATGGGAATTAAGTAAAAATATAGGAGTTCCACTTATCGTCGGCACAGATACTCATGCTTTAAACACTGAGCATCTTGAAGGACGAAGGATGCTTCAGAAAGCTAAGAACGTTAACTTTGCCAATGAAGACGCATGGGATCTAACGTTTAAAACGAGCAATCAGGAGCTGATAGATGCATTTACGCTTCAAAATGCTTTGCCTATTCCTGTGGTAATTGAAGCAATGAAAGAAACCAATGTTTTAGCCGATATGATAGAACCTTTTGCATTGGACGAAACTTATAAATATCCGCATCTATGGGCGGATTCAGAAGGAACTTTCCTAAGAAAGATTCAAGAGGGAATTGTTCGGCGTGGAGTGGATAAATATCCAAATTATCAAGAATATCTGGATCGCATTGATCACGAATTAGAAGCATACAGACACAATGGCGCAATTGATTTCATGTTATTAATGGAGGATATTTTAAATTGGTGTAGACAAAACGATATTGAAGTTGGATATGGTCGTGGCTCTGTTAATGGCTCTGTAATAGCGTGGCTGCTAGGTATTACTGAAATGGATAGCATCAAGCTTAAGCTTAACTTCGAGCGCTTCATGAACGTGGAAAGGGTTAGTTTGTCTGATATTGATACAGATTTTCCACCGTCCAGAATTGATGATGTAAAACGGTATATCTTTTCCAAGACGGGATTGTATTGCTGTGATATTGTTACATTTAATACCATTGCTCTGAAAGGAGCTATCAGAGATATTTGTCGGGCTTTCCATGCGGAAAATATTGAAAAACAGCCGGAAGAAATTGCAAAGAGAATTAAAGATTTTTACAAAGTAAACGATGGCAATGAAATCGGTTTTCCAAAAGAGTTGGTTGTTGAAATTGAAAAACATTCCATTCATAAAGAAATTCCATACGAATATATGCAGAAAACCAATGAGATATGCGCATTAGCAGAGACAGATGAGGAACTTGCCAGAAAAACATATCCAGATATTTTTAAATACGTTGATTTGGTAAATGGAGTCATCGTTTCTGTCGGCAGCCACCCATGCGGTTGCGTCGTTAGCCCGCATTCCGTATCAGATCATATTGGAACATTTACAACTTCAACATCAGAATATCCAATCAGTCAGATATATATGAAAGAAATTGATGGCCTGAACTATGTAAAACTGGATCTTCTGCGATTGGATACAATTGAAATTATCAACGAAACATGCAAACTTGCCGGTATTGAGCGTGTGACACCTGATAATCTTGATATTACCGATGTAAACGTATGGAATTCTATGAGGGATGACACCACACAGATATTTCAATGGGAGGGTGATACAGGTAACAACTATATTAAAAAATTGCTTTCCGATGAAAACATTAAGAAGTTCCAGGAAATTGACAAAAATGTAGATCGAATGACTCTTCTCAGTATTGGAAATAGTGCGATTAGACCGGCAGGTGCATCCTATAGAGATGATCTTGCTAATGGGGTTGTTAGAAAAAGTGGCTCCAAAGCTATTGACGAATTCTTAAAGCCAACTTTTGGCTATCTGGTTTTCCAATGCCAAATCATTGATTTCTTGCATGAATATTGTGGTTTTACTATGGGTGAAGCTGATATTGTGCGGCGACATTTCTCCAAAAAACAGTTTACCAAAGATGGAATTGCTATGACCGAGTTAGACACTCCTATTATTAAGAATGGCGGATATATGGTAGACAAAGATGGAAATCCTAAAAAGGATCACTATATCAAGGGATTTGTTGCAACCATGAATGAAAAGTTTGGTATGGCAAAGGAAGAGGCCGAAGAAACGATTGTGGCGTTTTTACAGGTTATTATCGATGCCAGCCGATACCTCTTCAGTTTGAATCATTCTCAGCCCTACAGTTTTGAAGGTTACGCTTCTGGATGGCTTCGTTATTATTTCCCACTTGCATTCATTACTGTATCATTAAATATCAATCAGAGCAAGGAAGAAAAAACAATAGCGCTTACAAGTTATGCAAAAAAAATCGGAATTGAAATTCGTCCGCCCAAATTCAGATACTCCAAAGCAAAGTATTTTTGCGACAAAGAGAATAATTGCATATATAAGGGTATTGGTTCCATTAAATTTATGAACGAACAAATAGCAGATGAATTATATCAACTAAAAGATCAAAATTTTAATGATTTTATAGACGTCTTACTTGCGTTGGAATCTACGAGTATCAATTCGCGACAGTTGGACATCTTGATCAAATTGAACTTTTTCGAAGAATTTGGTGAAATCAATCAGCTACTTACATACACGGCGTTATTTGCCCAAATCTACGGCAAGAAGCAGTTCAAAAAGGACAAGCTGATATCTTTAAATTTAACTGAAGTTGATGTGCGACAGTTCGCCACGAAAGAAACGGAAAAAATGTTTACAGGCGTCGATACATATCGCTTGTTAAAGTATCTGGCTGTTATTAGCAAATATCCGCCAACAACACTGACGGACGAAATCAGATATCAGCAGGAGTTGCTGGGTTATATCAATATTAAAGATCAGAAATACAAAGGTGTTGGATATATCGTAGATGTAGATAAGAAATATGCGCCAAAATTGAAAATCTATGCTCTGGCAAACGGCAACACCATCGACTGTAAAATTGATAAGAAGACTTTTAACTGCAATCAGTTGGCGGTTGGTGATGTTATCCGCATTGAAGGATGGACACATAAACCACAGCAGCGCCGCACAGAAGATGGAAAATATGAACCGATTCCTGGAACCAGTGTATTATGGCTGAGTAAATATAAAAAGGTGAAGTTGTAATGAAAAGATATTATACAGACAAGGAATACCGGCAGTTGATTCGAAACATGCTGATTTTAGTGGATACAAGGGATAAATCCAATCAGGCGATCTTAGATGAATTTGACCGCCAAGGAATTAAATATAAGAAGAAAGCGCTGAAAACCGGCGATTACAGTTTCGCTATTGAGGAATGTCCTGAACTGGGCTTCCCATACGAAACCTTGTTTACTGATGAAATCGTGATTGAGCGAAAAAACAGTTTAGATGAGCTTGCGGGCAACTTCGCCAATAAAACGGACGACGAGCGCATTTTTAAAGAGATGAACCGCATGATCAATATCGAAAGAGTTTATCTTTTAGTGGAGAATAATAAATTAGATGATATCTACATGCATAATTATCGTTCTGAATATAATCCTGATTCATTTATTCGCACGTTACTGACATGGCAAGCGAGAAACGGAATGCATATTTATTTCGTAGACAAGGAAAATATGGCAAGGACGATTTACGAACTGTGTAAAAATTGCTTAGATTCAAAAATTTTGAAATGAGGTACAAAATGGCAAAATACTCCGTGGTTAAAAACTTTGGACCCTTTCAGCAGCATTGGGATATTGAGGCAGATTCCGCAGAAGACGCTTGGCTCAGAGCGGAAAAAGACGGTGAACGAACTCTGTTTCAATGCTATGACGATCCAATAGATTTGGAATCAAAGGGTTACGTTGTGGATTTAGATAAAAAAGAAAAGGAGCGCCCGCCAATTTCCGAAGAACAATATTGCGAATGGCTAAGAGAAGCGATTGGTAAAGGAATGATTTGCCGCCCAGCGGAATACGAAAGAGCGTTTGGATCATCGGATGTCAGTAAAAAGAGAGAATAATAATATGACAAGGAAATATCTAAACTTCGATACCCAATATTATAAAGGAATCCCACTAAATCTGATCGACCGCAAATACGGTGATATGCGGGCAAAACGGTATATCATCAACGGTACAAATCAGAATGTATGGATTCCAAATAAACATCTGACCGACGGCGGAACCATAAAACCAGGTGAAGACCTAGATTATGTGTTTCGCAAGGCACAGAGACAATTGGAACTCGCCGGAATTGAGCAACCAATCATTGGAATTAAAAGAAGGAGCAAAACAGATGAGTATGCCAATCGAAGAAGCAATCAAAATCTTAGATTCTGAAACGACTGCAGATGCCGTGAAAGATATTGAGTATTACGCTGGTTTTAACCATGAAAAGGTTCTTGAAAAAATTAATGAAGCTTGCGAAGTTGCCGTAGCAGCACTCAAAAAGCAGATCGCACAGCCAGCAAACGATGAAGTTGGAGACAGATATCATTGGACCAGCGGCAGATGTCCAGTATGCAACACTGCAATCACAGCCCGCTGGGATTACTGTCAGAATTGCGGCCAGAAAGTCAAATGGCCGAAAAATCAGTATATGAAATACGCAAAGAAGTATAATTCCACCGGTACGAAACGAATGAAGACGCAATTACATAGCGATGCTCACAGCATTTGGAGTTATATTTCTCGTGGAAAATCTAATCCATGTGGTTGTGGTTCAAAAGTATATCATTATGAATACGATGGAAATACAATTTTCGGAGTCTGCAATGCTTGCAATAAGAAAATTTATGAGATTCCGCATGAGGAAAACGAAGAGAGATTAAAAGAAGGCGTTTGGGAATAGGAGAGTAGAGAATAATGGAGTATGAGATCATTGGGATTGCACATTCACAGCCAGGAAATGTATTATGGGAACCTAGAACCGATGGAAGATATCCAATGCGGATCGGCAGAGTGATCAATATGGATCGAAGTCGTATTGTAGAGGACGAGTCGGCAATTTTGGCATATGTCAGAGATGTCGATAGCTCTCCTTATGACGGATATTTACATACTAGTATCGTTCAGGGTGTACGGGAAATCGGTGATACGATTTTTATTGAAACAATGAACAGCATTTATGCACTGAGAAAGGTTTAGTGAGATTATGAAGATTGAGCTAGAATTGCCTGACATTTTATTAAAGGAATATATACTAAACAAGTTTGAAGAGACATTAGAACGTGTGTTGGCAGATATTAAAAATGGTTCAATGTGCGGAAATTATGAAAGAGAAACAATTGAATTGCTCAGAGACGGATTCAAAGATAGTTATATTATCTCACCGTAACTTATGAAAGACGGGTTTCATCATAATACTATATATAGTATTTTAATTAATGTATCAAATACAATATGTAGTGTGTAAAGATCGGGAAATAGGAACTAAATTAACAAGGAGAGATAGTATAATTTATGGAAATTTTAAATATGCCAAGAGGTGCTGGAAAAACAACAAGTATTATTATTGAGGCATACAAAACGGGATTACCAATTATTACAATGAATAATACTACAAAACGAGATCTTGAATGGAGAGCAGAAGTGGGTTTTCAAAAGAAAATTACTGTTTATACAATCAATGATTTCATGAATACTGATTTTTGGAAGGGTAAGAAACGGCCTAATAAAATACTAATTGATGAACTGTCATATGTCTTATCTAGCGTATTAAATGCAGATTGTGAACTGGCAACAATGACAAGCGGATCATTAGAGAATTATTATATGGAAAGAGATTATGAATCTTATTAAAGTGTTGAGACGTCAAATATAGGAAAGTTTCCTTTCATTCGGAGGTATTGATGGAAGATTTTAAGAAATTTCAAGAACTGCTGGATAAATTAGAGGTTGCGAATGGACCAGGATTAGGATATATGGTTATATCTACGGCTGCAAATATTCAAAAGATTAAAGAGTTTTTTGGTGGAGTACATGTACGACGATTAGATTTGTGTGTGATGCCAGAACCTTTCGATCAACAGTTTGAAACTAAGATGTTTGTAATTCCAATCCAAGAAAAAACAATTCGTTATATTAGAGGAGAATAATTATATGAATACATTATTGGCAGAACATGCAGTATGGTTAGATCAAAGAATTGCATTGATGGTGGAATCCATGCGCCAGACACAGCAAGTCAAAGATCAAATTCTCAAAGAAAAGGAGTTGGCAAAATTGCGGCAGAAAAACACAAAAATCATCAGTGCATTTCCGGCTTGTGGGAAGACTTACGCTTGTGAAAAATTGAAAGAATTAGGGTTTAAAGCTCTTGATAGCGACAGCAGTAGCTTTTCCTGGATTGAGCGTGAGCGCACAGAAGAAGAATTGAAGAAGTTAAAACAAGAATGGGATAGCACACCGCATTTACTTAGCGGCGAAGCATACATAGATAGTAAACGCCATGAAAAAATCAAAGTGCGAAATCCTGAGTTTCCGGCAAATTACATCAAACACATCAAAGAAAACATTGGCAAAGTGGATTATATTTTTGTAAGTAGTCACGAAACAGTACGTGAAGCTTTAATTGCAAATAAAATTCATTTTTCACTGGTTTATCCACAGAAATCCATGAAAGCCGAATGGATTGGCCGTTGTTTCCTTCGCGGAAATGATAAAGTATTCTGCGATCTGATTGCGAAAATGTGGGACAGATGGATTGATGATATGGATTCTCTGCACAATATTTTCTGCGACAATGTGCATTTGCGCTGGAATGAGCAACTTGGAAGAACAGAGTATCTATATGATTTGATCAAAGAAGGTATCTTATGAAAATTTACAAAGAAAAGCAGTATCTGGTTTTCGATTATGAAGATGGCAGAACGGTAAAATATGATTTTGCGAATAACTGTAGCATTGGAATAAAAGGAAAGCCAGTAAAAGGATTAAATGGGCAGCTAAGAGATCTTAGCATCAATGAGGTTATTGATAATTGCACCAACAAGCAATATGCAAAATTTCTTCAATATGTGGCACGAAGATCAAGATATCCTATTTCTAATGTTGGGACATTACTTAGTAGAGTTCAATATTTTTCCGAATATGAACAAATTTTTTCTGCTGGATTTGATGGAATTATAGATTTTAGTAGATGCCATTTTAATATCAATGATATACCAAAATCTCTTATTAAACTAGCACAAAAATATCCAATTAAATTAAATGACTGTCTTGTGAGATACTATTCTGAAAACACCGATGCACATTATATCGCATTTTCACTAGACTACATATCGCTAAACAACGAAGACATTTTGGATATTTGGCGCGCGTATAAATATAATTATCATGGGAATGATGAATCATATTTTAATATATTAGTTAATGATTTTGGATACAATGCGAAAGATTTATATCTGTATTTAGATCGACTCAAAACATTTGAAGCATTAGAAAGGTTAAATAAGGTTGTTGCAGAATTATATGATTATGCTAATATGATGCGGCAGATTAGTCCAAAATACGATAAGTATCCATGTCACTTCTTAACATCTCATGCAATCGCCAGTCGGAATTTTCAGCGACTTCAAAAACAATTCTCAGAGGAGTTATTCAAAAAGAGAATTACTAAAGAGTACGAGATTTCCATCGGAGATTACGTTTTTATCTATCCTAAAAGCACTCAGGATATCAAAGACGAGGCGGTTCAACAAACGAATTGTGTAAGTTCATACATAGATAGAGTAATTGATGGTCAATGTCATATCCTATTTCTCAGGAAGAAATCCAATCCAGAAAAGAGTCTGGTAACAATCGAAGTAGTAAACGGAAAAATCGTACAAGCATACAGACGATTTAATAATCCCATCACAGAAGAGGATCAAGTGGCTATAGATACATTTAATAAAAAATTCGCTAAGAAAGAGAGGAAAATAGCATGATTAAAGGCGACAAAATTAAGTTAGTTGCAAAAATGGGTGTATTTGATAATATTGGCGAAATTTGCGAGGTGATTGACGTATCCGATGGCGGCGTTATCACTTTCAAGTTCGGCGGCGGATTACATATGGGATGTATGTCCTATGATGAGTTCCAGAAGTATTTTGAATTGGTAGAAGAACCGAAGAAGAGAGAATGGAGCGAATGGGAATTTAAGAATTTCGGATGGATTTATAAATCTCCAGTTACTCATAAAACCCTCTCATCTTTTTATGAATATCGGCATAATGGCAAAACGGTGCAGGTTAGACAACGTGGGATCAAAGCAGAAGCAACCTGCTCCAAGGAAGACGAATTCAATCTTGAAACTGGATTAAAACTGGCTGAGTGTCGTTTACTTATCAAATGTTACGCAAAAGACGTAGAACTTTATGCCAAAAGTTTGTAAGCGTATGAAAGCGTTGTTTCATACTAATTTTTAATCTATATATAGTATATACAACTAATATATGTGCTATATATAGTATGCCCAAAGTGCAATATTTTGAGTAAAGGAGTAAGAGGTTTGCTGCAGCGTTAAATCTGGATTTGCTCCGAGTAAGAAATGTTAGAGATTAACAAAATATACAATGAAGATTGTCTTGAAGGTATGAAGAAAATTGATGATAAATCAGTCGATTGTATTATCACGGATTTGCCTTACGGACAATTAAACAAAAAGCGTAACCATGCAAAAAAATGCGATGAGCTAATTCCATTGAATGAATTATGGGAACAATATAATAGGATTATCAAGGACAACGGTGCTATAGTATTATTTGCTAATGGTATGTTTACTGCAGATTTAATGAAATCGAATGAAAAGATGTGGCGATATAATTTGATTTGGAAAAAAGGTGAAAGAACTACTGGTTTTCTCAATGCCAAAAAGATGCCAATGAGAAATCACGAGGATATGGTCGTTTTCTATAAGAAACTACCAACATATAATCCGCAAATGGTTAAATGCGAACCTCATAAAAGAAATCATAGTCGTGGAAATTTAGCTAATGCTGATTATAATAACGTTTATGGTGATTATAAGGAAATTCCAAGTATTATATCTGATGAAAAATATCCTAAATCTGTAATAAATATTCAACCTGAGCATAAGGAATGTTATCACCCATCACAAAAACCAGTAGAACTTATAGAGTGGCTAATAAAGACATACACAAATCCAGGCGATTTAGTTCTTGATTCGTGTGCAGGAAGTTGTACAACTGCGATTGCAGCTATGAATACGAATAGAAATTACATATGTTTTGAAAAGGATAAGGAAATTTTTGAGGTTGGAAGTAATAGAGTTGCTGAATATAAAGGAGAAGTAAATGACAGAGAATGAAGCTATCGAAGAACTAAAATATGATTGTAATGAATTTGGTAAAGCAATTCCATGTGATACTTCATGGGGATGTTCTTTTGAAAATGCTTATGGAATGGCGATACAAGCACTCGAAAAGCAAATTCCAAGGCAGCCGATACCTATTGATTATGAAAAATACATTGATGTGATAGATAATGCAAGATTTCTTAGAGGTGCATATTGGTGTCCTAACTGTAAGCATGTTGTAAAGAGCGGCTCTTTCTGTAAAGATTGTGGTCAGAAATTAGACTGGGAGAATACATAAATGATCAATACATTGAAAGAAACCTTTCATTTGAAGATTGGAGGTGTGGAATGAAAGATATTCCAGAAGACAGATATTGTTGTAAATATTGTTATTATTGCACCTGTTTTGAAGAAGATTTTCATGGGAAAGCCATATGCCATAACGATATTGGGGAACTTGTTGATGTAGACAATGGTTATTGTTGTGAATTTGACTATGATCCATACTTTGAAAGGACATAAAACAATTAGATAAGAGAATATTAATACGAAAGGAGTGTGAGTGGCAGCCTTAAAGAAATTTCGCTCCGAGTAGATTAACAATGGTATATCAAGGAAGCAAAAATAAGTTGGCTAAATTTTTAGTACCAATTATTCAAAAGTACATTGATGATAACAACATCAAAACCTACATAGAACCTATGGTTGGAGGGTGTAACCTCATTGATAAAATCAAGTGTGATAGAAAAATTGGTGCGGATATTAACGAAGAATTAATCACCCTATTGAAATATGTACAGACGGATAATGCTATTTCGATTGCACCAGAAACATGTACATTCGAACATTACGCTGCCGTTAGAGAAGATAGAAAATTAGAAGCTCATAAGTATTCTACTGAATACATTGCTTTAATTGGATACATGGCAAGCTACGGTGGCAGATATTTCGATGGTGGATATGGACGAGATTCAAAAGGTGGCAGGTCTATTTATAACGAAAGATTAAATAATTTCAGAAAGCAAGCTCCATTATTGAACGACATAGAATTTTTATGCTGTAATTATAACGACTTTGCCAATTATGAGAACTGTCTTTTCTATTTTGACCCACCTTATTTTGGAACAAAGCAATATTCCAGACAGTCTATTGACTACAATTCTTTTTACGATTTTCTTCGTAAGCTTTCAGAAAATAATATAGTGCTAGTAAGTGAATATGGTATGCCAGATGATTTTACATGTATTTGGCAAAAAGAACGAAAAGTGCTGCAGAAGTCAGATAGAATTACCGGTGAGAAGGCTGTAGAAAAATTGTTCACATTAAGAAAGTAATATTATGGGGGTGCTTTATGATCAAGAAATACTGTGATATTTGCGGTAAGGAAGTCGAAGAAATAGAACAATTTCAATTACCAGAACAAGAACCTAAATGGCTTACTGATAAATTGGGAACAAAAATTAAATTTATTGGCTATAAATACAAACCGAAGAAATATGACGTTTGTTCTGATTGCGCTGCATATTTATATAGTTTTATGAGCCGGTATCTTCCGGTAATCAGGGATGAAAATAGTGATTACGAAATTACTATTTGTGTAGATAAAAAAGTTAAAATGTGAGTTTCATTTGGAGGAAGGAATGCAGACTATAAATAAAAAAGACCTAAAAGGGCGTCCAATAGAAAATGGTTGGTATCTCTGTAAATATATTGATAGCGGGCGAACCCATTATGTTGATGAAGATTGTGAAATTGAAGATTACCAAATTATTCATTACACTCCTCAAGTGTTGTATTGGGAGGATAATTTGTGGCTAAAAAGTCCATACAGTTATGTATGTGTAGAAAAAAGAAATATTCTTGACTGGATGCCAATTCCCGATGATTTTTCAAGAGGAACTGTCAGAGTAAATACACGGTAATAAATAGAGGTGAATTATCTTATGGCGAAGAAAGATTATAAATATTACGCCTGTTATAAAAACAGCAGAGGCGGCGGAACTGTTTTAGAAGGAAGAGATACCTGCGAAGCAGCCTGGAAAGCATTAAAAAGTTTGGAACCGTATGTGACCAATGACACTATTTTTATCGGTGTGATCAAAAGTCGTGATAATAATCCATTAAGTCATATTTGCCATTTGAATGGCGAGAAAGGAAAATAAGATGTGGAAACCAGGACAAATTTTATGGGCGCTAGGTTTTGACTATAAGATCAATCAAGTCAAGATCAGAGGTGGTCCAATTGATAGAGATGAAGCACCAGATGCTTATTATGATGTTTACTTTACTGACGCACGTGTGTACGGTAGCGTATTAGCATCCTGCCTATTTAGGACTTATAAAGAAGCGCTAGATAAAAGTATCGAAAGACGCCGCAATGAGAAGGAATATTATAAAAGTAAGATCAACACTCAGGAAGATCTCTTGAGATTTATGTTGGAACGAATGCAGGTAGAATCGAAAATTTGGGATTATCCTGCGATTGAAGCTGCTAAGGAAAAATGTGGAGAATTATTTAATATTGAAATTGAATAGGAGTATACAATGGGAACAATTACTATTTTGCCGGAAACAACAAAAGATCCAATTACACTGATGGGTAAAAGAGCTGGTGTTTGTTGGGGTGCGGATGTTACAGATCCAGCTAAGAATTATAAAAGAGGATTGGAATGCATCAAGTCAGGTCATGACAGAGTTCAGGAGTATGTGAATGTGGAAATGATCATTGATGGATATTCTGGGAAAACCATCCGCGAATGGTACACTCACGTTATTGGAGCAACCAGATTACAGGCCAGCACTAGATATATCGATTACTCAAAAGGCAATGGATTTTCTTTTACAATTCCAAAAACAATCGAAAATAATGAA
>ERZ827452.1269-NODE-1269-length-25411-cov-3.669585_pt1 | contig 25411 bp, 20 predicted proteins | sample MGYA00519866_ERZ827452 | MGnify/ENA primary metagenome ERZ827452 (study PRJEB31778, sample SAMEA3449307) | human gut metagenome | biome: human gut; feature: human-associated habitat; material: faeces | place: United Kingdom | collected 2010/2012 ... | reverse complement strand
TCGCTCTGCTTTGCCTTGACACTGCTTGATGAAGTTCTTATAAATAATATCTTTGGATTGCTGCCATCAACTCTTGATTTTATAGTATCTATCTGCTCTTTAACATCTGTTCCATTAGTCTTATACAGATCTCTCCTGCCTGTTATCATAGTACATTTGTCAAGCATATTAAGATACTGCTCAAAATTAGATACATCAAGATATGCTACTGTTATTCCTGCATTTTCAAGTGTCTGCATAAGTGCTATATTAGAATCTGTATTACAGCTTGCAATAACAAAATCTGGTCTTGAAGCTATAAGAAGTTCCACATTAGGATTTAGTATACTTCCAATATTGACAACATCACTTGAAAGCCCTAAATCAAAATTAGTCCATGTATCATTAGCTGTTGCCACTACACTTCCACCAGCAGACATCCATACATCTGCAAAACTTCCTATAAGTGTTGCTGTTCTTTTATAAGAAGTTACTGTAACTGTTCTTCCATAATCATCTATAAACGTATATGGATTGTCAGCTGAAGCACCTGCACCGGCATTATAACCAGAATTATCTACATTAACATCTTCTGTTGCAGTTCCACAGCCTACAAAAGCAAACACCATAACTACAACAAGTGCAAGTGATATTAACCTTTGTATTTTGTTAGTTATTTTTCTTTTTGTCATTAATTAAATCTCCGTTCTTAAATATTGTATATATAATGCTTGGGTGAAAAGCCTCCAGCTTATGATACCTACGGATTGTTCCGTACTGCACACATACAATTCTACACTGGTATTATAGATATTTAATAATCTGTTGTAAGATAACTCGTAACCGCATATACAACATTTCCATTATATATAAGCCTTGACCAGCCGGTATCACCTATTCCTGTTCGCAATGCTATATCTCCATTATCAAGCACATCTACAATATCACCTGATACTTCTGGGATACTTCTTAGATTAACCGGCTCTTTAGCAGTTACCTCCTCATTAACACTGTTAAAGATAATTCCCAATTCAGCTGTATTAAGGCTCTGCTGTGTCTGTCCCGACACTGATGCCTGTGTGCCATAATTATAATTAAAGCTTGAATTGTAATTAAAATAAGCAACATTTACGTCAACATATCCTGATATTCCATCTATTCTGGCATTATTAGTATACTGCCACATAGCACACGCACCTGTGTATGAAGGATGTTCTACTGCTGGATATGTTCCATCTTTATAAGATGCCACCCATATCGGATATCTGGCTTCTATATCCTGTATATTCCATTCCTTATTATTAACAATCTGACCCTTGCCAGCATATAACATGGCATCGTAGCCTTCTCTGTCCACAGTATCCATAAATGCAAGTGCATTGTTAGTTCTTTCTTCATTACTAAGATTATACATTCTGCTTGAAGGATTATTATAATCTTCACAATTGTATACAACAGGGTATGTTATGTCATAGGCTGATATATAATCTATGACCCAGCATGCTTCCTCTATTGCTTCGTCCTCGTCAACCGCTGTCGAAAAGAAATACACACCTATATCTATGCCCGCTTTCTGTGCTCCCTCAAGATTGTATGACGCATATTCATCTTCGCATATAGTTCCATATATATCTGTACGGTATCCAACTCTTATCATCGCGTAATCAATTCCGCTTTCTGCGACTTTATTCCAGTCAATCTTTCCCTGCCATTTGGATACATCAATGCCATTGGAATATGCCATATTATCATTAGAAAATGTTGTTATATTAAGCTCTATCCCATTCTCACTTAATTCCTGTGACATATTATCCGACTGTGGGTCACCATCTGCTAATTCAACATATGAATTATCTGCATCCGCACTGTTACCAGGAATCCCATAAGTGCTGTCAGCTACCTGTATTGTATTACTCACTAAAACATCTTTGCTCGCCTTTCTTTTATTAGTAACCTTGATAACAGGTATGCTTACACATACCCCGGCTGTTACTAATATCAATACAACTACCAGTACTGCTGCTATGTGATGTCCTTTACGTTTTACAAACTTCTTTATATTCTTCATAGCAATCCCCCATTTATGTTAAATCTTTATTTTACATTAACTCAGAATATCAAAATATAATTACCACCAATTTCATTACAATACTAATATTACACTAATTAGTCAATAACATATCTTCTGAATATGTTAATTTTAATAATAATTTTATGATTATTTTGCACAAAAAAATGTTTTGAATATAAATCTTGCATACACTATAAGTGGTGCTATAATGTTTGTTAAAGAAATAACAATATATACAGACGAATACCGTTCAATAATTCCAGCTTAACTGGACATTATATTATCCGGCTGTATAAGAAATGAGGTATAATTATGAAAGTAAATAGTAGAAAAGTTGCTGTAATTGGCTGTGGTTTTGTTGGTTCATCATCTGCATTTGCACTTATGCAGAGTGGTCTGTTCTCAGAAATGGTTCTTATTGATGCAGATACAAAAAGAGCCGAAGGTGAAGCTATGGATATAAGCCACGGCATATCATTTGCAAGACCTATGCAGATATATGCTGGTAATTATGATGATATTACTGATGCCGCAATTATTGTTATAACTGCTGGCGCTAACCAGAAGCCTGATGAAACAAGACTTGACCTTATCAAGAAAAATGCGGCTATTATGAAATCAATTGTTGGCGAAATCAAGAAACGTGATTTTGGTGGAATTCTTCTTATTGTATCTAACCCTGTAGATATTCTTACACTTATTGCACTTAAAGAATCTGGTTATCCATCTAACAGGGTAATTGGTTCCGGAACTGTACTTGATACAGGCCGTTTCAAATATCTGCTTGGTGAACATCTTGACGTTGACAGCCGAAGCGTTCACGCATTTATTATTGGTGAACACGGCGACAGCGAGCTTGCTGCCTGGAGCAATGCAAGAATAGGCGGTCTTAAGGTTAATGACTTCTGCGAGCTTCGTGGTCACTTCAACCACGAGCAGTCTATGAAGAAGATATTTGAAAATGTCAGAAACAGTGCTTATGAAATTATTGAAAGAAAACATGCCACATACTACGGAATTGCAATGGCTGTCAAAAGAATATGCGAGGCAATCGTTCGTAATGAGAAATCCATTCTTCCAGTATCAAGCCTTATGACAGGCGAATACGGACTTAATGATGTTGTCCTTAGTATTCCTGCTGTCGTCGATGAAACCGGCGTACAGAAGGTAATTCCTATTGAATTGAATGATGAGGAGCTTACAAAATTAAAAGACTCTGCCAATATTCTTAAAGATATTGCAAAAGATTATATCTAAAAGATTATAAACAGATTTTATTAAAAACCTGCTGTAATAAATGTATATTATAATACATATATTACAGCAGGTTAATTATTACCCCGTTATTAATCATACAGCAGAACAATCCACCGCATTTTTATCAATTATAACGTTATTTATGAAGATTTAAAATCAGAGTTACAACTACTCTGCACTACCACTATCTGCCTGCAAAGTATCCGCATTCCCTGTTTCTGGTGTTGTGTCATTGCCAGCCTTATCTGACGATAAGCGGTTGTTTACCATATCTCTAAGGAGCTGGTATATAACCGATGTGAGCGGAATAAAGAATATCATCCCGAGAAGGCCGAAGAACTTGCCGCCTAAGAACACCGCCATTAATGTAAAGAGTGCCGGAAGTCCTACAGAGCTTCCTACAACCCTTGGATATATGAACTGTCCCTCGATAAACTGAACAATCTGAAATACGATTACAAACCATATAGTAAGTACCGGATTGGTGAATAGCACAAGAAATGCACCAACAACACACGCTAAAAATGTTCCTATGTATGGAACGAACTGGAACACTGCCGCCATTATGCTTATAAGTCCGGCATATGGCATTCTGCATATGCTAAGTGTAATAAACATAAGCACGGCAAGTATACAAGCCTCAACGCACTGTCCTGTAAGGAAACTTGCATAAGTCTGTGCAAAAAGGTTAGTAACACCTGTAACCTTAGAAGATACCTTCTTTCCAAATACAGCTTCTAAAAGCCTTTCTGTCTGTGAAAGCAGGCGTCTTTTATCCATAAGCACATACACTGCAATTATCACAGATATACTAAGATTAAACAAAGATGAACCTATCTGTGGAATACCCGTAAATATGCTCTGGAAAAATGCTCCGGCAACCTCTCCAGACTTTTTAAGTATGCTGTTCCAGTCAATCTTTTCAACATAATCATTAATAAACGTAAGATGTTCATCATATTTATCCAGAATATCAGTCACTACATTTACATTATTATCAAAATTCTTTATAAATCCAGTAATCGACTCTATCAGATCCGGAATAATAGACCACATTATAACAGCGAATACAAGCACAACTATAACTATTGTCACAACTAGGCTTATCCCGTTGCGTGCCTTTTCTTTTCTTAAGAACTTTACTTTCTTTGACAGCTTCTCTAACTGTCTTGACAATGCTTCCATTGGCACATTAAATATAACCGCAAGCATACAACCTAGAATTATTGGATTCAGAATCTTAAAAAATGTTCCTATACCACCAAATATATTCCCTATATTAAGTGCTACAGAAAGACTTATTGCCATAACTATACCCAATACAATTATATTTTTATTCTTCTCTCTTTTTTCCATTAATACTTCTCCCAATTATTATATGAACTTCTGATAATGTAATATATTATGGCTTAAAATATACAATAATGCAATATTTTACAGGATAATTTACACTTAATTTACACTTTAAAATTTATACTGTTATAAGCTCCTGCACATATCTTGACCTCTTCTGGTGTCTTGACCCGCCATCTATATAGATAATATCAAGCTCGTCTTCTGCCCTTGTCATAGCAACATAAAATAGCCTGCGTTCTTCCTCATAATCATCAACCTTCCCCATATAAGCATATGGTGTCACCTGTTCATTCGCTGATATTATTATAACCTTCTTCCATTGAAGTCCCTTAGCACCGTGAAATGTGCTAAGATACACGCCTTCATTCTTATCCGTTCTCACCCTGTATTCCCTGTCAGTTATATATCTGTACCATTCAGACATATTATCAAACTTTAACGCTTCCTTTTTCATAGCTTCTGACTGGTTAATGATATCCCCGCTGTCAAGTCCTGTATACTCTGCATACTCAAAAAGGTCATTTTCATACCCCATATCATCATATATATAATTGATAAACTGTGTCGGATTATCTATCCTTGAAAGGCTTCTTAAATCAAGAAACATATCATTGATTGTATCGTTAATTCTTAAGCAATCCTGTCTGCTGGCATTCTTTGTACAGGCTTCGTATATTTTATTCCTGTCAAATTCGCAATTGTGCACAAGGTTGCTTCTTATATATCTTTTGGGTCTGTTAATTATCCGGCTAAGATCCGTCTGTTCCGGCACACCTCTTGAAAGCCTGTAATATGCAAGCATATCGTAAAAACATATGCCAAGATGTATATCGTCCACATTATCCCTTGTAAAGAATGGCATACCTATCGTTTCTAATGTATTGACAAGCACCGAGGCCTCTTTCTTCACCCTGTAAAGTATTGCAATATCGCTTAAATGTCCGCCTGTCTTTACATAGTCATTAATAAGTGACACTGCCATATCTGCCTGCCTGCCATAAGATGCGGTCTGTCTTATATGCACTTTTCCCTCACCCTGCCTGTATGCTGACATATTTTTGACAATTCTGTTTTCATTATTTCTTATTACTTTGTCAGCACCTTCTATTATATATGGAAGACTTCTGTAATTAGTACCCAGAATTATCTGTACAGAACCAGGATATTTTCTTGAGAATTCCTTAAATATTGAGCTGTCAGCTCCTCTGAAACCATATATTGACTGGTCATCATCTCCAACTACACACACATTTTTCCTTAAATCAGCAACCATATATATAATCTCTGCCTGCAATGTGCCTGTATCCTGAAACTCATCAACCATTATATAGTCAAATATTCCCTGCCAGTATTCCAGCTCCTGCTTATTAGAGCTTAAGCATTTGTGACAATATAATATCATATCGTCAAAATCAAGCTTCTTATTATTCTTTTTAAATTCCTTATACTGGGAAAAAGTTATCTCAAGATATGCCTTAGAACTGCTTTTACTGTCCTGAATGTCAGCCGTACCGACCGCCATACTATTTATGTATTCATTACATTTTCTATAATACTCATCAAAATCATCAGGAACCCCTGATACTCTCTTATATAAAAGCTGTCTGTGAAATTCAGTAAAGAACTTTAATCTTCCGGCTTCCGATAATATATCTTCAGCCTTCAGATTATATGCTCTTGCAAGTACCGAATAACACAGGGAATGTATAGTTGAAAATCTTATGCCATCACTGCCATACTGCATTTTATACCTGTCTGCCATCTGCACTGCCGCAGCCTTGGAAAATGTAAGTACCAGTATTCTATATGGTCTGACACCTGATTTAATTATATTATTAGCCCTTGCCACTATAACCGATGTCTTTCCTGAACCTGCAACAGATATGATACACACCTGTCCATCAATTGTGTTAATGGCTTTCTGCTGTTCTTTACTATATTTCAATCAAATTCTCCTAAATTCTGAACTTTTCATACCACATAAGCACCATACTTACCATAAGTATAACTGATGATACCCATATTGTATGTATTCCAAATGTTTCTGATAAATTACCGCCTATTCCTGCACCAAGTGCAAAGAAAAATATAATTCCAAAATAATGAATTGCTTTAAATAACTGCTCTTTTTTTCTTTCTCTTACGAATACAGAAAGTGCATCTGTACCACTTCTTAAATTACCTATGCACATTGTGCTTGCATATGCAAAGCCGTTGACTTTTCTGAATGCCTGAACCTGCATAGCACACGAAAATGACACCATAATTGTTGCCACCATATTAAAAGTCTCTGGTATAAAACCTACAATTGTAAGTATTATAATTTCTATTAGAAGAACTAACTGTCTCCAATGGATTTTCTTTGCCATCTTGTATCTGGCATTAATCTGTTCTGTCACAAACACTCCAAGTCCGAATGCTAAGAAAGGAAACAGATACTTAATTCCACCGACTATATTTCCTGTCATAAAATTCTGACTCATAAGGACAACATTTCCTGTCTGTGCATTAGAGAATACTTTATCTCTTGTGAAATATGTATAAGCATCCTGAAATCCACCTGACACCGCAAGAACTGCACTATTCAGAAATGTTTCTGACATCTGGATTTGTTTCTTGGTTATCATAATAATACCAACCTCTTTCCTGTATTATCTGCGATATATCACTACAACATCACCATTCTGTATAAGTGTATCGCCAATAGGTATTATATTCTCTTCTCCTCTTTTTACAAGGGCAATTATAAGATTTTCTGGAAGATCCAACTGGCGTATTGTTCTATTGCACCAGTTATTATCCGAAGTTATGTTAATCTCCTCAAGCGAATCATTATCGCCATTCTCATATGCGGGAATACTGAGTATCAGATTATCCCCGCCGCATATCTTAGTATTGCCTCTTGTAATAATTGTTTCCCTGCCTCTTTTTATCATAAGTGCAATTGCACCTGTCGGCATATGTACTTCACTTATAAGCTTATTCTCCCAGTTATGGCCTTTAGGTATGAACATACGCATAAGCGTAATTGATGATTCTTCTTGATAATCATTGAATGTCTTACGTACATCTGATGTTTCATCAATCATATCCAACCGTCTTGAGACTGCTGGAAGAAGCGTTCCCTGAATTGCAACTGACAGAAGTGATATCATAAACACTATATTAAACAAATCCTTTGACATAACGCTTCCGCCCGCCATAACCACTATAGAGAACACTATTGAAGATGCTCCCCTAAGACCTGCCCACGACACTAAAAGACACTGCCGTACCGAGCATTTGAACGGCTTAAGTATCGCAAATACTGCGGCCGGCCTCGCAATAAATGTAAGAAATACTGCAATTGCTATAGATATTGGTATAATTGTTAAAAATCTGTGAGGGTAGGATAACAATCCAAGCATAAAGAATATAACTATCTGTGCCAGTGTTGTTACACCATCAAAAAATGGAACAATATTACCTTTATTGCGTATCCTGCTGTTACCAAGCAGAATGCCAAAAAGATATATACATAAGAATTCATTGCCGCCGACTAACTGTGAAAGTCCTAAGCCTAAAAGCACAACAGCAAGAATAAATATAGTATCAAGTCCATTTACAATTATATCCGTCCTGGTAAGAACATATATGGCAGCCACCGCAAGACCTATGCCAATAAGCACACCATATACAATCTGTGCAAATATAACGTATGGAACTTTTATAAGATTATCACCATTAAGAATATATATTCCTATAACAGTAAGCATATAAGCAATAGGGTCATTACTACCACTCTCTATCTCTAAAAGCGAAGCAACACCATCTTTTAAATTAAGCTTCTTACGTCTTAATATTGCAAATACACTCGCCGCATCTGTTGCTGACAGAACTGCTCCAACAAGAAAGCTTTCCGCTATTGGAAATCTCAATACAAAATAACAGCACAGCATTGTAAATGCCGCTGTAAGAATTACGCCACAGGTAGACAATAGAACAGCTTTAACAGCAACAGGTCTGGCAGTCTTCCATTTAGTATTAAAACCACCATAAAACATAATAAACCCAAGTGCAATATTACATATATATTCTGTCATAGTAAAATTGTCAAATTCAATTCCAGCTATTCCATCGCATCCAAATAACATACCTATACCTATAAAAAGTATAAGTGCAGGCATGCCGAACCTTCCCGAAAACTTGTCTGCCGCAATACACATAATAAGCACCAATGCTACTAATATTATTTCTAATGTCATACAATCTCCCTTTTAACGCCTGCCCTCATAAGCTGTATACACTTCTTTAGATATGAAGGACTTATCACTCTGTTATCTTACTTCTTCATTCACACTTTCCGAACTAATCTGTTTATTTAGTATATTTTTATCTATTGTGTCAAAGATAATATGTTCCTATAATATCAGTCTGGCAATTATTTGTCAAACATACAATTGTTTATATATTCTTTTATAATTCCGACAACTCCGTCAGCACCAATTCTTGTTTCATCTATACACATATCGTAATATGCCGCATTTCCCCATTCCTGATCAGAACAATATTTATGAAACTCTGCTCTCCTGCTGTCAGTTTCATTAACAACAACCTTCGCCTTTCTTTCAGAAATATTATGGACATCTGCTATATGCTTAATTCTCTCAGCCTTATCTCCGCTTAAGAATACGCTTACCTTGTCTGGTCTGTCAGAAAATGCGTAATTAGCTCCCCTGCCTATTATCACACAATCACCGTCACCTATTATTGGATAAAGGGCTTTTCTTGCCTCGCTAAGCAGTACATTGTTCTCGTCACTGCTTATAGAATGCATTAAAGCATTTACCGGTATCTCGGAGAAGAAATAAGGGAATTTATCATATATCCCTTTTTCCTTAGCAAGCTTAACAATATGTTCCTTATTATAAAATGTAAGTCCATACTCATCAGCAAGTCTCTGACCTATCTCATCACCCATACATCCACACTGTCTTGCAATTGTAATAATCATATTTATCCTCCATTCTCATTATTATATATATAAAATTTTTTCACACACAGAAATAATCTTCAATATTTTGAAACCTGTGTGTCACAACTTCTTATTCTTTTATAAGAAGTTCGCAAATACACTTGCACCAACTACTGTAAGTATACCTGCAACAGCAATTGAAAGACTGCTCATAGCACCTTCTATCTCTCCCATTTCAATAGCTTTAGCTGTTCCTACAGCGTGTGCAGATGTTCCTATCGCAACACCTTTAGCTATCGGGTCTGTAATTCTGAATACTTTACATATAAATTCTGCTAATATATTGCCAATTACTCCGGTTACAACAATAACTGCAACTGTAATCGTTACATATCCGCCAAGTTCTTCTGATACACCCATACCAATTGCAGTTGTAATTGACTTTGGAAGCAATGTTACATATTGCTCGTGGGTAAGTCCAAAAACCACCGATAATACAAGCACTGTAACAAGGCTTGTGACAACTCCCGATGCTATTCCTAATATAATTGCCGCACAATTACTTTTTAAAAGCTCGAACTGCTCATAAAGAGGAATGGCAAGACACACCGTGGCTGGTGTCAAAAGCCAGCTAAGATACTTCGCACCGGCATTATAGCTTTCATAATCAACTTTACCAATTATTAATACAACCATAGTTACAATTATAGATATAAGCAGTGGATTAAACAATCCCAGCTTTAACTTCTTTTTAAGAAATGTTCCTGCCATATATGCGATAAGACTTATTGCTACTCCCGCAAATGCTGAATCAAGAAAAAAACTATTCATTATTATCCCCTCTCTTAGTACGTCTTACAATAAACTGTGTAACGTGTCCGCTTACACCCATAACAGTAAATATTGTTGCAACTGTTATTATGCATATCGGAACTAATATCGGCTTTAAATTAAGCCATGATGATATAAGACCTACTCCTGCAGGAATAAACATTACAGGCATAATTTCTATAAGAAATCGTCCTGCTTCCTTAACTGCGTCAAGCTTAATCAATCCTGTAAGAAGACCAGCAAATAAGATAACCATACCATAGATACTTGCCGGTACTGGAAGTGGTATGAACTTATTCATCAATTCACCCACTAACGAGATTACAAGAATAATCAAAAACTGTTTAAGATACTTCATAAATAAACCTCTTTTCTTTTGTGCTCTTATTTCATATATATTTGAACGGTCCAGTGCACAAATTCGCCAACTATTATATCTCTGCCTCGTTATATATATCAAGTGTATCCGCCAGAAATACACAAAAAATACAATAACACATATAAAAAAGAATATGTAAAAACACATTCCTGCACCGAGCACGGTCGCTTGCGATAAAATACATCTTCGTGCGAGTGTGCATAATCGGCATATAGTGCCTTTTATGTAATAGGGAATTCTATTGGAATTTCCTATTACATAAAAAAGCCGCAGCTATCAGATTATCCTGACAACTGCAGCTGCAACAAGTATACATTAAACCATACACATTATATTATTATTTTCCCTGCTCTTTTACGAAATCTTCGTATAAAGGAGACATGCTTCTTAATCTTTCTACGATACCCTTTAATTCATCTACAACATAATCAGCATCTTCGATTGTTGCATCTTCACCAAGTGAAAGTCTTAATGAACCGTGTGCTATCTCGTGAGGAAGTCCGATTGCAAGAAGAACATGTGATGGGTCAAGTGAACCTGATGTGCAGGCTGAACCTGATGAACCACATATTCCCTTCTGATCAAGCATAATAAGCATTGATTCACCCTCAATAAATCTGAAACAGAAATGAACATTTCCAGGAAGTCTGTCTGTTCTGTCACCATTAACTCTTGAATATGGAATTTCTGCTAACACTCTGTCAATAATGTGATCTCTTATTGCTGAGATATTCTTAATATTCTCTGACATATTAGTATTGGCAATGCTTGCCGCCTTAGCCATTCCGATAATACCTGGTACATTGTGAGTTCCTGCTCTTCTGCTTCTCTCCTGTGAACCACCGTGAATAAATGAACCAATCTTAACCTTGTTGCTTACATATAAGAAACCAATTCCCTTAGGACCGTGGAACTTATGTCCGCTTGCGCTTAACATATCAATATTCATTTCCTGTACATTAATAGGAATATGTGCAAATGCCTGTACAGCATCTGTGTGGAATATCACTCCCTTAGAATGTGCAATTGCACCTAGTTCCTTGATTGGCTCAACTGTACCGATTTCATTATTAGCAAACATTATGCTTGCAAGTATTGTTGTATCTTTAATTGCCGCTTCGAATTCTTTAGGGTCAACCTTTCCGTATTCATCAACATCAAGATATGTCACTTCATATCCGTGCTTTTCAAGCCATTCGCAAGTATGAAGAATTGCATGATGTTCAATCTTAGTTGTAATAATGTGATTACCCTTTGACTTAAATGCCTCTGCTGCTGCCTTTAATGCCCAGTTATCAGACTCGCTTCCGCCACCTGTAAAATATATTTCATTAGGCTTAGCCGCACCGAGAATAGAAGCTATAGTTTCTCTTGCTTCTTCCATATCATTCTTAGTCTTCTGTGCAAAACTATATACACTTGATGGATTAGCGTATGATTCTGTAAAATAAGGCACCATAGCATCAACAACTTCCTGTCTTACTGCTGTTGTAGCCGCATTATCCATATAAATAAACTTACTCATTATTATTATCCTCCGCATTTTGTTTCTGAATATCAACCTATCTATCCAATATGAAATATTATAAAGCAGACATAGTAATTGTCAAGAAAATTTTACAGCCGCTTCCTTTTCTTTATTTCTTTAACGTTATTATATCTACCCTATACTCACGAACCCGTGCTTATCGCACTCTTTCGTCCTGCTTCGCACGACTGTTCGTTCGTTAATGGCGCAAGAAAAGTAAATGTCTGCTTCGCAGCCGCTTCCTTTTCTTTTGTGCTCATTATATGATAGTTCCTCCACCAAGAACATATTCACCATCATATAATACAAGTGCCTGTCCTGGTGTAACTGCCCTTTGTGGCTTATCAAACTTACACTCAAGCGTGTTATCATCAATCATTCTTATTGTACAGTCTGCACCCTCATGGCTGTAGCGTATCTTTCCTCTTGCTCTCATTGGCTCTTTAAGGGCTTCAATTGCCATAAAATTAAGATTCCCAGCATACAATGTATCAGTAAATACATCTTTATTCTCACCAATAACAACTTCATTGGTATCAGGTCTTACTGCAACTACAAATACAGGATGTCCCATAGCAAGTCCAAGCCCTTTTCTCTGTCCAACAGTATAGTGGATAATTCCATTATGCTTTCCGATTACATTACCATCAACATCAACGAAATTGCCCGGAACTGACTTATAATCAGTAGTTCTTTCTATATATCCTGCATAATCATTATCAGGAACAAAACATATCTCCATACTGTCCGGCTTATTTGCAACCATAAGATAATTATCTGCCGCAATCTTTCTTATCTCATCTTTAGTATAATCTCCAACTGGCATAAGAGTGTGTGCAAGCTGGCTCTGTGTAAGATTATAAAGTGCATATGTCTGGTCTTTCTTTGCTGTTACTGAGTTCTTAATTGCATATCTGCCATTATCAAGCTGGCTTATTCTTGCATAATGTCCAGTTGCTATATAATCAGCACCTATATCAAGGCTTCTTTTAAGAAGCGATTCCCATTTGACATATCTGTTGCAGGCGATACAAGGATTAGGAGTTCTTCCCCTCTTATATTCATCAACAAAATAATCAATTACACTTTTCTTAAATTCATTCTTAAAATTCATTACATAATAAGGTATATCAAGCTGTCCAGCCACGCGTCTTGCATCATCTACAGCAGATATTCCACAACAGCCATTCTCTGTTGTCTCTACTGCATCGTCCTGCCATATCTGCATTGTAACGCCAATGACGTCATAACCCTGCTCTTTTAAAAGATATGCGGCAACAGATGAGTCAACACCTCCTGACATACCTACAACAACTTTCTTCTTCATATATTCTCCATTTCAATCCATATTATCCGGTTATTATACATTTATCTGCAATACTGCATATCTCATCCCAGTCATCTGCCGAGTCTTTATCATATACAGCACACACCTTCAATCCAGCATTATGTGCCGCCCGAACGCCTCTTAGAATATCCTCATACACCCACGTATCAGATATATCCATTCCTGCTGACCTGGCAACCTTTTTATAGCTTTCCTTATCACTCTTTCCTATGCCGACATCATATACTGTGTATATTCCCTCAAAACATTCATATATTTCTAACCTTTTAAGAAGAATTTCCACACTGGAAGTATCGGAAGCACTGAATATTACAAGCTTGCTTCCAGCCTCATATTCTCTTCTTATAAGCTTTATCATTCCCTTCTTTGCAGGAATATCACTTGCATAATGCTTATTCATAATATCAACTGCTGCCTCTGTTATCTGTTCTAGCGATGTATCAATCCCAAGAACATTTTGCAGATAAGCCGCATATTCCGAAAGGTCCATAACTCCTGTTATCTCATCAAAATTCTTTGGAAGCTTAGCACCTCTTAAAATGGCATATTCCCTTGCACTATTCTTCCAGAACGGCATAGAGTCAACAAGTGTTCCATCCATATCAAATATTATGTTCTTATTATAATTAAACAGCTTTCTTGTCTTCTTATAAAGCTTTCTTGTCGCCTCCGAGCAGTCATCACTTGCAAATATCGCCGATACAACAGCAATTCCGTCCACGCCTGTATCCTTTAAATAATCACAGTTGTCATAATTAATGCCTCCAATTGCAACTATCGGCATATCAAGCATAGCTGTAAGCTTAAGAAGATTATCCCTGCTTAAATCTTTGGCATCTTTCTTCGTGCTTGTATGAAATACAGCTCCCATTCCAACATAATCAGCACCAAGTCTTGCCGCATTTGCCGCCTGCTCTGGTGTCTTTACTGTCATTCCTATTATCTTGTCAGGTCCTAGAAGCTCTCTTGCTGTTTCGTAGCTTGCATCACTTTGTCCTATATGAACTCCGTCAACATCTGCCTCTAACGCCGCGTATATATCATCATCTATAACAAATGGCACACCATATCTTCTTGCTATCGGTTTAATTGCCAATGCTTTTTTTACAATCTCCTCGTGTGTCGAATCCTTTTCTCTTAACTGCAAAAATGTAGCTCCTGCCGCAAGGACTTTCTCAATTTCTTCATAGAAATCCCTGCCATTAAGCCATTGCGTATCTGTAACGGCGTAAAGCTGCATATCTTCACGGGTAACTTTCATAATAATCTCCATTTCTGCGTACACTTTTTTTACATTAGTATAATATAATTCTTTTCAATTTAAAGCAACTGTCTTATAATAAATCTTTAGCAAAATATCATAAACTTAACAAGCCCTGTTATGGGCAGGATAGGAGATTAATTATGACTAAAGATTTAACAAAAGGTAAAATTATGCCTCTCCTTGTTGGATTTACAATACCGTTAGTCCTCGGTAACTTATTCCAGCTTACATATAACGCTGTCGACAGTATTATTGTAGGACAATTCGTAGGTAAAGAAGCCCTTGCGGCTGTTGGTATATGCAACCCTGTAATGACTCTTATGATTTTATTCTTAAATGGTCTGTGTATGGGTGCGAGCATACTTATGGGTACACAATTCGGAGCTAAAGATTACAACAAGCTTCAAAGACAGATAAGCACAACAATGCTTTCAGGCACTGTATTCTCTGCAATATTAAGCCTGTGCTGCATTATCTTTTCAAGACCTATTCTTAAATTGTTACAGGTTGACCCATCTATTATGGATTTAACTGTTTCTTATATGAGAATTATATTTTTAGGATTGATATTTACATTTTTATATAATTTCTTTTCAAGCACATTAAGGGCATTAGGCGACAGCCAGACTCCTTTATACTTCCTTATTGCAAGCTCACTGCTTAATATTTTCGGAGATTTATTCTTTGTAATTGTCCTTAAAATGGGAAGCAACGGCTGTGCAATATCAACTGTAATAAGCGAAATGATGTGCTGTGTATTCTGTATTATATACATACAAAAGCGTGTCGAGATATTAAGGCTAGGCAGAAAATGGCTTGTATTTGACAATTCACTTCTTAAAAAGACAATAAGCTACGGCTGGGTATCCGCTATGCAGCAGGCAACTGTCCAGTTAGGAAAGATTGGCATTCAGGCAATCGTCAACACTATGGGCGTGTCCGTAGCCGCTGCATTTGCTGTTGTCAACAGAATTGATGATTTTGCGTATACTCCTGAGCAGAATATCGGCCACGCTATGACTGCACTTATGGCTCAGAACAAAGGTGCTAATGAAAAAAAACGTATGAAAGAAGGCTTTAAATGTGGTATGGTGCTTGAATTCATATATGGAATTATTCTTTTTGCCGTGTGCTTTATACTTGCACGACCACTTATGCTTCTGTTTGTTAAAGATGAAGAAGTTATTCTGCATGGTGTTAAGTATCTGCGCCTTATCTCATTTATGTATATACTCCCAGCCGCTACTAACGGCATACAGGGATATTTCCGTGGAATTGGCGATTTAAAGATTACACTTTTAAGCAGCTTTATCAATATGGGCGTACGTGTTATAGCCGCTATCCCACTCGTTCTTGTAATGGGCATGGGAATTGAAGCCCTCCCATTATCATACCTTGCCGGCTGGATTGGTATGCTTATTGCTGAACTTCCGCTGCTTATAAGGAATTACAGGTCCATTGCAAAATAGGCTTCACTGAATATAAACTATGAATAAAAAATGATAAAATTTTGATTAAAATTTGAACTCAATAATACAGACATCTTGTCGCAACTACAGATTAATTGAACTTGATTTATAGTATTTACAGTGATAGAATAATAATATCTTTTTGGAATTAGCAACAAAAGATTAAATTATACTGATTACTCAGTTATAGTAACAATTATTCACTAAGCAAAGAAACAGGCGGGATTTAATATCCCGCCTGTTTCTTTATAACTATTCACAGAATGTAAGCCTGTTTCCTGTTAATCCAAGCAAAGGCTTAAACTCTGCATTCTCCTTATAATTTATAATAATACATTTTCTAACTTTAACTTAGGTACGTGATGAACCTGATTGTCATCTCTGTAATACTTAAGATTCGCTCCCTCAGATACTTCATCAATAACAACCTGTTCCTTAGGATATCCCAATGCAATAACAAGTCTTGCTGTCATACCCTCTGGAATTGAAAGTTCTTCGTTAAGCTTAGGAATATTAACACTTGCAAACATACAGCCTCCAAGATTAACCTCATTGGCGGCAAGAAGTATTGTCTGTGCCGCTATTCCCTCATCTCTTGGTGCTGATACGCTTGAAGCACTGCATATTATTATGTAGCCTGCTGGTCTTTCACCCTCAACAGGGCCATCCCAGTCTGGAAGCGCACCTGCCCATTTTAATGTGTCAAACACTTTTTTATTGCTTTCCTCATCACACACAACCTTATATCTTAAAGGCTGGTTGTTAGCACCTGAAGCTGTATTTCTTGCTATATCAACAAGATTTACAAGCTCGTTCTTTTCTATTTTCTTATCCTCAAAAAAACGTCTATATGAACGGTTCTTTAATACAAGTTCCTTAAATGACATATGACTCTCCCTTCTGATTATATTAAATTTATTACTGTACCATACAAGCCTGCTTAATCTGCTTTACTATATGCTCACTATGAAGCTTAAAACGCCTCTGTTCTGACGGAATGAACCTCTCTGACATTATGAAATCAATGAATTCCTCATATGGCATATACATATAGTCCATAGTTTCACCCTGCTGTAATTTAACGTGTTCCTCATCATCACATACATTAAGATAACCATAATATATACAATGTCTTGCATCATCAGTATACCTATAAAGTTCAATTAAATCCTCTGGTGATTTCTTAATTCCCGTTTCTTCCAGAAGCTCCCTTACCGCTCCAGTCCTAGGTGTTTCACCGCTGATAATAGAACCTCCTGTAACTTCCCATTTTAAAGAATTCGTCTTGTTACGCGACCTCTGCGTTGTAAGCACCTTTCCTGTCTTTGTAACTGTATACACCATAACAACTATGTGGTACACGCCTTCTGGAAGTGACTTTGCCATACTTCTGCGAACTTCAAAACCTAACTTATTCTCATTGGCATCATAAGCGTCCCACATCTCCTCATCGACCATTTCAATGAAGCTGTCATAATACTGCTCCTTAAAATATATCATTTCTTCTATCTGCTGTTTGGTATATAATATGTTCTCAGGTGCAACGACCCACACTGTTCCTGAATCATCTCTCCTTCTTGCAACTGCAATAAGAACACCTGAATATTCATCAACAGCAACATCAACACCTACAAGATACACTCTCTGGTCATCTGTTACCGGTTTGAATTCCAGATCCTTATCATTGATAACGTATCCGACATTAATCGGATACACAACCGAGGGGTTATCCTCGTCTGTACTTCCCAATGGGTGGTCAACTTTTACGGCTACTAATTCTTCTCTCACTGTTCCTCCTCCAGGTACTAACAATAGACACAAAATGCTGTTCTTACTAATTATCTAACCACTTATAATGATAAATGTAATTTGCCACTAATATTATATATTATTTTACATTTGTTGCAAGTATTTTACAATAAAGGTGATATCATTCTTAACATACATACCCCAAGTCTTAATGGCTTAATAACATCTTTAGCATAATCAGCTGTCACTTCATGTCCTGCCTCAAAGTTATTTAACATATCCTGCTTTACACTTAATGCAGTCGCTTTATTATATATAAATACTGCATTTTCAAAATGAAGATATAAGCTTCTGTAGTCCATATTGATTGTGCCAACAACAGATACTTCATCATCACATACCCACTGCTTAGCGTGGCAGAATCCTGGTGTATACTCATATATTCTCACGCCAGCCGAACACAGTGGCTCATAATAAGACCTTGTAATTCTGTATACAAGCTTCTTATCTGGTATTCCCGGTGTGACAATTCTTACATCAACGCCTCTCTTAACCGCAAGCCTTAACTCTCTTTCCATCTCATCAGTGATAATAAGATACGGAGTTGTGATATACACATAGTCCTTGGCATTTTTTAGAATATTAAGGTACACGTCCTCACCAATTCTGTCCTGTCCTAATGGATTATCTGAATATGGCTGTACATAACAGTCTTTCATAACTGCCTTATATGTGCCATCTGTCGCATCAAGATATTTATTATAATCATTATCAGTATGTTCTATGGCATTCCACATAGTAAGAAAGCTTGCTGTGAGACTCTTTACCGCATCACCCTGAAGCTTAATTCCTGTGTCCTTCCAGTAACCATATGGGTGTGTTATATTAAAATACTCATCTGCAAGATTATATCCACCTGTAAAGCCTACCTTGCCGTCAATAACGGTTATCTTCCTGTGATCCCTGTTATTCATAAACATATTTACAATAACTTTAAGTGGATTGAATACACGGCACTGTATGCCCTTCTGCCTCATCTGTTTTATGAACTCTTTATTAAGGAAAAAAATACTTCCTAAATCGTCATAGAATATTCTTACCTCCACACCGCTCTGTGCCTTATTTTCAAGGATATGCTTAAGCCTTGCAAAGCTTTCAGCATCTTCAATAGCGTGATATTCCATAAATATAAAATGCTCTGCCTTTTCAAGTTCAACAAGCTGTGCCTCAAAGCTTACATCAGTAGTTGGATAATATTTTACATCTGTATTGCTGTATACAGGATATCTTGCTGTATTGCTTATATATCTGCACTGGTTAGCTACGCCCTTGTCCTTGCTGGCTATATCATCTATTATGCCATTATCCTGCTTTAAGAGGGTAAGCACATTCGTTTCAATATTATTAAATGAACGTCTAACACCTTTAGTTACAATAGAACGTCCAAATAGCAGATATATACATATTCCAAAAAACGGAACTGCAGTTATTACGATAAGCCAGGGCATTTTCTGTGCCGCATTAACGTGTGTTCCAAATATTTTAAGGGCAATAAACATTGCTATAAATGTAAGAATCAATGTTATGGCAGTTGAATATGTATTCAGCTTCATCATTAAAAATATCATCCAGCCAGTCTGTATAAGAACAAGAAGCCCTATCAGTATCAACCTTGTTGCACTATTTTTTATGCTTGATTTTTTCTCTGTACGCATACCATCACCATTCCTGCATATATTATCTATAATTCAATCTGTGCATCATCACAAATCTTATGTAATAGATAATTATACACCTATATTGTCTGTCCTGCAAACTGTGTCATATATAATTTATAATATCTTCCCATTTTGTTAAGAAGTTCTTTATGATTGCCTGCTTCAACTATATGCCCCTCATCCATAACAACGATTATGTCAGCATCCTGTATTGTAGACAATCTATGAGCTATTATAAGACTTGTCCTGTTCTCCATAAGCTTAAGCATTGCATCCTGAATATGCTTTTCAGTTCTTGTATCCACGTTAGATGTCGCCTCGTCCAATATAAGGATCTTAGGCTGTGCAAGAAATGCTCTTGCTATTGATAAAAGCTGTCTTTGTCCCTGTGATATATTCTCACCCTCTGCCATAAGCTCTGTATCGTATTTTAATGGCATTTTATTAATCATAGTATCGCAGTTGCTCATAGCCGCAGCGGCATACATCTGCTCATCAGTTGCCGCTTCATTGGAATACTTAAGATTGTTCTTTATTGTATCTGCAAATAATACAGTATCCTGCAATACAATCGCTGTGTTCTTACGGAGTGTGGCACAATCTATGTCCTTTATATTAACATCATCTATTAATATCTCTCCGCTGTCAACGTCATAAAATCTCATTAAAAGATTGACAACTGTTGTCTTTCCGCTTCCTGTTGAGCCTACAAGTGCCACCTTCTGTCCTGCCTTAACTTGAAGATTAAAGTCATATAGCACCTGCTTGTCCTTGGTATATGAGAAATTGACATCTTTAAACTTAATAACGCCCTCAAGCTTATCCATATTCTTATCACCACTCTTATCTTCAAGCGGTTCGTCCATAACTGCAAATACTCTCTCTGCCCCCGCTATGGCTGTCTGTATCTGTCCATATATCTGTGCAAGCTCATCAATTGGTCTTCCAAACTGCTTCGCATATACGATAAATGCAGATATAACACCGATAGATATAATATGGTTAATGGCAAAATATCCGCCAAATGCCGCAATAATAACAAAGCTTATATTATTGATTACATTCATAACTGGTCCCATTGAACCGCCAAGAATCTCTGCTATAATTCCAACCCTTGTAAGTTCATCCGACACATTGTTAAAGTCTTTTATGACATTTTCCTGCCTGTTATATGCAACAACTGACTTATAACCTGTAACCATCTCCTCAACCGTTCCATTAAGATTACCTAAAAGCACCTGTCTTTTCGTAAAGAACTTCTTCATAGCCTTAGATAAGAACTTAGTTGCAATCACTGTAAGAATTACAGTAACGCACGATAACAGTGCAAGCTGTGGACATAATACAGTCATCATTATAACTGTTCCAATAATCGTTAATACACCTGAGAACATCGAACTTAACGATTGCGAAACTGTTGTTGATATATTCTCAATATCGTTAGTCATACGGCTCATAATATCTCCGTGGCTGTTACTGTCAAGGTATCTTACAGGAAGATTAACTATGTGCCTGAATAAATCTTCTCTCATCTTCTTTACGATATTCTGGCTTAATACCGCACTTATCTTGGTCTGTAAAAATGTACATATACTATGTATTATGTATACAACCACCATTGTTATAAGTATCGGAGTTAATTCCTTAAATCTGCCAGAAGCTATAATATCAATTGCATTACTCTGAAGCTTTGGTGCATATACCGAACATATTACTACAACGATAACAGCCGCCAGAAGCCATATAATCATAGCTTTCTCAGCCGCAAAATATGCTATCAGTCTTTTTAAAGTACCCTTCTTGTCCTTAGCCTTCTCAACAGTAAGATTGCGGTTGCCAGGTCTTCTGCCAAAGGCTTTATAATTATTCATCTGTGCCTGTCTGCTCTGCTCCATTCTATTCATTTCCTTTCAGCTGTGACTCATAAATATCTTTATATATCTCACTTGTCTTTATAAGCTCACTATGGCTTCCAACATCTGCTAATCTGCCATTATCCATTACAACAATTCTATCTGCATTCTTTACAGAAGCAATTCTCTGGGCAATTATAATCCTGGTTACATCATATTTCTTTACCGACAGCTCTGAATAAAGATCAGCCTCTGTCTTTAAATCAAGTGCACTTGTAGCATCATCAAATATAAGTATCTCTGAATTCTTAAGCACTGCACGGCTTATGGCAACTCTCTGCTTCTGGCCTCCTGAAAGACTGTGTCCACCCTGACTTACCTGTGTATCCATACCATCTGTCCTGTTGTCAATAAATTCTGTTGCCTGTGCTATGTCAGCGGCTTGTCTTATCTTTTCAATGTCTGCACTGTCATCACCCCACGCAATATTTTCTGCTATTGTAGTGCTGAATATCTCCGGCTTCTGTAATGCTATTGACACTTTATCCCTTAAAACCTGCAAATCATAATCTTTAACATTGACATCATCTATAAGTACTTCACCCTTAGTCACATCATAAAAACGTGGTATGAGATTTACAAGACTTGACTTGCCGCAGCCTGTTGCACCCAGTATTCCGATAGTTTCACCCGGATTAATAACAAAGTTAAAGTTCTCAATAACATTTTCATTATCCATACCTGGATATGCAAATGACACATTCTTAAATTCAACTTTTCCCTTAACGGCAGTTTCTTTATTATATGTACCGCTCTTTATTGCCGGATCACAGTTAATTATCTCCATAACACGCTTCTTTGAGGCAATTCCCCTTGAAGCTGTCTGAAATATCATCGTCATACGCATAACCGCATTAAGCACCTGTGAACAATATGTAATCGCCGCCATTACATTACCAGGCGTTGCACTTCCTGCACTTACCTGTATTCCACCAACCTTTATAACCGCAACAACTGAAAGATTTAATATAATATTCATAATAGGTGTCATATAAGAAAGCAGTAAAAGCACATCAAGCTGTGTTGAAACAAGCTCATTATTAGCTTTCTCAAATCTTTCTGTCTCGTAATCTTCCTTGACATATGCCTTTACAACTCTTGCACCAGACACATTTTCCTGCATTACATTGTTAACCTTATCAAGCTTCTTCTGTAACACTGTGAACTTAGGATTGGCTTTGGCTATGAAATATACAACACATACTGCAACAAACGGAAGTGCACACGCAATTATTATTCCAAATTCCATATTAAGTGACACCATACACGCTATACCACCGATAAACAGCATACTTGTACGCACAAAACCTCTCAGGCATTGCATTACAAAATTCTGAAGCTGTGTTATATCATTCGTAACCCTTGTAATTAAAGAACCTGTGGAGAATTTATCAGTCTGTTCAAAAGAGAATTCCATAATTCTCTTAAAGACAGCTTTTCTTACATCATTACCAAACTGCTGTGCACAAAGATTGGCAAAGACACCGGACATAATGCCACAGATACCACCAAGTGCCACAAATCCTATCATTTTAAGCCCGATGGTAATTACTGTATTAAGATTGCCAACCCCGCCATTGTTAAGCCCCAATACACCGTCATCAATTATTCTGCTCATAAGCTCCGGCTGTAACAAGTCCATAGAAACCTCACCTATCATAAATATAGGTGCAAGCAGAGCAAAGAACCAATACTTTTTTAAATATTTAAGCATACCACATTCCTTTCTTAAGCTTTATTACTTCTTATAGCTAAAAAGCACCATCAGAATAAATCTGCTGGTGCTTCTTCTATTATAAATACATTTTATAAATCAAGTACAAATATTCACTTAATAACAGCAATTCTTACTTAATCCAATATCTAATCTTCAAATACCTGCTTAATACTGTCATAATGCAGGAATTCTCCTGTTGCTGCTATCTGTTTAAGCTCTTCTCTGGTAACGAACTTATACCCTAAGGCTTCCTCTGTCTGTATATGTATGTCCTCATCTTTAACATCTTTAATGAACTTGTATACATCTACAAAATAATTGTCGCCCTTGCCAGGATTCTCTCTTTTATAGGTGAATACATATCCACCTCTGGCATCTGTAACGTCAATTCCTGTCTCTTCACGAACCTCACGTCTTACTGCCTCAATTGACTCCTCACCTGCCTGAGCCGCTCCGCCTGATACTTCCCACCAGCCAGGAGCCCACGCCTTAGTCATAACACGCTGTGTAATAAGGAACTTTCCATCCGGACGTTCTATGACACCTAACACTGTAAGATGATATTCTCCATCTTTAAGCTGCCAGTCATTCTTTTTCATTAATCTGCCTGTCTTTTCTTTGTTGGCATCATATATATCCCACATTTCCATATACGTCATCCTCCATATATTATAATCAGCCATACAATAATATACAGCGATTAACATTTTCGTTATAACTATGATTAGTATAACACATTTTCAATACTTTTTCTAGTTAGCTGAGTGAATTTTAACCATATGAGCATATTCACCATCTAACTTCATAAGCTCCTTGTGAGTTCCTCTTTCCTTAATCCCCTCATCTGTAAGCATATATATTTCCTCAGCATTTTCTATTGTAGTAAGTCTGTGGGCTATAACAAATGTAGTTCTATTCTTAGCCAGCTTCTCTAACGACTCCTGTACAATCTGCTCACTCTCATTATCAAGTGCTGATGTTGCCTCATCAAATATAAGTATAGGTGGATTTTTAAGAAATACCCTTGCTATTGATAATCTCTGCTTCTGTCCACCTGACAACTTGACACCTCTTTGTCCTATATCTGTGTCATATCCATTTTCAAATGCTTCTATAAATTCATGTGCATTGGCAAGCTTTGCCGCTGCAATTACTTCGTCATCGGTAGCATCTGGCTTTCCGTATCGTATATTCTCTTTAATGCTTCCCATAAACAGATATACGTCCTGCTGGACAACCCCGATATTATCCCTTAAGCTCTTAAGAGTAACATCTTTAATGTCTTTTCCATCAATTCTTATGCTTCCTTCTGTCGCCTCATAAAATCTTGGTATAAGCGAACATAATGTAGTCTTTCCTGCTCCTGACGGACCTACCAGTGCCACATATCTGCCTGGTGTAACATTAAAGCTGATTCCTGATAATACTTCCTCGATTCCGTCCTTATATCTAAAAGATACATTGTCGAATGTAATCTCACCCTTAACGTCTTTAAGTTCAACTGCATCTGGCTTTTCCTTTATATCCGGTTCAACTGATAATATCTCAAGAAATCTTTCATAACCAGAATAACCATTCTGGAACTGTTCTGTAAAATCAATAAGTACCTTTACCGGCTCCGTAAATATATTTATATACAATAAAAATGTTACGAAGTCTGTAATATTAACCCAGCCTCTTGTTATTCCTATACCGCCCACTGCGATTACAATTACATTAATCATAGTTGTAAATGCTGTAAGTCCGGCATTGTACATTCCCATATAATGATAGCTGTCTTTCTTTGACTCTAAGAATAAATCATTGCCTTTTTTGAACTTACCACACTCTATATCCTCATTAGCAAATGATTTAACAACACGTATTCCTGACAGATTA
>ERZ827452.1268-NODE-1268-length-25450-cov-37.286592_pt1 | contig 25450 bp, 24 predicted proteins | sample MGYA00519866_ERZ827452 | MGnify/ENA primary metagenome ERZ827452 (study PRJEB31778, sample SAMEA3449307) | human gut metagenome | biome: human gut; feature: human-associated habitat; material: faeces | place: United Kingdom | collected 2010/2012 ... | reverse complement strand
TCATGCCACAAAGATAGTGTTTTTAACTAATTCCCCCAAGTTTTCAAACTGAGCCTATTCTTGTCGTTTTTTTTGCATGCCTGGGGAAAACAAAAAATCCTGATTTCCAAACGAAATCAGGATTTTACTATCTTTTGCTTTTCTTTGAAGTGGTGCCACCAGGAATTGTACTTTATTTACAAGTGGCTGTATATCATCACTTTTCAGAAAAGGAAAAAGGGTAATCTCCTCCTATTGCTCCACCTTGAATTTGCGCTGTTCTGCGCATCGTTGCGTGGTGGTTTCCTGTTGCAAAGGTAGTGAATTACTTGGAACTACTATCATTTCTGTCTTTTAATTTCTTGATTTCCTTATCAAAATCGCTTTCAAGCAGTTCCATTTCACGTTTGCGGTAGATTTCAAACTCCTTTTCTGCCTTCTCAACCGCTTGCTTATGCGAAATGTTCCCCTTGCCAATTAAGACCTTTCGTTTGTGAGCGATAATCTGATTGTCAAGTGCCTCTATCCAATCTTTCATGGTCATGGGATTCATTTCTAATGCTTGGAACTCTGCAAAGTCCAAGAAGCCAGATACAAGCAAGTTCAAACGTTGAAGTTCAATCTCCGACAGATAGTTCTTGGCAATCTTCACGTCATCCTTGGTCACATAGTTACCCTTGAAGTTCGTCATGCCCACAAATGGCTTTTCATTGTCCACGCGATTGTAGATAACTTCCGCAGCCGTATTCTCGTGAACGGCATAATGCAATTTGTTCTGTACAGTGGCAAAAAACATCTTTGTCATCTCATCGCGTGGGTCATAGTCCGTGGCAGTTGCATAAATATCTGTAACCTGTTGATAGAAGTTGCGTTCACTACTACGAATATCCCTGATGCGTTGCAGCAACTCACGAAAATACCGATTACCGCCTTGCTTTAACCGCTCATCATCCATCGCAAATCCTTTCTGGATATACTCATGAAGCCGTTGGGTGGCCCAACGGCGAAAGCGAGTCGCCACCTGAGACTGGACACGATAGCCCAAAGCGATGACCATGTCAAGGTTGTAGTGCAGAACACTGCGCTGCACTTGACGTTTACCCTCTTGCCGAACTGTCAAGAAATCCTTTACAGTTAGATTTGGGTCTAATTCTCCATCACTTAATATATTGTCTATGTGCTGACTGATATTCTGTTTCGTCGTACAGTATATTTCTGCCAACTGATTTTGTGTCAGCCACAAATCTTCATCAGCAAAACGCACAGACACACGAGTAATCTCGTCATCGTCCTGATAGAGTATTATTTTATTTTCTTCTGCCATATTTTTATCTTTTCTAAACTGTAGCAAATGTAAAACACTGATATGTTATCTCTTTTTGAAGATAAATAAGAAATCTATGAACTTAACATAATTGACTATGCTTGCCAAGTGCCTATTATTACCGGAATGATTCCTGCTTATATAGGCAGGCGTAGTGTCAAGAATCTGTTGATACCTTTTTATGTCCTTTTGGTTGTCCACTTCATAAAGAGAGGCATAACCATCTTTTTCTAACTCATCCTTAATGAAATCAGAACAACTCATTAGTGTGGTTGCATAAGCGTTACATGATGTAGGACTAAGACCTATTAGCTCCATGAACATCAAGAAGTGCTTTCTGTTGAGTATTTCTTTTTCCGTTAACTCTCTCATGATTCTGGCATTACAAATCCTTTATTTTCTATTTTATCTATAATTTTCATCAGTTGCTTACATTGTTTAGGAGAAGGCAATTTTCCCAAATTGATATAGTCGCCTATGCCATTAATGAATGATAATTCACCATAAGGAAGAATTGCTTCTTTCGCAACTTCGGCATAAACCTTATGCCAATAAGTCGCCCCCAACTTAAAGATTTCAACAGACAAGTCAACACTGCTATTGAACTTGTGTGCTCGCTTGGCAACCATTTCTGCATCCCTCGTTTCTTGTAGTGAAACAAGACTGGCTATAAACTGGTCGGAAAGTTGGAGTTTCAAATCCTTGCATTTCTTCCAAGTGTCAAGTTTACGAGACATAGAACGTACCAATCCACCATCAGCCTCTTTCATTAAAAACTCATGGATAGCATGAGCGATTTGCTCCAATTCGGTTGCAAGTTGGTGGTACAATGTTTGGTTTTTCCATATGGAAACCCAATCAAGGTCTGTGTTTTTGGGTAGCATCGACATCAACTTAGCAATAGAATAAGGCACAATCTGTGCCTTATTACCACCTGAAGGATACCACTCTGCTTTGTTTACCATACGGTCTAGGGTGTCAAATACGATAACACAACAAACACATTTCTTGAAATACTCTTCGTTTATGCTATCTCTTGACTTCTCATATATATCGTCAATGGTGCCTGCAAAGCGTTTAAAGTTAATAGCAGAACTTTGACACACTTCATGAGGATTCATAGCAAAAGCATTCAAACACTTTGCTAGTTTCTCTTTTTTGAGGACTTGGTTTTTAGGATGTTTAGCTATGAACTGCTGACGCTGTGCAGGTGTCAGTTTCATTTGGTCTTGTTCCCATTTTCCCCTTGAACGCTCATAATACCAAATAGTTTGAAATGGATTCCCATTTACCGGTGGTGCCATTGTCTTCAAAGATAGTTTCTCCATCATTACATGGAATGGATGATTAGAAAAGAAGTCTGCGTCGGATACTGCATTTTGGCTATTAGCACATTGAGAAATCTTCTTCGTGATATCATTGTAGCGTTCTACCTCATCTTCTGACATTTCGTTTTCGATATTGAGAACGGTCAATTTCATAGGTACAAAGAGGTTTTGCATATCATCCGCCATCTTTTCTTTTTTGATAATGGCATTAGCCAAAGACGCTGTTGTTTGACCACCATTTATGATTTGTGGATCTCGCATGTGAACTATCTTTGTGCCATCAGCTGAAAAACGAACAGAACGTGCTACAACGGCAATACCATTGTTGTAGGTAAAAAAATTTTCAGGGGATTTGATAATCGTCTCTCGTATTCCACGATTAACTTTTCCTCGTATACTTAAAAATGCACGGACATTTCCTTGAAGCAGCTTGCTACCATATTTTAGATAAGCATTTGCTAAGAAGCTACCAGGAACAATACCCAAATACGCATCATAGTCAGCCTCTTCGCCAATCTGTGCTTTCAAGCATTGTATGCCGTCACATCCAAACTCCTCTGTATCAAATTCAATAATCTCAGAAGAATTAGACGAGTATGTTTGGAAAAACCGTTCTAATGTCCAAATGTTTAATACAACTGGACGGTCTAAGAAATCTTCTCGACTAATATTTTTAACCTGTTTACTGAGGATAGAGTTTGAGATTATAACGAATTTGAATCGCACAATATCCCAGTTCAGTCTGCCTTTACCAGCTCTTTCCTTTATCTCCTTGGCAATATTTAATGCGGGGTCAGAGTCATCACAATAATCAGACATTTTACCGGTAACGCTCTCCTCTATAAAATTGCGCATTCTTGTATAAAGTTCATCAATGCGTGTATTAGTGAGAGTTTGAACGGTATCAATCTCATTTGAAAAATCACTGGCAATCATTATTAGTGCACCGTCTGCTTCATCGTAGGCATAGGCATCAAACGCCATTAGACGGTTCCTCTTGCCACGAATCTCTACTGAGATGTGCATGGCATCACTAACATCTCCCGTTTCTTCTAGGATTTCGAGAGATTTTTCTATGAATTGTGTTTCTGGAGCCGTTCCTTCATGTTCCGCATCGAAGCGAAGTAGCTCCATGAATTGTTTTCTATAATCTTCTATCTCCATGGGGTCGTTGACTTGAAGGTGTCTAATTCAGACAAAATTATTTCGTACTGTGATTTTGCAATTGCCCTTGGAAGCAAACCTCTCCTCAACCTCGGAAAGTCCTCTGTTACAGCAAACGTCAAACAGTCTGTTATCTCATAAACATAGTTGTCGTATTCTGGAGATCCCTCATATCCATAAGTTGAAAGTTTAGACATGAAAACGTCTCTCACAAACTGATTGTGTATGTTAATCAGTAGTGTATTGACAATATTGTTTAGCTTTAAGCCTTTGTAGTTGGTACTCATCTTTTCAAGAGTAAAAACGACAAGGCTACCATTTTCATTTCCATCAAGCTGTTCAATGGAAGAAATTTTAACTAACTCTTTTCCTGAAGAGACTGTTTTAATTTCAATCCATTTATCATCAAAGGAAAAGTCCTTATGAGTCTTTTCTGGCCCCATCCAACTTTCAATAGCTTTTTCTACACCAAATGTAGGAATCATTGTGTCTTTCAAGAAGAGCAATTCACCAATGATACCCATAATTTCTGGCTCTGTAAGATTTCCAGTTGATGGCTTAAACAGCTTCTTCCAAGAGAAAAAGCGGTTGCAAATTTCCTTGTAACCTTGGTTTACGTCCGTAATTCCATCTACAGCGTCAACCAAGTCTTGGCAGAAAATGCTAAAACGTTCGAGCAATTCATCTTTCTCTAATGAGAAACAGATTGAGTTGAAGGAGTCGTGCTTAAACTGCTCGACTAAAATCAGCTCTGAACATTTAACCTTAATTGGTGTAAATGCACCTCTGTATTCAAAAGAATAGAGTCCACTATCGTTTTTTCCAACATACAAATCTAATGCCGGGTTGCCATTTAATCTTTTGTAAAATCCTGCATCGAAACCTTCCTTGAAGGTATCGAAAATAGAGTTATTCGTCTTCATCGTCCAGTTCTTCAGGTTCGTCCATCAAATTTTGTGTATAGTAAACTTTATTCACCTTATAGTGTTTGGCTTTATCTACACCTTTCACACCAGGAAAACCCATTGCAAATGCCGCTATGTATGATTGTCCCAAATCACTTCTGAACTTGATGAGTTTCTGCTCTTCATCCTCATTCTCTTTGGGCGGTTTTGGTACAATCAACATTACAATCAGAATTGGTTTCCTATTTGGCAAATGTTCAAAATAAGCCTTTGAGGGGATAGTTCGGTCTATGCTGGAGCCTTCTTCTTCCCACTTTGCTTTGCAGGCACTAACGGCTTTAGCAATCTGTTCTTCACTCAATGCCAATTTACCAGCACTAGTGTTAAGAAGGCGCCGTCTTGAGCTGACGACAACAGCATTGTGTTCAATGTGGATAGCACGTCCTGCACAGGTCAATTCCTCTAATCCTTCTATATCAAAATGCGTTTCAGATTCACCTCCTTGGAAAACGATATCCCAATAATCAAGACCTATTGTGTTGACGTCATCTATGAAGTCTTTGATATACTCCTCGTTGAAACTTGGATTCATCTTGGAACACACTATGCCACCAACAAAACTTGAAATCAATGATTTGGGTACATCTCTAACAATATATGCGCCTTTACCAGACTTCTTGAAATTATAGCCTTGGCTCCACAGTTGAAAAGCCAAGGCTTTTGTCTGTGCGACATTCTTCTTGTTTTGTTCGGTATTCAGACTAATGTACGGGGTTTCATGTAAATTACCATAGAATGAAACTTGCTCATTCAGGTCAAATGACATTCGCATTTTGTTAGAGGCAGTGATTTGCAACTCTTCGCAATTATCTCGTACCTTAATACCAAAATCCTTTGGAGTGAGGTGTTGATCAAACATTTTACGAAGTTGCTCTTTTAAATCTTCTGAAGCCTTTGAAATTTCATCGTACCATCTTGCGCTTGCCATGGTGGTCCAAATCTGAAATATGTCCTCGTATTTAGGTCTATATCCAAACCATCTTCCCATCTGCATTAACACATCAAAGGTCGCTGTGTTTCGATAGAAATAACTGGTAAGTAGGCCTTCCAATGTTAAGCCTCGTGAAAGAGCAATACCACCAACTGCGATAACACGTAATGATGGATTTTTTTTATAGTCTAATTTATTACTATTCTTAGCCCCATTGACCACGACAATTTTAATGTCTTTGATTGCTTTGATAAGATTCTCTTTATGAAGGACTCTGTCAATAGAAATATCACCAATAAAAGAATAGTGCTTATTCCATAATTCTTCCAAAGTCTTATACAAAGGAAGGTTCTTGTCAGCATCTGTTCCACTGAAAGAAAATTCTATTTTTGATTTGAAATCATTATAGATTTTCTCAACATGTTCCTTGATTACCCTCTGGACTTTTACAAAGCGTGACATGTTTACAAGCATACTACGTGGTTTCCCGCTATCTCCGCGCAAGTCTCTAATAGTATTAGCTAAGAAGAAGCAATACATGGAATGAGTTAGTGATTTCGGAAAAACACCATCCCAGTTCTTGCTGTGCTTATAATAAAATGGACCATTGTTAAGTCCATCTATATCATTAGATGCTCTATCTTTATATTCATCGCTTGCATAGTCAGGCTCTTCAATATCTGTAATGAAGCGCACATTTCTATGAAACGCTCCATCTTCATCAAAGATTTTCTTTGCTCCTATATATGTGGATGGACTCGGCAAAACATACATGAAGTTTTCAGGAAAAAGATCTGCATTCTTCATACTGTCAACTGAATCAGGATCAATGAAACAGTTGGCGAAGGGAGTTGCTGTGAAACCGACATACGTTGCGTTTTTGAACAATGCGCAGATTTGCCTGATTTTTGTATTGGTCTTTGTCGGATTAGTTTCGTCCTTATTAGTATTCAGTGAAGCGTTATCTGCCTCGTCATCAATAAGTAATAGTGGGCAGTCGATATATCCCTTAGAAGGATCGTAGTTATTGTTTTTAAGCCAGTTGTATAGCTTGTTGAGAACCGAAACATTCTTCTTTATGACAAGTAAAACTGTCTTGTGCGAAGCCAAAGATGTAACAATGTTGTCATTGGTTGCAATAAAGTCATACGCTTGTGTCGTTAGCGAAGTTGCCCGTACTTCCTTCATATCCAATCCGACACCGACACGATGCGTTTCTGGTGTTTTAAGAATAGGATTCATAGTGCGGGCTAGCCCAACGATGCCTTCGTCAATACGTTGCTGAGTCTGTTGGCGTAGGCTTTCTGTAATTCCAGCTAAAAGAATCACAACTTTATAGCCCGCATCAACAGCCTTGCATATCAACCCTGAATAGGTTGCGGTTTTGCCTGATTGCACATCACCAATCACAAGACCTCTACGAAGGCGTATGCCCTCAAATTCTTCAGTCGGGTTGCCAAGGCAATTCATGATTTGAGGGAGAGTTGTTTTGTCAAGGAGTTCAATGCTTTTGGGATTTAGCGAAGAAAACTCCTCAAGATACCTTTTGTATCTCGTCCAAAAGTAAGGGTCTTCAATGTTTTCTTCATGATACCAATCTCTCAACTGGTCGTAATCATCAAAAATGGCACACCCTTTACTATGTTTGATAGAGAAACGTTGTTCTATATCATGGAATACCTGTTTGTACTCGTCCTCAGTGAGTGTAACATTAAGAAATTTTTTGGTGTTCTCAATGTATTTGTCAATGTTATTATAATTGACTTCTATACCTCGATTTATGTCTGCCTTTACATTCTGGTTCGTAATAATCAGAAAACTTTGTAGGAGTTCATTTCCCATATTTTTCGATGCAATAGTTGTTCAACATTCCTTTTAATTCGCTCTTGGTGCAGAAAGGTTCGGAGGTCATAACGTATTCTATAGCCTCTTCTTTGGGTTTTCCAAATTTCATAACGGCTTCTACAAGAGTTATACCTTGTTGATACAAATCGTCAAGGCGGTCGTCTTTTTCCGGGATTTCGATAGCTTCGTTGCACCTGTCTATATATATCTGCTGAATGGGTATGCTTAACTGGATTTCATCCAACATAATATCAATGTATGAATGGTAGTCAGCAGGTATATGGTCTTTTACATTTTTGAAAAGCGGATTTTCTTTGTTTAACTCATAATAGAAGTTGTTGTTGCGTCCTTGCATACGGTTCCAAATATAGCTGATATTGGCATCCACATTTTCTTTTCTTCCTCGATGAGTCTGCTTTCTTGTTGCAATATCCATAGCGTCCTTAACCGTTTTTCTTAACTGGTTAAGGATGTTTTTTGGAATCGTTGCAGTTCTTTTTGTAATATCAATACCCCAAATATCATCAAGACTGTTGGGAATATCAACTCTAATTCTTGCATTCTTAGTAAGTTCGCCTAAACGCATACCAAACCAAGTACCCCAAATGATAAGTCTCTTGTTTCGGTATATGTAAAAACCCTGAAGGGAACGAAAATTCTCCGCCCCTCCAGCATTTTTCATATCTTCAGCTGTCATGTCCGTAGCAAACGGCAACACAAAAGCCTTGACTTTAATCTGTCGTTCTATGTTTGAAGAATCACGATTGCTTATGGAAACCTCTTTCTTTTGAGTGGTCTTTTTATTCTTTTCAAGGAAAGGGTCTCTGGGCTTTAAAGCGTGATTGTTTATTTTAATTTTAATAGACTTGTCGTCAAGAAATCTATGATAGATTAAAGACAGATAGTCTGATGTCTTGTTTTGTAGTTCAGTAAGCGTATCAAAGATTTGCCCATCGGAAAATTTTTCAAGTACATCAAAGTCTTGCCAGACTACTAATGTGCCATCTTGCGATGACTCTAATAAATTCTTCACATAAGGTATTGATGCAACTTCATCCTTGTTGAGTTCTTGAAGAATCCATGCTTTCTTTTCAAGGATATAGTTATAATCCCATCTGAAAGCATGTACCTCATTAGCTTGTTTACTAATAACAGTTAATATACGACACTGTGACATAGATGCGGATTTCATTCCAAGTCCAAAACGTCCTAGATCAGTTTCCTGCCGTTCTTCTTCGGAGTCACTTCCATATCTCATTGCCTCAAACAATTCGTCAGAAGACATACCTTTTCCATCATCCAAAATACCGACAGCAAGAGTGTCGTAACTTCTAAGTGGGAAGTATAAGATGACATTTTTGCAATTGGCACTGATGCTGTTGTCTATAATGTCTGCCACTGCTGACTCAAAGGAGTAGCTCATTGAGCGCATTGAGCCCATTAACATATTTGCTCTCGGTATGTTCTCTCTATCTTTACTCATTAGATTTTATTCTTTATAAGAAAGGATTTTTTTTACGACTGCTTTTGCAAGCAGTGGGGGAACAGCATTCCCTATTTGTTGCTGTATATGGGAAATGGGACCTTCAAAGATAAAATCATCAGGAAAACTCTGAATACGCGCGGCTTCTCTTACAGACAATCCTCTATCTTGAAATGGATGAATAAGCATACTTTTGCGATAATTTGATATTACAACAGAAGGTTTGTCTGCTAATAAACGCCTGTAGATACCGCTGTGTGTACGTTTTTTATCTGTATAGTTCTCCATTAGACTATCAGGAATTGCACGCCAATTTTGCCCCTGTTTTATGTGCTTGTATCTTTCAATAACAAGGTCGTTATTTTTAGAAACAAAATTTTGAGTTGCATTTTCCGAACATTTACGCATTTGCTGAGCATATTCGCTTGCTTCTTCCAATGAGACACGATATGGTAGGATATTGTAACTATCTCCATTACCAAGTATTGGCAAATCACCTATAGCTTCTTCTACACTGATTTGTTTCTCGTGCTTTTCGGGAAACTCGAACTTGACACCATAAGCATTACCAATCAAGAAAAATCGGTTCCGATGTTGTGGAACACCATAATCGGAAGCCCACAGTACCGCTGGAGAAACAGTATATCCAAGATTTTCAAAACATTTCTCAATCATTTTTTGAGTTTCTCCATGATTCATGCTTGTAAGTCCTGACACATTTTCAAAAACAAACCAAGTAGGATGTAATTCATTTACAAAACGAACAAACTCCTTGAACAATAAATTCTTAGGATTGTTCATATTTCGATTCATAGTATTTGACAAAGAAAAGCCTTGACACGGAGGCCCCCCCATAATGATAAAGATTTGATTATCACCTACGATTTCTTTTGGCGATAATTTGGTAATATCGTCACAGATAACATGAGCTCCTTTATGATTTCTTCGGAAAGTTTGAGCTGCGCTTTTGTTAATTTCAATAGCGTACTTAACATCAATCCCAGCCATTTCCGCACCGAGACTCAAACCACCAGCACCTGAAAATATATCTAGCCCTATTTTAGGTTGCGTTACATTGTCCTTCCTTTTGGTCATATTGTCAATCTAATATTATTTTAGTATGGCAAGGAATTTTCCTTCATCATTAATTTCAAGGATTGAATGTTTTTTATTCAAAACATCCAACATCTCGCTTAATTTGTTTGTTTGCTCAATGAACAAAGTTCTTTGTTTCTGTATCATGACTAAATTATGTCTCTTCTTGCCAAATCATCAAGTGTAACATTAAGAGCATTGGCGATTTTTATCATTGTCTTAAAACTTGGCTGGCAGGTATTTGTCACCCACCTGGAAACAGTGGTTTGATCCCGATGTAATTCATCTGCCAGCCACTTGTTTGTAAGCTGTTTCTCAGCGAGTATGACTTTTATCCTATTAAGTTGTTTGCTCATAATCCGGCTATTATTTAAAGTCTGAATGCAAAGTTACAAAATTACATATAGATGTAACATTAACAGGCCTAAAATTTTGGCAGAAAACATCAATTTTATAGCAAATTCTGTAAATCTGTGTGTACTCTTTAAGCCACTCTTGATGTCCTCAAAGAGCGCATATACTTCGTTATTGTCCATTTTTAGAATCTTATTTTACGTTGTTTCTTTTTCTTACGTTTTAATTGTTCCTCAAAATAGTTCTCATCTGCCTGCCCGTTTGTAGCATCCGGCATGAGCAAGCCGATAGAACCACTGTACAAACCATCGCTACCTGTCGGCTCAAATTGCGGTGTCGATTGTTCGGGTACTTGATTGCTTGTCATCATCCTTTGCTGTTCTTCCTGCCTGTTGGCGTTCAAAGCCGCATCTATCTTGGAATGGCTGAACTGCCTGTCAATCTTGGAGCCGCTGAATGAATAGCCGTTCTTGGAGAAAACTACACCCTGCACCTCGTCCGACTTGCCCTTGTACTTGAACTGCATTTCCACGCCTTGCTGTTCCAAATTAACGGCTAACTGCTGCCAGTTTCCGCACCTTAAAACTTCGGATTTAAGCAGGGAATAAAGCTCGTACTTGGTCTTGTCCGGTTCTTTCAGGCGATGCCGTTTTACCTGCTCCTTGCAGCTGGCGAAGTACAGGTTGTACTTTCGCGTCAGTTCCTTGCAGATGCGTATGCTACGTATCTGCTCGTTGCGGTCGCTGATTGTCCTGCCGTCATTGGCAATACGGTTGAAAGCGATATGCACGTGCGGATGCTCCTTGTCGAAGTGGCGCACGACAAGAATCTGCGTGTCTTTTACACCCATTTTCTCTAAGTATTCCAATGCGATTCCTGCCATTGCCCAGTCGGTAAGGCGGTGCTCGTCCTCTTTGGAGAATGCCAGCGCGATGTGTCCGACAGACTTCGCGACCTTCGGATTCATCTTTGCTTGTGCCTCAAAACTGTTTGCAATGGCCTCCTTATTTTCCGCAAACAAGCCATCGCATACGAGGATTTTAGCATCCTTTTCCTTGTCAAGAATGTAATTCACCACACCCCTGAAGTTACTCCCCTTGACGATTTTTGCTATCATAGGAGGATAAGGTTTAACAGTTCCTCGATACGTGCCACGAGTACGCGGCACTCCATCCTCACAGTGACGAAGCCTGCAGCATTCGCCTTGTGCGCAAGCTGGTTCAGGTTGTTCGCCATGCCGCACAGTTTTCGGACATAGTCCGTATGCTCCGGGGTGAGCCGTTCCTTCACGCGGCAGTTTCTCATGCACTCGCGCAGGAACTCCCCGGCGGATATGCCTGCGCTTCGTGCCTTGCCTTTCAGCGTGTAGTAGTCCGATGTCGCCATCTTCACCGTGAGGCGGTATTTCAGTTTGTCAGCCGCTTCCTTCTTGGGGCGACCGCCCTTGTTTCTTCTGTTGAGTTTCCGTTTCTGTTCCATCTGTTTTGATTCAATTTTTCTTGCTTATACTGTTGATACTGATTAGACCGACGGGATGCGGCTTCCACGAGTTTTGAGAGTGGGAGCAGGCGGTTTCGGTATGCCCGAAACACAAACTTGCTCCCCTCAAAATCCGACCCTGTCAGTTCAGAGTAACTCCGAACCGCATCCCGTAAGTCCGTTCCTTAATTCTCAGAGTTTACGCCATGCCTCGATGTGCTCCCCGTAGATGGCAAGATGATGGCGAACAATGTTCTCCACCAGCCCCGACACGCTCATCCTGCGACTTCCGAACAGACTGACGATGCGGTCGAGGGCATCGCGTGTACTCAAGTCAAGGAACACGGGCTTTCGGTTTCCAATGGTCGGGACAGGGAGGAACGTTGCCTTGTATTCCTCCAGCGATGCTCGGCGTTGCTTACCGCTGATTCGGTGTACCACCTGCGGATGTTCATCCCTGTTTTCTTGCACGTCTTCACCTGTTTGTTCATTCAGGTTCTCATCCGTATTTGCCTGTGCATCCTCATACTCCTGTGCTGGCATACCGGCAGGCACAGGGTCAGGCTTCTGTTCTTCTACTTTCGGCTCGATGCCTAAAAAGAGTTTCAACTCTTCATCCATTGTCTGGCTACTTACGTTCTTTCTCATGTTTTTCTAAAATTAAAATGTTTAACAATAGTGGTCGTTGTGCACACGTTTGACCGATTATCGGCAGCAAAGGAAACGGATATAATGCAGGCTGTCAAACACTTGGATTGGCTTTGGCAACAATGTGTCGTTTTGCATTTTTCATGTATAATCGTTGGTGGATAATTCACCGATTTGCCACAGGGACAGAATATAGCCGTTTCATATTTAAGGGCTTAATCTGACCGGATAAGACGAAAATAAGAATGTTTTCAGAGGGCTTAATTGGAAAAACGTCTTGCGATACATGGAATCCGAAAAACGCCACAGGCTACCACATCTGTGCCAAATGCTGCCACGATATTGCGAGTTGGTTGGATTCTGCCGGAGTTGGCTTTTCTTTGCACCGTCGGCAACCGGAAGGAATGTTGCGGAACATGGAATGGCGTCACTCCCGACCAGTTACTGCCACAAGTTGCCAACCAACCGTAAAGCCATTGCTTAATATTGGTTTAGGCTTTACTTTGCAGGCAAACAGGATTACCAACAATAAAAACAGTATATGCAATGAATGAATTTGTGATTATCTCGAAAGACGTGTTCGAAGAAATGGTCGGGAAGTTCAGCCGCTTTTCCGACCGGGTGAATGAACTTCTCGGCAAGAGTGAGGAAGGTAAACTCACCCGCTGGATGGACAATCAGGATGTCTGCCAGCAACTGCGCATTAGTCCCCGTACCTTGCAGACGCTACGTGACAACGGCACGCTGGCTTACTCCCAGATTGGGCATAAGATGTTCTACAAGCCGGAAGACGTGCTGCGTATCGTCCGGCTTGTGGAGGACAGACGAAAGGATGCCGCCTGTCGGGGAAAGACCATCTGAATGTAATTGAATTTAATGTACCACTAAATCCACTGTAACAAATGAATGGAATGATTAAAACAAATGATGAATGGGGTGTCGGATTCATGAAGGAACTGGATTCCATGCTCGACGGCATTGAAAGCATGAACGAAAAAAGCAAGGCTTCATTCAGGAATGAATGTTTTCTTACGGACAAGGAAGTGTCGGCATGGCTCAAGGTGAGCCGCCGCACCTTGCAGGACTACCGCAACAACGGAATGGTGTCTTACTATCAGTTGGGCGGCAAGATTCTCTACAAGGAATCAGACATCGAAAAGCTGGTGATGGGCGGGTATCGGAACGCTTACCGAACAGAAATATAATCTCGGCAAGTATTAAAAGAACAGAAGCCGATGGCGACAGGTAAACTGCCCAGCCATCGGCTTCTTGCATTATCATCATTATAGATAATAGATACAAGTGGTACTAACATCTGTATCGTGTATTGGCTTCGGAAAGCGAAAAGAACAAATGAAGGGGCTTTTCCTGCTTGGTCGCATACAGCCTTTCCATGATGAACTTTCTGAAAGCTATACATTCCCGGCTACGTAGCTGGAATGCAATGACTATCACCATTTCAAGGTTGTACACCTCGTAACGTGCTCCGTCCTCTTGTCTGATGTACTGTTTTGTCTCCTCTTCCAATAACTCATGATTTTTATAAATGGCACGCACTGCCTTGCGGATGTCGAAACAGAATACCATAAACATGTCTGCCGTTTCCTCCAACGTCATCCATACGGGAGCGGTCGGCATGAAGACCACTCCTTTTTCATTGATTGTAATGATTCCCCGTTCCATATCCTACATAGCTTTAGAAAGTACATTCTTTACGTTAGTCATGTCACGTAGAATGGAACTGTCCAATACACGTGCATAGTGCTGTGTCATCTTGATATTTGAATGACCGAGCATTTTAGCCACGTTTTCAATGCTTACCCCATTGGCGAGACAGACCGAGGTTGCATACGAATGCCGCGCGGCATGAGTGGTTAAGTTCTTCTTTATCAGACATAAATCGGCAATCTCTTTCAGGTAGCTGTTCATCTTTTGATTGCAGGGGACAGGCAACAATACCTTTTTCTTTTGACAAACCGGATGGTCTGCATACCTGCGGAGAATTTCCAGCGGAATATCAAGCAAAGGGATGTTGCACATATTCTTCGTCTTTTGGCGGGGCTTACGAATCCACAGGTTACCATTCGCATCTTCTACGATGTGTTCGGGAGAAAGTTGCTGCACATCAATGAACGCCAATCCGGTGAACGCAGCAAAGATGAAGACATCACGCACAATTCGGATACGCTCCAATGGAAAATCCTTGTGGTAGATAGTGAGCAGTTCATCCATCGTAAGGAACTCGCGGATAACTTCCTTTTCATGGAATTTGATGCCGACAAACGGGTCTTTGGCTATCCATTCGTTTGCCAATGCAAGGTTGGTTATTTTCTTCAGACATTTCATGTAACGGATAACGGTGTTCTGCTGGCATGATTTCTCCGTCTTGAGATAGAACTCGAAGGTACGTACCAGCTCTCCGTTGACTTCCGTCAATGGCAAATCCTCTTTTCCGTATTTCTGTCTGATAAGCTCGGCAAGATAACGCTTGCAGCTTTCGTAACGGCGAACGGTAATCAATGCATAGTCCTTGCCGACAAGCGCACGGCATTGGTCGTTGTGTTCCTGTATGGTGCCGATGAGCGTGCGGACTTCTTCCGGCTTCTTGTCCTGTCCGAAGAACTTTTCCTGTAACAGACGTGCCGTGATGGGCTGATTTTGTTCTTCCAGCTCATAAAAAATCTGATGTAGCTTGATTCTTGCGTTTTCAATATAGGCATTCAGGTCGCACGACTTGCGGCTTTTCCCTTTGGCACACTCTTTTGCCTGATTCCAAAGGGACGGCTCAATGCTCTTACGGATATTGGTTTCCACTCGCGCACCGTTCACGGTGATGCGCATACACACGGAGGCTTCCCCGTTTTTCAATAACTTGGCTTTCTTGATGAAGAAAAGCACGTTGAACGAATTTCTTTTCATTTTTCCTACTGTTTTTTGTTGGACAAAAGTAGGAAACCATCCACGTTTTCTTGATACGCAAAATATTGCAAATCAGCGAGAAAGAATCCGATTCGGTGGGGATTTTCGTTCCACCTCTTCCGCTCCACCTTTTGGAACACCGGAAACGGTCATATTCCGCACTTTTTTGCGTCTTACGGGAAAACAAAAAATCCCGATTTCGCTTGGAAATCAGGATTTTACTGTCTTTTGCTTTTCTTCAAAGTGGTGCCACCAGGAATCGAACCGGGGACACAAGGATTTTCAGTCCTTTGCTCTACCAACTGAGCTATGGCACCATTGTTTCTTGTTTGCGGTTGCAAAGATAGATAAAGTTTTCTAATCTTGCAAATATTATATAAAGAAAAAATGCTGATAATAAATAAAATGCTTATTATCAGCATTTTGTAGTAGGAATTATTTTTCTTTTAATGGATTCCAACCTTGTGCTTTTAACTCAAATTCTTGTCCGTCGCGAGTGACGAGGGCGCAACCTAACTCCGGTTTGGTGATGTGCCCAATGACTTTTACGCCTTTCATGGTCGAAACCTTTTCGTGATCAGTCAAGGGAACAGTGAAGAGGAGTTCATAATCTTCGCCACCATTTAATGCACAGGTAGTGACATTCATATTGAGTTCTTCTGCCATTACAGCCGTCTGATAGTCAATGGGAATACGCTCCTCATAAACGCGGCAGCCGGTATCGCTTTGTGAGCAAATATGCAACAGCTCGGAAGAAAGTCCGTCCGAAATATCCATCATGGCAGTCGGTTTTACTCCTGCTTGGGCAAGTTCTTCAATGATATCTTTACGCGCCTCCGGTTTAAGTTGGCGCTCTAATATGTACTCCTTGCCGGAGAAATCGGGATTGGCTTCTTTTTGGTCTTGGAACACCGCTTTTTCGCGTTCCAGCAGTTGCAGACCCATGTAGGCGGCCCCTAAATCACCACTGACGCAAATCAAATCTGTGTCATGCGCTCCATTGCGGTAAACCACTTTGTCTTTGTCAGCCTTGCCAATACAGGTGATACTGATTGCCAATCCTGTGACTGATGATGTGGTATCTCCTCCCACAATATCTACATTGTGTAGTTGGCAGGCCAGCTTCAAACCATCATAGAACTGCTCTAAATCTTCTATGCAGAAGCGTTTGGATACAGCTAGCGATACTGTTATCTGCTTGGGAGTTCCATTCATGGCATAAATGTCTGAGAAGTTTACAATGGCTGATTTATATCCAAGATGCTTTAATGGTGTATAAATCAGGTCAAAGTGTACTCCTTCCATCAGAAGATCGGTAGTAACCAATACTCCTTTGTCCTTAAATTCGAGGACGGCTGCATCGTCTCCCACACCGTATTTGGTTTCGGGATTCTTTAGTTCAATATTCTGAGTCAGATGTTTGATGAGGCCGAACTCCCCCAAGGTTGCAATTTCTGTTCTATTTGTTTCTTGCATATTCTTTTTTTAAGCTCTGTTAATGAGTTCGCGCATAATAGTTGTCATCCGTGGCTGTGCTTCATCTGCCGCCTTTTGGACTTCTTCGTGGGAAACCTCCACTATCTTGCCTTCCACGCCGAGGTCGGTGATAACTGAAACTCCAAACACTTTAATGCCGCAATGATTTGCAACAATAACTTCGGGGACAGTAGACATGCCCACAGCATCAGCTCCCAGGATATGGAACATTTTATATTCTGCCGGAGTTTCAAAAGTCGGTCCTTGTGTACCGATATATACACCTTGCTGCACTTTGATGCCTTTTTCTTTGGCTATTTCCAATGCTTTGTTGATAAGCTCTTTAGAGTAGGCTTCGCTCATGTCCGGGAAACGGGGGCCATATTCGATATTCTTTCCGTGCAACGGATGTTCGGGGAAGAAGTTGATATGATCTCTGATAATCATTAGGTCACCGATTGCAAAAGCAGGATTAGTTCCGCCGGCAGCGTTGGATACAAATAGTGTTTTGATACCTAATTCGCGCATTACACGTACCGGGAAAGTAACTTCTTTCATTGAATATCCTTCATAGAAATGGAAACGTCCCTGCATGGCCATGATGTCTTTGTCTCCCAATTTGCCAAAGATTAGTTTGCCACTGTGACCTTCTACTGTTGATACGGGAAAATTAGGAATGTCTTTATAACTTATTTCATATTTATCGGTAATTTCGTGTACCAAACTTCCTAGACCTGTGCCCAAAATAATTGCTGTCTCGGGATTAGTATGCATCTTTTCTTTCAGAAAGGCTGCGGTTTCTTGGATTTTTTCTAACATATTCGGTTATATTTAAGTTGAATAATTCTTGTTGGTCATGTAAAAAGCTCACCTCTATCGGGAGTACATAGATAAATGGTTTGATGCTTTCGTCCAGCAATGGATGGGATGACAGTCTCACCGCATCCTTTTCTGTGGTGATAATCATTCGTTTGCCTTCCGGCAGTTGTCTGAAACGGCTTTTTATGATTTCCATGTCTTGGGGTGTGAAGTCATGGTGGTCACTAAATGTCAATGGATTGATATGTTCGTTATAAGGGCTTAAGTCATGGATTAACTTAGCCGGGGATGCAATTCCGGTAACGAGCAATATATGTGCATCTTTATGAATGTTGGTGATTGGATACTCTTTTCCCTGTCGGGTGATAGGGTATAATTTGCCATAATTCAGGGTTGTGAAGTAAAGTTGTTGATAAGGATATAATCCCATCTGTTTACGCAACACCCGCACATCCATAGGAGTTATATCCTTGGGACATTTGGTTATTATCACGATATGAGCACGGTTCTTGCCTTTTTCGGGTTCGCGCATTCGTCCTGCCGGTAATAAAGCATCTTCGCAGATAGGTCGGTGATAGTCCACTAGAAGAATATTCATTCCCGGTTTCACATAGCGATGCTGAAAAGCATCATCCAATATTACGACTTCGGTTCCGGGGGCGGTATATCCGTTGCATAGCTCCTCGATACCGTGACAACGGTCACGGTCTACTGCCATATAGATATCGGGAAATTTCTGTTTCATTTGAAATGGCTCATCACCTATGATATTTACGGGAGTATTCGGTTGGGCCAATACGAAGCCTTTTGATTTTCGTTTATACCCCCGGCTTAGGACTGCCACTTTATAATTGGGTTTCAATAACTTTATCAGATATTCGGTATGAGGCGTCTTCCCGGTACCTCCTACGGTAATGTTGCCTACCGAGATTACCGGAATATCAAAGCTCTTTTCTTTGTATATTCCCCAATCAAATAGTCTGTTACGTATCCATACGCCGGCTCCGTAAAGCCACGAAACCGGGTATAGCCACTTATGTATTTTGATAAAGTTATTCTCCATTAAAAGTTATTTAATATTCAATTCGAATGGCATACGTGCCTGTACAGGATTGATTTCTTTCAGGTTTTGTAATATTTCAAAATAGCTGTAGAAACTGCCCATATATTCTTTCATCTGACTGTTGACATAGTGCTTGCGCTGGCTGTTCAGTAGATTCATGAAGAAACTTTCTTTTTCAGGATAACTGATAATAGTGTAGTTCTCTACGTTTGCTCGTTTTGCGGCTGCTGCTAATGCGTCATCTATGCCTCCCAATTTATCTACTAACCCCAAGCCGACGGCCATTTCGCCCGTCCACACTCGTCCTTCAGCTATTTTTTCAATATCTGCTGCTGACATATTTCTTCCTTCGGCACAACGGTTTACGAATAACTTATACCCGTTGTTGATATAATTTTGAAGTGCTTCCTGTTCGGCGTTGTTGAACGGACGCGTTGCGAGTGGACCGAAACCGGCTCCCATATCGGCCATTTTATTAGTTTTTACTACATCGAAATCCAGCCCTAGTTTGTCTTTGAATAACTTCTCTCCCGAAGGAATCATTCCGAAGATACCGATGGAGCCGGTTAGAGTTGTCGGGTCTGCAAAGATAGAATCTGCGGCGCAAGAGATGTAATAACCGCCTGATGCTGCATAATCCCCCATAGAGACGATAACCGGTTTCTTTTCTTTCAGGCGTACTACTTCGCGCCATATCTGTTCGGAAGCATAAGCACTTCCCCCCGGAGAGTTTACGCGCAGAACAACTGCTTTTACATTGTTGTCATCGCGCAACCTGCGTAAGTCCCGTGTCATCTTCTGACCGTCAATGACTTCTTCGGTAGAATTGGAGGAAGCAGCATCTAAAATCTCTCCTGATGCATAATATACGGCAACAACGTTTCCACTTTTATCCTTGGGGACATTCTTTTTTACATTTATCATATCTTCAAGGAAAAGGCTGTTTAAGCTCTGGTCTTCTTTCCGTCCGGTCAGTTGTTTCAAATAAGCGATCATTTCGTCTTTATATAACACTGAGTCGGCCAGTCCGCATTTGATATATTCTTCTGCCTGACAGAGATCCATGCATTGGTCTGCATAAGCATTAAGTGAGTCTTTAGAAATGTTGCGTGACACTGAAACATCATCTAATAATTGATTCCATATAGAGTTTAAGAATACGGTGACTTGCTCACGGTTGGCGGGGCTCATTTCGGTAGCGATAAATGGTTCTACAGCCGATTTATAAGTGCCTACCTTGAAAACCTGTACATCAATGCCCAGTTTATCCAGTAAATCTTTAAAGAAGACAGGTTGGGATGACAGCCCGTGCCATGAAATGTTTCCTTGAGGATTGATGATTACCTTATCTGCAACACTTGCCAGATAATACATACCTTGTGTATATTGGTCTGCGTATGCTACGATAAATTTACCGCTTTCCTTGAAGTCTTGAAGTGCGTTGCGTATTTCTTCCAATGATGCAAAAGAAGTAGCCAGATAAGATGGTTGGATATAGATGCCTTTAATCTTGTCGTTTTCTTTGGCTTTTTTGATGGAGGATAAAATGTCATTTAGTCCATAAGAACCATTGTCGTCTCCCATTATCTGTTGAAATGGGTTTTCCTGTACACGTTCTGATAAGTTGCCTTTCAAGTCAAGAACGAAGACCGAGTTGTCTTTTACTATGGTTTCAGAGTCTGATGAGGCTACCATGCCTACTACTGTGATAAGGCCCAGTATGGTGAGCACTATACCTGCTAAAATGACGCCTATCAAACTAGCCAATGTAAATTTAAGAAAATCTTTCATTGAATGTGTTGTTTATAATGTTAATAATTAGCTAACAAAAATAGTTGATTGTATTGAAAAAAGCAAAGAAAGTGAACTTCTTTTGCTGTATGCTTGTTTATATAGGTAAAATAACTCATAATAAATATGCTAAATATGACAAAGAAATTCAAGGATGCCATAAAGAGCCGCCGTACTTTTTATCAGATAGACAATAAATCCACGTTGTCTGAAAAAGAATTGTTGGATTTGATTCGTTTTGCTGTCGAATATGTCCCTTCAGCATTCAATTCACAAACCACACGTGTTGTTTTATTAACAGGGGAAGCTCATCAAAAGTTGTGGAATATCGTAAAAAATACTTTGCGTAAGCGGATTTCTGTGGAAGCTTTTGCTAAAACGGAACAGAAAATAGATGGTAGTTTCTCTTGTGGATATGGAACGATTCTATATTTTGAGGATATGTCTGTTGTTCATGCTTTGCAGGAACAGTTTCCCACTTATAAAGATAATTTCCCTCTTTGGGCGGAGCAGGCCGATGCTATGCATCAATTTGTCATTTGGACTATGTTAGAGGATGCCGGAATGGGAGCTTCTCTGCAACATTATAATCCGTTGGTAGATGATGAAGTGCGTGCAGCATGGAATTTGCCTTTGCATTGGAAGTTAATAGCACAGATGCCTTTCGGAGTTCCTGTGACCCGGCCCGGATCGAAAGAAGTGATGCCTTTGGATGAGCGTGTATTTGCTTTTAACGACTAAATTTTTCTTATTCTGCTTGGCTCGTTAGGGGAAAATCAGCATCTTTGCGTATTATAAATACAAAGATGCATTATGAAAAAACTTTTATCGCTTCCTCCTAATTTGGTGGAATTTTTTTATGATATAGAAAAGGCTGATCGTGATGAATGGTTTTGTACTTCCGATCCTATTGGTAGTAAATTGGGGTCGGGAGGAGGAACGGCTTGGCTGCTTGAGGCATGCAAACAACATATTGCGCCCGATAAAGACTTTTTGGAATGGCTGAGGGAAGAAAAAAGAATATTGTTGCATGCCGGCGGACAGAGTCGGCGTTTGCCCGGATATGCTCCGTCAGGTAAAATATTAACGCCTATTCCTGTCTTTAGATGGGCGAGGGGGCAGCGCTTGGAACAAAATCTGCTCTCACTTCAGCTTCCTTTATATGAACAAATAATGGAGAAGGCTCCGACTTCTCTGCGCACATTGATAGCCAGCGGAGATGTGTATATACGTGCGGGTCAACCTCTTCAGGATATTCCTGATGTTGATGTTGTGTGCTATGGGCTTTGGGTGGACCCCAATTTGGCAAAGAATCACGGGGTGTTTGTTTCTTCGCGTAGCAATCCCGATAAATTGGACTTTATGCTTCAGAAACCTTCGGTCGAGGAGTTGGGAAAACTGATGCAAACTCACTTGTTCCTGATGGATATCGGTATTTGGTTGCTGAGTGATCGGGCTGTTGATTTGTTGATAAAACGTTCTAAAAAAGGAGGTGAACTCTCATATTACGATATGTATTCCGAGTTCGGACTGACCTTGGGTGAACATCCGCGTATTGCAGATGAAGAATTGAATGGGTTGAGTGTGGCTATCCTGCCGTTGCCCGGAGGTGAGTTTTATCATTATGGAACAAGCAGGGAATTAATCTCTTCCACGTTGGCTGTTCAGAATTTGGTGAACGACCAGCGTGAAATCATGCATCGTAAGGTGAAACCTCATCCGGCTATGTTTGTGCAGAATGCTGATGTCGCATATCGTCTTACTGCTGACAATTCTGAAATCTGGATAGAAAACAGCTGTGTGGGCAAAGAGTGGAACATCCATCGACAGACAATTATAACAGGGGTTCCGACTAATGACTGGAAACTCAATGTGCCGTCGGGGGTATGTATTGATGTGGTGCCTTTGGGAGAGGCTGAGTACGTAGCTCGCCCCTATGGATTTAATGATACCTTTAAAGGAGCATTGACAGAGGAAAGGACTATTTATCAGGGAATTTTGGTGCGTGAATGGCTTTCTTGTCGCAAAGTAGCAGTTGAAGAGATAGACGGTGCTCACGATTTGCAGGCTGCCCGTTTGTTTCCTGTTTGCTCTACAATAGAAGAGCTGGGGCTGGTAATGCGTTGGATGATTTCCGAGCCCGAACTTCAGGAAGGTAAGGAAATATGGAAATGTTCTCGCCGATTGTCGGCCGATGAGATTTCCGCTTATGCCAATCTTCGTCGTTTGGCTGCCCAGCGTGATTCCTTTCGGGTTATGAACTGGCCTGTGTTGGCTCGTAATTATGAACGTAGTGTTTTTTATCAGTTGAATTTGGATGATGCTGCTCATGAATTTGCCATTCATCATTTGGAATTGCCGGATGCATTGCCGCTTTCTGCGCCATTGATGACCCGGATAAGCGACAATATGTTTCGGGCCAGGGTGCAGCAGTTCAGTGGTAAAACCTATACGGAGTATGAAAGAAGGGCCTTTGGGTTGATGCGTGAAGGTTTGACGGCAGCTGCATTGGCAAAAAAACAGCAGCCTCATTTATCGGTTTATTCTGATCAGATAGTATGGGGAAGGAGTCCGGTTCGTATTGATTTGGCAGGCGGATGGACAGATACTCCTCCTTATTGTTTGAATGAAGGCGGAAATGTAGTGAATATTGCTATTGAACTGAATGGACAGCCTCCTTTGCAGGTTTATGTAAAGCCTTGTAAAGAATATAAGATTATTTTACGTTCTATAGACTTGGGAGCAATAGAAACTGTTACTACCTATGAAGAACTGAGTGACTTTATGCAAGTTGGTTCTCCTTTTTCTATTCCTAAAGCGGCTTTGGTGCTGGCCGGTTTCCAGCCGGAATTCTCGGCAGATGTTTATGTTACATTGGAGGAGCAGCTCAAGGCGTTTGGCTCAGGTATTGAAATCACGTTATTGTCGGCTATTCCTGCAGGTTCCGGTTTGGGTACTAGTTCTATTTTAGCTTCTACGGTGCTTGGCGCGGTATCCGATTTCTGTGGCTTGAAGTGGGATAAGAATGAAATATGCAACCGTACTCTGATTTTGGAACAATTGCTTACTACGGGAGGTGGTTGGCAAGACCAATATGGAGGTGTCCTTCGTGGTGTTAAGCTTCTTCAAACTCATGCCGGTATGGAGCAAAGTCCGTTGGTTCGTTGGTTGCCTGATTATTTGTTTACGGGTAGTGAATATCAGAAGTGTCATCTGTTGTATTATACCGGTATCACTCGCACTGCTAAGGGAATTTTGGCTGAGATTGTACGTAGTATGTTCCTTAACTCTACAGAACATCTTGCACTGTTGGGAAGCATGAAGAGTCATGCATTTGATTTATATGAAGCTATCCAACGTGGAAACTTCGATGAAATGGGGCGTTTGGTGGGTAAAAGTTGGAAGCAGAATCAGGCTCTTGATTCGGGAACTAATCCTGCGTCGGTTGAGGCTATCATTCGTCAGATTGATGATTACTGTTTAGGTTATAAGTTGCCTGGAGCAGGTGGAGGAGGTTATCTTTATATGGTAGCCAAAGACCCCGAAGCTGCTGTTAAAATCAGAGCAATATTGACTCAAAATCCGCCTAACAGTTGTGCTCGTTTTGTTGATATGACATTGTCTGACAAAGGATTGCAGGTTAGTCGCAGTTAGACTGGTAAGTTGTATGGCTGGGTAATTGCCTTTTGATATTTTCTTTGGGAGTGTGTCAAAACGTGGATAATGCTGTCGTTTAGTTTGTAGGGACGAGGTTTGCTCGTCCGAAAACAGTTTACTTTGTGTCTTCGGGTAGGCAACCCCTGCCCCTACAGCTGAGATTGGATAGACCGGTTTAGTTTTGATACACTCCCATTTCAATAAAACTCTTATCTTCAGACAGTGTGTTATTGCTAACCACTCTTGGCACTGCTTCAATTCTTATGCGGATTGCTTCGTTTCGTACCTTCCTTTCTCCTTTCATTATTCGTTAAAACGCCCAGTTGATGAGGCTCCGCTAATGAATGGATGTCTTGTTCTCACTCTTTCAGCCTCCTTTCATTCGTAAAACTTCTTCCGACAGACAAAGGCTGAAGGCAGATTGTGAAGGGACTTGGGAAGCACGGCTGAAGGGAGGATGAGGGGATGTTCTTTCATTATTAACCGGCTGATTATAAGTATGTTTTGATAAAAATGTAAGGATGAACGGGAAAGAAGTAATGACCGACTTGGTGGGGAGAGGTGTAATCTGCTCTTACATAAAAAACATGCCGAGCTTTTCTAAAAAGACTTTGATGTTTTTGAAAAAGACTTTGATGTTTTTTAAAAATATCAAGGTCTTTCTGCAACATGCATCGTGATTTAAAATGTGTACGTACGCATCTGGTTATACATACGTACGTATCGGACTATACATACGGTGCCATCGGGCTACACATATATACGCATCGGTTTACACGTACGTATGTAACTAACTCGAAATATGTAATGTTATTTTAAATGTTAAGCAGTTGTGATATAGACGATTAGTTGCCTTCTGTACGTGAAATGTAGTTTCTATTTATTGGGTAGTTTAAAAACAAGGCTGGCGAGAAACAGGTGGAGGCGCTAAGTCTGCCTAGTGCTGTTAGGAACCTTCTTGTCTACCCTTTTACGTGCGCATACATGCGCGCCCGCAATATAATTATGTGTGTTCGATTTTCTTCCTGTTCTGTTGTTTTCAAAAAGTCTTTGTTCTGTGTTGTTGTAAATCAGTATGTTACAAACAAGTTTCAAAAAAGTGTAAGAAAAATCAGATGATATGTTTGGCA
>ERZ827452.1258-NODE-1258-length-25620-cov-7.598670_pt1 | contig 25620 bp, 25 predicted proteins | sample MGYA00519866_ERZ827452 | MGnify/ENA primary metagenome ERZ827452 (study PRJEB31778, sample SAMEA3449307) | human gut metagenome | biome: human gut; feature: human-associated habitat; material: faeces | place: United Kingdom | collected 2010/2012 ... | reverse complement strand
CGTTCAAGGTTCCACAAGTTTCAGTTTTGTTCAATTTTCAAGGTCCTGCTGTGCTCTCCTTACGGGGTGTCCCGCCGGACAGCTTGTATATAATACCACCGCCGCAAGCGTTTGTCAACACATTTTTCCAAATTTCAACAAAATTGAATTCTAAACTTATATGTGGTGGATATTCTCACGAGAATATACTATTTGCGGTGGTTTTATTTTGATGCTCATCATATATTCACAACATTAGTACATATTTCGTCTGTTCTTCCCACAAATGATCTGGTTTACACGGCGGATTTCTGCTTTATAATGGGGATATACCTATTATAAAGGAGTGCCGCCAAGATGACACGTGAGAAACTGCTGAACCAAATTGCCGCCTATATACCTTATAATGAGCAGGAGGCCGCCGACAGGGAACTGATCCTGCATTGGATACAGGGCCATGATGACGCCTTTACGCGGCAGAATAAGGTGGCACACATAACTGCCTCGGCCTGGGTGGTGAACCGGGACCGCCGCAAGGTGCTGTTGGTGTACCACAACATATACAATTCCTGGTCCTGGCTGGGCGGGCACGCGGACGGCGAGACAGACCTGCTGGCGGTAGCCTTGCGGGAAGTCAAAGAGGAAGCTGGTATTGCCAATGTGCGTCCTGTATCACCGGACATCTATTCGCTGGAATCCCTCACTGTGGACGGGCATGTCAAAAAGGGGCAGTATGTATCCAGCCACCTGCATTTAAACGTCACTTACCTATTGGAGGCCGACTCCGATGAGGCCGTATCTATAAAGGAAGACGAAAACAGCGGCGTGGCCTGGTTCACGCCTGAAGAAGCGTTGGCGAAGTCCACCGAGCCATGGTTTGTCACCCACGTTTATGCAAAGCTGATCGATAAACTAAAAAGCAGTAATCTGTAAAACGCGCTGCACTTTCGCCATCCATAAAATATCTGTATAACAAAGTGCGCCCTGCTGTCGGGTAGTTTTACCGGACAACAGGGTGCGTCTTTGTATTTAGTTTCGGGGATGTCTGTTACTTACCCCAGACTTCCTCAGCAATCCCTTTCACCAGTTTGAGTTTGTTCCACTGCTCGAGGTCGGTCAGCTTGTTGCCGATCTCGCAGGAGGCAAAGCCGCACTGCGGGCTGAGGCAGAGGCGATCCAGCGGGATGTACTTTTCGGCTTCGTGGATGCGGGCGATGACGGCAGCCTTATCCTCCAGCCGCGGGGACTTGGTGGTGATAAGGCCTAGCACGACTTTTTTGCCCTCGGCCACGTACTGCAGCGGCTCAAAGTTGCCGGAGCGCTCGTCGTCGAACTCCAGGTAGAAGGCGTCCACGTTCTCGTGGGCAAACAGGATGGGTGCAATGGGAGTGTAGCCGCCACGGCTGGCCCAGGTGGAGTGATAGTTGCCGCGGCAGACGTGGGTGGTCAGAGCCAAGTCAGCAGGGCGGCCCTCCAAAGCCAGATTGTTCAGGCGCAGGTACTCGTTGGCCTGGTCTTCCAGCTTAACGCCTGCCTGGGCGATAAAGGCCTGATAGTTGGGGTCGCAGAACATGCCCCAAGTGCAGTCGTCGAACTGGATGCTGCGGCAGCCTGCATTGTACAGGTCACGGATGACTGTGCGGTAGGCGGCGGCAATGTCCTGCAGCAGCTGCTCATGGTTGGGGTAAACGGCGTCGGTGTTTTTGCCGTTATCCTCGCGGTAAAGCTCGGCCAGCAGCTGGGCGGGAGCAGGCATCGTCTGTCGGGCGATGCAGTTCTCGTCCTCGAACTGTTTAACGAACTTGTAATGCTCGACAAAAGGATGATTTTCGCCGCTGATTTTGCCGCTGACGCGGATGGAACCATGGGTGGTTTCCTCTCCCTGGAAGTAGTAGCCGTGGTCCAGCTCGATCTCGTCGATACCGGCAAAGCCCCACATAAAGTCCAGGTGCCAATAGCTGCGGCGGAATTCGCCATCGGTGATGGCGTGGTAGCCGGCGCGCTTTTGCTTTTCGATGAGCAGGGCGATTTGATCATTTTCCACAGCGGTCAGCTGCTCGCGGGTGATCTCGCCGGCCTTGAACTCGGCGCGGGCGGTCTTGATAGCCTGCGGACGAAGGAAGCTGCCCACAAAATCGTAACGGAACGGGGAGCGCAGTGTAGCCATAGTTATGTACCTCTCTATGTGAAATTTCATTGTATTCGTCGATAGGTACAGTATACAGCACGATGCGCTTGTTGTAAAATATCGGCTTTTGTGGGTTTGATATAGGTTAAAACTATACCACGGTTTATTGCGCTGTGTGCTTTTGCAAAATCTCAATATACCGTTTGCCAAACAGCCCCGGCTGGACCTGCTTGTGGGTCAGGTAGCCGATCTGCATGGCATCGTCCACCAGCAGGGGCACGGCCACGATATTGGGACCGTTCAATGACTCGCTGATGACGCCGCTGCAGATGGTATAGCCGTTCAGGCCGATGAGCAGGTTGAACAGCGTGGCGCGGTCGCTGACGAGGATGTCTTTTTTGCTATCCCGGGTGCTTAAAATTTCTTCGGAAAAATAAAAGGCGTTGTGCTCGCCCTGCTCGTAGGAAAGGCGCGGGTATGGGGCCAGGTCGTCCAGCGTGACGGCGGGCTTGGCCGCCAGCGGGCTGGACGCGCTGACAAATACATGCGGCTTGGCCGTAAACAGCGGCGTAAACTGCAGGTCATGCTCCCGGATGACCTTGCGCAGGACGGTCTCGTTATCCTTATTTAAGTAAAGCACGCCGACCTCGCTGCGCAATAGGGCCACATCCTCGATCAGCTCGTAGGTCTGGGTCTCGCGGATGCGGAAGTCGTACTCCGGGCCGCCGTACTCCCGCAGCAGCTCCACAAAGGCTTCCACTGCAAAGGAGTAGTGCTGGGTGGACACGCAGAATTGATGCTTGACCGGTGCCGCTCCCAGGTACTTTTCTTCCATTAAGTCCATCTGGGCCAGCACCTGCCGCGCATAGCCGAGAAATTCCTCACCTTCCGGCGTCAGCACCGCGCCGCGGTTGGTGCGGCGGAAGATCGTCAGTCCCAGCTCTTCCTCCAGTTCACGCAGCGAGGCCGTCAGGCTAGGCTGGGCAATATAAAAGCGGCGGGCGGCTTCGCTTAAAGTGCCGGCCTCTGCAATGGCGGTCACGTACCGCAGCTGCTGTAAGGTCATGGTCACACTCTCCTTATTATGATAAATGCATGATTTGGTTTTTAGTATAGCACACTTTTGCCGGGGTGTGCAGTTATGCAAATTTTGTATGTCAGATATACGCATAATACATTTTACACAGGTGCCGGTCCCCGCTATAATGGTCCTTGGACCTGAAAAGGTAGAGGAGTGGGAAAAATGCGTTATACGGAGTTAACGAAGAAAGAATTGCAGCGGGAATACACCAAGCTGACCCGGCGCTATACCGATTTTGTGCGGGAGCCGCTGGAGCTGGATATGGCCACCGAGGATACCTTTGGCAAAAGCGAAAGCCGCCGCGCGGCACGGCATTTCGGCACAGTGCTGGGCAAAGAACTCAGCGATACCGGCGCTGCACAGCCCACCCCAGTAGAGGATGCGGTTGCCGCTCTGGCTACCATGCCGGGCTGTGCCTCCCGTACTGTAGAGCTTTGCCGCCAGGCAGGTGTCCGGTTCGATGCCATCGACCACAGCACCGTATTGGCGCGTATCATTCCTGCGGACGCGCGGTCAGAAGAGTTGACCCACGCCGCCAGTGTATTTGCCATCAGCGCACGCCTTGCAGCCCTGGAAAGCCTGCAGAGCGTGTTGCGTTCCTAACCCTGTTACCCCCAAAAAACAAGGAAAGCCAACCGCGCCTGTATCGTGTGCACAGCGATGCAGGCGCGGCTGGCTTTTTGTTTACTTTTGCTTGTTTTTCGCTGATTCCAACAGCTGGTGGCGGAACTCCCGCGCGGCGGTATTCAGCGGGCGGCGGGGGTCGTAGACCAGGCAAACCGAGCGGGACGGGATAGCCTCCTGCAGATTCATCTGCAAAATGCGCTTGCGATGCAGGTTGCCGCGGGCCATCGGCTCCGGCACAAAGGCCAGGCCCAGGTCACTGCGCACCAGCGTCAGCATTTGGTCGGTGGTGCCGGCTTCGATGTCGGGTTTCAGCTCGGCGTTATGCTCTAAGAAAAACTGGCGATAGAAGATGCGGCTCATACTTCCGTTTTCCAGCATGATGAGCGGGTAGGCGGTCAACTCCTGCAGGGCGAGGGTGCGCCCGGCCAGCTCGGCAAAGCTGGGGCCGCCGACCAAAATCTCGTTGAAGGGCATCAGCGCGACCCGTTTCAAGTCACTGCCGGTCTCGGCAGGGGTGGTAACGACGGCAAAGTCTACCTCGCCGTTTTTTACCGCCTGCACGGCCTGCAGGGTGGAGTGGTTCGTGATGCGTAGCCGGATGCCGGGGTACCGGGCGTGAAAGCCCCGCAGCTGCTCCGACAGATAGATGTTCAACGCGGTCTCGGTAGCGCTGATGCTGATCGCACCGTGGGAAAGGCTGGCGCTGGCGCTCAACTCCTCCTCAGCATCCTGGATCTGCACAGCGGCGGAGGAGATGCGGGCGTAAAGGTTCTCGCCCTCCGGCGTCAGCGTGACGCCCCGATTGGAGCGGATGAACAGCACGCAATGCAGCTGGTCTTCCAACTTGTTCATCGTGTGGGTGATGTTGGGCTGGTTGCTGCCCAGCACGCGGGCAGCCTTGGTAAAGTTTTGGTACTTTGCCACGTAGTAAAAGATTTTGTAGTAGTCCCAATCCACATACATGACGGTGTCCCCTCCCCTGTTGTTTCTTACTGCCAGCCGCGGGCCTTGGGGTCCAACATTTCGGCAGCCTGATAGAGCAGCGCATTGCAGATGGCCGCCGCCACGTTGCTGCCGCCCTTGCGTCCCATAGCCACAATGGCCGGGACACCGTACTGCCCGCATGTGGCAAACAGCCGTTCCTTGCTTTCCACCACATTGACAAAGCCAACGGGCACACCAATGACCAGCGCGGGACGCAGACCGTTTTCGATTTCCTCGGCAATGGCCAGCAGGGCCGTGGGGGCGTTGCCCACGGCCAGCACCGCGCAGGGGTATTCCTGCGCGGCCTTGTGCATGGCGGCTACGGCGCGGGTGGTGCCAGCTTCTTTGGCGGCAGCCGCCACGGCGGGGTCGGCCATAAAGCACACGGCCTGCCCGCCCAGCTTGGCAAGGCCTGGCTTGGTGATGCCCGCCAGCGCCATGTTGGTATCGGTGATGATGGTCACGCCCTCGTGCATGGCGGCAATGCCTGCTGCCACCGCAGCGGGGGTAAAGTGCAGGTTTTGCGCGTAGTCGAAATCGGCCGTAGTATGGATGACCCTCTTGACGACCGCCGCATTCTCCGGCGGGACCTCCAGCCTACGCTGGGCCAGTTCCTCGGTGATGATGCGCATGCTGGTGCGCTCAATATCGGCGGGCAGGTGATGCTGCGGGGTCATGTGCGTTCCTCCTTTGGGCCGGTCAGCCCCATGGCGGCGTAGACGGCGGGCATGTCCAGGGCATGGCGCACACCGTCGGCCAGCAGATCAAACTGCTGTTCGCGGTAGGCCTGCATCGTGATGGGCGCAGCGCTTTCCATGGCAATGCCCTTGCGGCGGCAAAGCAGTTCGGCCAGCCGCTCGGTCAGCTCGCCGCTGTCAAACAGGCCGTGCAGGTAGGTGCCGAACACATTGCCCTGCACGCAGCCCTCGGGCGTGCCGTCCGCCAGAGTGCAAAAGGGTGCGCCCTGCTCCTGTATAGATGTACGGCCGGTGTGGATCTCGTAGCCGGTGAGTTCCGCCCCTGCAAAGGGGGCGGCGGTTGTGGCTGTGGATTGAGTGCGGCGTTTTTCGTTGGTGAAAACCGTCCGGGTTGGCAGCAGGCCCAGGCCGCGCAGAGTCTGGGGATGGCCGCTCTCGGTGCCAGTGGAATCATCCAGCGTTTCCCCCAACATCTGGTAGCCGCCGCAGACGCCCAGCACCGGCGTGCCGCCCGCCGCCAGCTTTTGCACAGCGGCTTCCAGCCCGGATTGCCGCAGCCAGAGCAGGTCGTCCACAGTGTTTTTGGTGCCGGGCAGAATCACCAGGTCCGGCGCGCCCAGCTCCCGCGTGGTCTGCACATAGCGCACGCCCAGCAGGGGGTGCTGTTCCAGCGGCATAAAATCGGTAAAGTTGGAGATATGGGGCAGGCGTAAAATCGCCACATCCAGCGGCTTGACGGCGTTTTTCTGCTGTAGGCGGTCAGAGAGGGAGTCCTCGTCCTCAATATCCACCTTTAAATAGGGCACCACGCCCACCACGGGCAGGTGTGTCTTTTCTTCCAGCATCGACAAGCCTGGGCGCAAAATTTCCACGTCCCCACGGAATTTGTTGATGACAAGCCCTTGTATGCGTGCCCGCTCCTCCGGCTCCAGCAGTTCCACCGTGCCGTACAACTGGGCAAACACGCCGCCGCGGTCGATGTCGCCGGCCAACAGCACCGGCGCATCCACCAGCTTGGCCAGGCCCATATTGACGATGTCATCAGCTTTCAGGTTGATCTCAGCCGGGCTGCCTGCGCCCTCGATAACAATGATGTCAAACTCCTCGGCCAGGCTGTTGTAGGCCTGCAAAATGTCGGGGATCAGGGCACGCTTGTGGCGGAAATACTCCTTGGCAGGCATGTTGCCCCGCACCTCGCCATTAACGATGACCTGGCTGCCGATGTCGCTGCTGGGCTTGAGCAGGATGGGGTTCATCCGCACGTCCGGCTCCACGCCCGCGGCCTGGGCCTGCACCACCTGGGCACGGCCCATTTCCAGGCCATCCCAGGTGACAAAGCTGTTCAGCGCCATGTTCTGGCTTTTGAAGGGGGCAGTTTTGTAGCCGTCCTGGGCAAAAATACGGCAGAGCGCCGCGCACAACAGGCTCTTGCCTGCACCGCTCATCGTGCCCTGCACCATGATACATTTTGCGCTGCTCATGCCAGCACCTCCCCCATGATTTGCAGCAGTTGGTCATTCTCAGCCGCCGTGCGCACAGCGGTGCGGTACCAGGCAGCGTCCAGCCCCGGATAATTAGCGCAGCTGCGCACTACTGCGCCGTGCTGGCGCAGAGCTTCGCCAAAATCAGCCGGGGCCTTAAACAGCAGATAGTTGGCCTGCCCATCGATGACATACAGCCCCAGCGCCCGCAGGCCTGCCGCCATTTTGGGGCGTTGGTCAGCAATCAGGGCACGGACGGCATCGGCGTAAGCGGTCTCCTGCAACGCTGCAATGCCCGCGGCCTGGGCCAGGCTGGACACAGCCCAAGGCTGGCCCGCCGCCTGCATTTTGGCTAACAGATCGGCGTTGCTGCACAGTGCATAGCCCAAACGGACGCCCGCCATGGCGTAGAGTTTGGTAAAAGCTTTTAAGATGATAAGATTCGGTGCCTCATGTAAAAATATTTTTGCAGTCAAAGTGTCCCGGTCGGGCAAAAAGTCCAAAAAGCATTCATCCACTACCAGAGCGGCCCCGCAGGCGGCACAGCGGTGCAGCAGCTTTTCTACCAGTGCGGGCGGCGTTACCTGCCCCGTGGGGTTGTTAGGCTGGCAGAGAAACGCCATGTCTGTTTCCGGCGTTACAGCGTTGATAAAGGCATCCGTCACTGCGAAATCGTTGGCGGCATCCAGCGTAAACCGCGTAACTTCACAGCCGACCGTATCCAGCGCCGCCGCGTACTCGGCAAAGGTGGGCGCAGGCAGCAGGGCGCGGCGCGGGCGGACAGCCAAAGCAAGGCGGAAGATCAAATCTGCCGCGCCGTTGCCGCACAACAGCCAATCGGCGGGCACATCCTCGGCCACGGCCAGCTTGGCCCGCAGTTCCCGGCAAAGGGGGTCTGGGTAGCGGTCCGCCGTGGGCAGTGCCGCCGCGATGGCCGCCGCCACCCCCGCAGGCAGCCCCAGCGGGCTGACGTTGGCCGAAAAATCCAGCGCGTCCCGGCCAAACTCAGCCCGGTAGCCGGCCCAATCGCCGCCATGTACCAGTTCCATCTGCATTCCCTCACAAAACAAAAAGCAGCCGCACCGCCAGCCCCAGTGCCAGGGCCAGCAGGCTTTCGGCGTACATCATGCGGTTGGCCCGCACGATGTCCTGCGGCTCAATGGGCCGCAGCGGGTCGCCGATCGTCGGCTTATTGTAATATTCGCCAAAATAGTAGGCCGGGCCTGCCAGCTGCACACCCAGCGCCCCGGCGCAGGCGCTCTCAGTCTGGGCGCTGTTGGGACTGGCGTGGTTTCGTCGGTCCCGGCGCCAAATTTTCCACGCACCGGCGGCGCTGCCCCCGGTCAGGGCCGCAGCGGCCACCCACAACAGCCCGGCCAGGCGGCTGGGCTGCCAGTTGGCCACGTCGTCCAGTTTAGCGGCACAGCGTCCAAAATAGAGATACTTCTCGTTTTTATAGCCCAGCATGCTGTCCATCGTATTGATGGCTTTGTAGGTCAGCGCCAGCGGTGCACCGCCGATCAGCATGTAGAACAGCGGAGCAATGACGCCGTCGCTGGCGTTCTCGGCCACAGTCTCCACCGCCGCTTTGGTCACGCCTTCGGTAGTAAGGCTTTGGGTATCGCGTCCCACGATGCGGGCCACCGCCTTGCGGGCAGCAGGCAGGTCGCCTTTTTGCAGTTCCTTATAGACGTTCATGCTTTCCTGCTTAAGGCCTTTGGCCGCAAGGGCCTGCCCGCACCAGAACATTTGCAGGGCCAGCCCCAGCGCCGGGTGCAGTTTGGCCGCCAGCCAGCAGGCCGCGCCGGTGACCAGCAAAGTGCCCAGCGGCAGCACAGCAGCCACGATACCCCCGCCCAGCAGCTCACCTTGCGGTGTTGTGGGCAGGACGGCGCGCAGGCGTTTTTCCAGTACCGAGATGCACCGGCCCATCAGCACCACCGGGTGAGGCAGCCAGGCCGGGTCCGCAAAAATGGCATCCAGCACAAAACCGCCCAGCACCGCCCAAAATATCAGCATATACTCTCCTTGGTGTACTGCACGGTCTTGACCAGGTGCAGTACGTGCTGCGCGGCCCAATCGCGTGCATCCAGCACATAGCCGCCCGCGTTGGGGCCGCACCACTTGTAGTAGTCTCGTTGGGGCAGGGCGTAACGCTCCAGCGCGGCCATCTGGGTACCGCCATGGGCCAAAATCACCAGCATGTCCTCACCGTCCGCCAGCGCCTTGTCCACCAGTGCCGCAAAAGTCTTGCAGATACGGTCCGAGAATTCATCCTTGCGCTCACCGTCCGGGCAGGAGCTTTCGCAATTGGCGGCGACCCAGGCCTGATAGTCAGGATCGTGCTCCATCTCCACGTAATTGCGCCCCTCAAAACTGCCGAAGCACATTTCTTTCAGCCCGTCCACCGGCACAAGCTTTGCCTTGGGGAACAGTACCTTCGCCGTCTGGGCTGTGCGCTGCAGCGTGGAAATATAGACGACCTTCGGGTCAATATCGGCGCGGCGCAGCTGGGCCAGGCCCTCGGGCGAAAGCGGGATGTCCCGCTGGCCCTGGTAGCGCTTTTGGGCGTTGTACTCGGTCAAGCCGTGGCGCAGTAAATAAATCAACATTCCGGCAGTTCTCCTTTCAATACCGTGGGCAGGCCGCAGAACATTTCCACCACGCAGCTTGCCCGCGCGGCCAGCAGGCAGGCCAGACGGCCGGCGGCTTCCCGCGCGGCACGCTCGGCCGGGTCGATGGGCACGATGCCGCCGCCAATTTCGGTGGCGATGACCACATCATAGGCGGTCAGTTCGTCGGCCAGTTTTTCTAGATCCGTGGCGTTGACGGCAAGATTTTGCACATCACAAATCTGCCGTCCGCCGAACTTTTGGGAAAACGCGCGTTTACCGCTGTAAAGGGGTCCGGTAACAAAAAGCATTTACAGCACCCCCAGCCATTGGCAGGCGGCCAACACCGCCAGCATCCAGATCTCACATTTTTGCAAAAACCACCCGGCCAGGTCACCCGTAGTGCCGCCGAACTGGTTTTTGGCTGCGTGGTAGTACCGTACAAACACGGCACAGGCCGCCAGCACCAGTGCCCAGCCGCCCAAAGCGACGAGGGCCGCGCCCAGCAGCACACAGAGCACCGTCAACACGCGGCGCACGTTGGTTTTATCCGCCGCCGTGGCAAAAGTATGGGCCAGGCCGGTGTTTTTTGCCATGGGGAACGCTGCCACCGCCAGCCCGGAGAGCACCCGCTCCCCCACCAGTGCTAATGTCCACAACACACCCACGCGCGGGGTGAACTGCACGCAGACACACAGAGCCAAGTAGGCTATAAAGTAACTGCACAGCCGGATAACAGCGAACGCACCGCAGTGGGGGTCCTTTAAAATTTCCAGCTTTTTGGCGGTGTCGCCGTAGCTGGAAAGGGCATCGCAGGTGTCGGCGTAGCCGTCCAGATGGATGCCGCCCGTGACCCACACCGGCATCAGGCAGAACCCTGCCACGCGGGCAAAATCCGGCAAAGGCAGGGCACCGCACAGGCACCACAGCGCGCCGATCACCACGCCGATGAGCGGAAATGCGCAGAGAGCGTACCGCATGTTTTTCTCGTTCCAGGCAAACTGCGGCATCGGCAGCGCCGAAAACATGGCGAACGCCACCGCGATCGTCTGCAAAGCTGTCATGGGTTTAGCCCCCTTTATAATAACGTGGGATGCCGCATACAACCCGCACCACGGCGTCGGCCCGGGTAGCGGTTGCGTTGTTGACCTGCGCCAGCGTCAGCAGGTAGCGGTCGGTATCGCCGGCATAGTCGGCCCCACCGCGAAAGACCTCATTGGATACAACAATCAAATTATCGCACTGCGCGGCCAGTTTTGCAAGGCCGTTTACAACGGCATCAGCCGTTTTCTCCCCTGCGCCGTCGGGGGCGTAGAGTTCGTTGGCCGTTAAATTGCCCAGGTCCTCCAGCAACACTGTACCGCGCCGGGGCAAAATCAGCCGATCAAGATGCAGTGGGCACTCCACCGTGTCAAACTGTTTTTGCGCCCGCATGGCGCGGTGCCGGGCCACACGGGCAGCACACTCAGCGTCCCACACCTGCATGGTAGCCAGGTAGGTGCGCGGCAGGGGGCTTTGCAGGCAGAGCGACTCTGCAAAGGCGCTTTTCCCGCTGGCCGAGCCGCCGATGACCAGCGTCAGCATTGCGGGGTGTACGGCGTGATGCCGCCCTCGGCAAACGAATAGCAGCCGTTGTAGACCGCAAGGGCCATATCCCACAGCGGCAGGCTGGCCACTGCGCCTGTGCCTTCGCCCAGGTGCAGATTGGCGGTGATAAGCGGTTTTTTATCGAGTTCTTCCAGTACCAGGCGGGCGGCCGGCTCGCTGGAAACATGGCTGGCAAACACAGCCTTGGCCGCAGCCGGGCACAGCCGCACAGCGCACAGCGCCGCCACGCCGCTGATGAAGCCATCCATAAGGATAGGTACATTTTCCAGTGCACCGCCTAAAAATACACCGCACAATCCGGCGATGTCAAAGCCGCCCAAGGCCGCCAACACGCCCAGCGGGTCGGCCGCATCGGGGTGGTTAACGACAATGCCGCGCCGGATGGCATCGATCTTGCGGCGCAGGCCTTCGTCGGAAAGTCCCGCACCACGGCCGGTCATCTCCTGCACAGGGCGGCCCAACAGTACGCTGGCCACGGCGCTGGAGGTGGTGGTGTTGCCGATGCCCATCTCACCGGTGGCCAACATCTGTACGCCCTGACGTTTTTGCGCCTGTACCAGCTCGATACCGCAGGCGATGGACTGCACAGCCTGAGCGCGGGACATGGCCGGGCCTTGGGTGAAGTCCGCCGTGCCGAGGGCGACGCGGCAATTGATGACCCCGGCCACCGGTGTTCCGGCAATGCCCATATCCACAGGCACAACGGCGCAGTGGGCGGCCGCTGCCATGCGACAAACGCTGGTACGGCGGGCGGCAAGGTTTTCCAGCACCGCGCGGGTCACGCTGGCGTCTGTCTGGCTGACACCCTGGGCCACCACGCCGTTATCGGCGCACAGCACCAGCACGGCACGGTTGGCAAGATCCGGCGTCTCTGTCCCCATCAGGGCGGCGGCATCCTCCACCATCGTTTCCAGCCGGCCCAGACCGCCCAGGGGTTTGGCAAGTGCGGCCCAGTGGGCGTGCGCGGCGGCACGGGCGGCTTTATTAGGCGGCGTCACCGTTTTTAATAAGGTTTTCAGTTCGTTTTCGGTCATGGTTCTTCCTTTATATAGCGGCAGGCCGCGGTCACAAAGCGTTGCGGCAAGGGTGTGCCTGCCCAGTACAGGTGCGGAAATCCCGCATACAAATGTGCGTTGGCGAAGCCGCAGGCCCAGCTGCGACCGTTGGTTTTGACAGCGGTAAAGTCAGTGCCGTTGGCGGTCGAATCCCAGTGGTGGAACTCGTGGATTGGCAGGGTCTCCCCTGCCGCAAACAACATGCTGTCGGCGTTAGAGGTCAGTGCGGCATAGCCGAACCGCACCAGGTGGCCAATTTTGACGCCTTGCCCGGGCAGAACACCCGCCATGGGGTAGGTTTTGCCGTCCGCATCCTCCAGCGTTTGGCCCAGGTAGAGGAACCCACCGCACTCGGCCACCGTGGGCAGACCGCTTTCCACAGCCGTTTTTACGGCGCTGCGCATGGCGGTGTTGGCTGCCAGCTGGGCGGCGTACAGTTCCGGGTAGCCGCCCGGCAGGTACAGGCCGCCGATATTGGGGGGCAGTGCCGTATCCTCCAGGGGGCTGAAAAAGCACAGCTCCGCGCCTTTTTCCTGCAAAGCTTCCAGTGTTTCGGCGTAAGTAAAGCAGAACGCGGCATCCCGCGCCACAGCAATACGCACGTTAGCCGGGGGCACGTTGCGCGGGGCCGCGGCAGGCGCGGGGCAATCAAACAAGGCGGCAAAGTGCGGCCAATCGATGGTTTTCTGTGCAGCATCCGACAAAATTTTTATTTTATTCTGCAGTTCTGCAATCTCCCCTGCGGTTTTCAACCCCAGGTGGCGGCTCTCAATGGCAGCCTCCGGCAGCGGCGGCAGGTAACCTATCACCGGCAGGCCGGTCTCCTTCTCTAACATCGGGGCCAGCAGTTTGTACAAAGTTTCGCTGCAATCATTGAGCAGTATGCCCGCCAGATGATGCGGTGTACGGAACGCCATGAGCCCCCGCAGCTCGGCCGCCAGGGTCAGGCTGGCACCCTTGGGCCGCACCACCAGCAGCACCGGCAGACCCAGCGTATCTGCCAGATGCCAAGCACTGGCGGTAGCACTGGTGCCGCCCAGGCCATCGTAATAGCCCATAGCGCCTTCCAACACCGCCGCGCCATGGCCTGCCGCGTTTTGGGCGTATAGGCGGCGCACCGTAACCTGGGTGGAGAAAAACAGGTCAAGGTTATGGCTTTCCACGCCCAGCACAGAGCGGTGGAACATCGGGTCAATATAATCTGGCCCAGATTTAAAGGCACAGGGATACTCCCCCCGCGCCTGCAGCGCCGCCAACAGGGCGCAGGCGGCGGTCGTTTTGCCGCTGCCGGAGCGCGGCGCCGCCAAAACCAGCTGCAGCATGTTACTCCCTCACAATTAAAAAAACCGGGTTATTGGCCATCAGCAGGTGCAGGCTGCCTGCCGCTTTGCTGCGGCTGACGGCGATCTGCGTGACCTGGGCAGACAAACCGTGGGCCGCCAGTGCGGCGATGGCCTGCTGCAAAGTTTCCAGTGCAATGGCGCTGATGCAAAGCCGCACGGCCGGGTTGGCGGCCAGCGCTGCATCCATAATGGCCGCCAAATTGCCCTTGCTGCCGCCGATGAAAACAGCATCCGGGGCGGGCCAATTTACCAGCACTTCGGGGGCTTTGCCTGCGGTCAGGTGCAGGTTTTCGGCATGGAATTTAGCGCGGTTCCGGCGGATCAGCTCGCAGGCATCGGCATCACACTCAGCGGCGTAGACCTGGCCCGCAGGGGCGGCCAGCGCCATCTCCACGCTGATGCTGCCGGTGCCCGCGCCCACGTCCCACAAGATATCGCCGGGACGCACGGCCAGTTTGGCCAGTACGGCGGCGCGGACCTCCTGCTTGGTCATCGGCGTTTTGCCGCGGATGAAGGCTTCGTCCGGCAGACCGGGCACGCGGCGCTGCAAGGCAGGGCAAGGCTCCACCAACAGCACACTTAAGGCCGCAAACTCCTGCCGGGCAAGTTCCTGCGCCGTGCCGCGCACAAGGCGCTGGGCAGCGGTGCCCAGGTTTTCCCCCACCGTTGCCTGCACGTTCCCGCAGCTGCTTTGCGTTAGTTTTTCGCAAAGGGTGGCGGGTGTCTCGCTGCCGCCGGTCAGGAAAAAGGTCGGTGTATCGGCACTGCACACCAGAGCCGGGGTGCAGGCACAGCCGTGGGCGCTGACCAGCTTCCAATCCTGCCAGGGGCGGCCCAGCGCGGCGGCCAGCAGCTGCACGCTGGAAAGTCCCGGGCAGACCATGTAGGGCAGGCCCGCCGCCTCAAGCGCACGGCACAAGGCCGATGCGCCGGAGTAAAAGCCGGTGTCACCGCTATAGGCCACGGCCACGTGGGCGGCTTCGGTCGTTCGCAGCAGTGCGCAGATCTCCTCGATCTTATAAAGCGGCGCACGGTTCCCGGTGCAGCCATCGGGCAGGCTTTCTAATAGGCGGCGGGCACCGATAATAAGCTCCGCTTCCCGCAGGGCGTTTAGCCCCTGCACCGTCAGGCTGCCAGGGGTGCCGCTGCCCATACCGACCAATGTAATTTTCATAAAAGCTCCCTGCATCGTTGCAAAATCGTTTCGGCGGTCTCGCCCTGTTCCTCGGGGCGGCGCAGCACGATCAGCTGTACACCGCACTGGGCGGCGGCCTGCGCCTTTTCTGCAAAGCCGCCCGCCGCGCCGCCATCCTTGGTGACCATATAGGCAATATGGAATTGGTGCATGACCGCCACATTCAATTCACGGGTAAACGGCCCCTGCATGGCAATAATGTTGCGGTGTGGGATGCCCGCTGTCTCGCAGGCGGTAATACCCGCCAGCGTAGGCAGCACGCGGGGGTAAAGCCGTGCGGGGTCCAGAGGTGCAAAGGCGGGCAGTTCCTTAGCACCGGTTGCCAGCAGGATATTGCCCGGTTTGCCCGCCAGGTACGCCGCGGCCTGGGCGGCGGTTTGCAGCACCACACTGCCTGCAGGCAGGTCACTGGCGGGGCGCAGCAGGCGGTGATATTCCACACCCACTGCCGCAGCCGCCGCGCAGATGTTGCGGGTAGCCTCGGTGGCATAGGGGTGGGTGGCATCCACGCAGAGGGCCGCGTCCTGCAAAAGTGCCGCCATGGCATCGGCATCCAGGCGGCCAGTGCACACTGTGATGCCGGGGGTACGCCCCTGCTCTTCAGCCCCTAACTCTGTTGCCACACAGACCGTAGCTTCTATCCCAAGGGCGGCCACGGCGCGGGAAAGCTCCCGTCCCTCGGTCGTGCCGCTGAAAATGACTACCTTCATACGCCGCGATACCCCCTGGGTGTGACCATTTTGCCGCCCAGCGCCCGGGTGGCCGCGTTGCCGATGTACACGGTAGTGAACATGTCCACCGCCGTGTTTTCCAGCTCGGCCAGCGTCAGCAGGCTAGCAGCCTGCCCCTCGCGGCCAATGTTGCGCACGATGCCGCAGATTGTCTGCGGTGCCTTGCCGTTTTGCAGTAAGATCCGCACGGCCTTTTGCAGGTAATCTGCCCGGCCCTTGGAGGACGGGTTGTACAGTGCCGCACAGAAGTCCCCCATCGCCGCGCAGGCCAGCCGCTTTTCGATGACGGTCCAGGGCGTGAGCCGATCCGAAAGGGAGATCACACAGAAATCGTGCGCCAATGGAGCGCCCAGCACCGCGCCGCCGCTTAAGGCCGCCGTCAGGCCGGGCACGATCTCTACTATCACGCTTGGGTAGCCCTGTGCCAGTTCCAGCAGCGGGCTGGCCATACCGTACACGCCCGCATCGCCGGAGCAGACCAACGCTACCGTCTTGCCGCTTTGCGCAGTCTCCAGCGCCCAGCGGCAGCGGTCGATTTCCTTCGTCATGCCGGTGGTATACACTTCTTTGTCCGGGTACAGGGGGCGCACCAGGTCGATATAGACCGTGTAGCCGCACAGCACGTCGGCGGCCTGTAAGGCGGTTTGCGCCTGGGCAGTCAGGTAGCGGGCGTCGCCGGGGCCAAGGCCCACCACGTACACCATTGCGTCAGTCATCGTTCCATCTCCAATCCGGGGTAAAGGGGCGTAGTGCCACGGCAAAAGTTACACCGTCCCGCGCCCATTTGTGCGCCCACACGGGGCCGCCTGCGGCCAGCACAGCGGCGCGCTCGCAGACGTTATCCACGCCGGTGATGCTTTGCACAAAGTCTGAATGGGCGAACTGCCCCGGCGCGGCGCGCAGTTCGTCGGCGGTATAAAAGGTAACGGGCCAGCCCTGCTTTTGGCCGAATTCCGCCAGGCCAAGTTCATCCTTTTTTAAGTCAATGCTGGCCGCGGCGGCAATGCTTTGCGGGGCCAGTTTCGTTTCGGCGCAAAAGGCAGCAAATGCGTCCGCCAGCTTGTCGGCAGGTGTACCCCGCTTGCAGCCGATGCCCAATACAGCAATACGCGGGATAATGTGCAGGGCGTTGGGCGTCATCGTCGGGGTTATCGTCAGGGCAAAACTTGCCTGTACGGCATCACCAGCCGGTTCCACACCGGCAGGCGGTGTGCCCTGTATCGGCCAATCACTGGCAAAACGCACGGTACGGCCTGCCAGCAGGGCGCCGCTTACCTTTTTGATGCGCGCCGGCTCGGCCACAAGGCAGTGCTGGTGCTTGGCCCACTCATCTACGGCAAACACACCGTTGGCGTCGGTGGCGGTGGTGATGACCGGCACCGCGCCGCACGCTTTCGCCAGCCGACGGGCCAGATCGTTGGCACCGCCCAGATGGCCGGAGAGCAGCGGGATCGCAAAGCGGCCGCACTCATCCAGCACTACAACGGCGGGGTCGGTGGCCTTGCTGCGGCAGTGAGGCGCGATGGCTCGCACGGCAATGCCGACAGCCCCCACAAAAACAAGCGCGTCACTTTGTGCAAACTGCGCAGCGGTCCAATTGGCAAGGGTCACGCCGTTTTCGCCGCAGCGGGCCACAGCACCGGGCTGGGCCGCCGCAAGCTTCCGGGCCAGCGCCAGTCCCTTGCTGGTAAAGGCAAGATACGCGCAGGTCATTGCGGCACTCCTTTGCGGTATTCGGTGGTAAAAGTGGGGTCATAAAGCTTGCTGCGGTCGTACTGCGCGGCCAGGAAGTCCCCCACCACGATCAGCGCGGTTTTGGTAATGCCTGCCGCGCGGGTACTGGCGGCCAAGGTGCCCACGGTGCAGTGCACGGTCTTTTGCTCTGGCCAGGTGGCTTTGTAAACCACGGCGGCGGGGGTCGCCTCAGTGTAAGCCCCCTGCAAAAGCGCGGTCTGCACTTTGTCCACCAGACCAATGGACAGGAAAATGACCATAGTGGCCCCATGCACGGCCAGGCTGGCCAGGCGCTCGCCCTCGGGCACCGGGGTGCGGCCCTCCATGCGGGTGATGATGACCGTCTGGCTCACGCCGGGCAAGGTATATTCGGCGTTCAGGGCCGCGGCTGCCCCGCAAAAACTGGACACGCCGGGGGTGTCATCGTAGGGGATGCCGTCGGCGTCCAGAGCGTCCATCTGCTCCCGGATGGCACCATACAGGCAAGGGTCGCCCGTGTGCAGGCGCACCGTGGTTTTGTGCGCTGCTTCGTTTTTACGCATCACAGCCAGCACCTGCTCCAGCGTCATTTCGGCGCTGTTGTAGATGGTGCAATCCGCCTTGGCCAGCCCCAGCAAGGCCGGGTTGACCAGGCTGCCCGCGTAGATGATGCAATCCGCCGTCTGCAGCAGAGCCGCGCCGCGCTGAGTGATAAGATCTGGTGCGCCGGGGCCCGCCCCCACAAAATGTACCATGTCAGTTTTCCTTCCAGCTTTGCAGCAGTTTTTCGGCCTGTTGGGTCTGGCCCAGCGGACCGTTTTGGTTGGAGAAAAGTACCGCCCCTACCGTGAAGGCTTCCGCCGCGCGGCGGTCCAGATGCAGCTGGATGGCCTGCAGCAGGCTTGCCATTACGGTTTGTTTCAGGTTGGCAACGGTTAAAATATCCAGGCATGCGTCGGTGGTAGCGGCATCCATCAGGGCGCGGCAGGTTGCCGTATCCGCCCCACAGAGTGCCGCATGGGCACAGAACAGCTCAGTGCGGCAATCGGCCTGTTTGGAGTGGGTGTTCATGATGCCGCCCGCCAGTTTGACCAGCTTGCCCACATGGCCTACAAGGAGGACTTCCGCAAAATGTTCTGCTGCGGCCATATCCAACGCTTCCCCAATGAAATTGGAGACTTTTACAATAGGGATCTCATGCAGTTCCGGGTAGTTTTGGGCCAGGTAATCCAGCCCATAGTTGCCGGGGGCCAGAATCAGGCGGCGGCTGTGCAGGGCGGCCTGGTGGATTTCCAGCTGCAACGAATCCAGCAGCGCCTGCTGGCTCATCGGCTCTACAATGCCGCTGGTGCCCAGCACCGATAGGCCGCCTTCGACCCCCAGGTGCGGGTTAAAGGTGCGCTTAGCGGCCTGTTCGCCGCCCTCGATGCGGATGATCACCGAGAAGCCGCCGCTGTAACCGGCGGTCTCGGCTTCTTTTAATAATGCTTCGGTAATCATCTGGCGCGGCACGTGGTTGATGGCCGCTGCGCCCACAGGCTGGTCCAGGCCGGGTTTGGTCACACGGCCCACGCCTGCGCCGCCGTCGATGGTGACGGTATGCGGGGCATCAGGCAGAAGCGTAACCTCGGCAACGACCGGCAGGCCGGTGGTGGCATCAATGTCATCTCCGCCATCCTTTACAATGGCGCACTCCGCGCCGGTTGCCGTGCGGCGGCAGAATTGGGGTGCAACCTCGACTACGATGCCCTTGGGGGTACGCAGGCCGACGCTTTCTGGCGTGTGGCCGGTCAGCAGCAGACGGGCCGCCCCCGCCGCCCCCAGCGCTGCGCAGGTGCCGGTGGTGTAGCCGCAGCGCAACAGTTTTTGCCCGCTGCGGATGTAATGCTCAAATTTTGGTTTGGGCTTTTCGCTAAACAGGGCAGTGTACTGCTCGTCCGAAAGGTCGAACAGGTGGCAGATATTTTCCCTTGCAAACGCCTCTTTGGGCGTAAGCACACCGGAAACGCCCTGTGGCGAAACGCAGACGACCGCGTCGGCCAGCTTTTGGGCCAGTTCCAGCTCATGCAGGGTCACGATGATGGCCACATTCTTCTCGTGGGCCAGCTTTTGCAAAACAGCCATCAGCTCAGCCTTGCCTTTTACATCCAAAAAAGACGTAGGCTCGTCCAGCAGCAAGATTTTCGGCTGCTGGCAGACCGCCCGGGCCAGCAATACGCGCTGGCGCTGACCGTCGCTGATTTTTGTGAAATCCCGCGCGGCCAGTTCGTCTGCCTGTACCAGATGCAGGGCGTCACGCACCTGCTGCTTATCCTCATCCGAGAGGATGCCCAGTCGCCCGGTGTAGGGGTAGCGGCCAGCAGCGGCCACGTCAAAGCAGGTGGTCAGCTCGGTGCGTGCCATGTGGGGCAGCATCAGTGCCAGCTTGCGGGCGCGTGCATTGGGGGTGTAGGTGGTCAGCGTTTTTCCGTCCAGCAATACCGCGCCGCTCTGGGCCGCCAGCTGCCCGGCCAGCGTTTTTAATAAGGTGGATTTGCCCGCACCGTTGGGGCCGATGAGGGCCAAAATCCTGCCGCACTCGGCCTGCAGAGAGATGTCCCGCAGCAGTGGGGCACCGTAGCCGATGGCAAGGCTTTGGGTCTCGCAGTAGCTCATGTTGTCCCCTCCCTGCTGTGGCGGCGCACCAGCAGCCAGATGACCACCGGCGCACCAAATACCGCCGTGACCGAACTGATGGACAGCTCCGTCGGCGCAAACAGGCTGCGGGCGATCAGGTCACACAGCAGGCAGAACGATGCCCCGCCCAAGGCGCAGCCCGGCAGCACATGCAGCGGCTTGGCGCTGCCTAACGCCTGCTTGACCAGGTGCGGCACCGCAATGCCAACGAAAGAGATTGGCCCGGCAAATGCTGTGACACAGGCCGCCAGCAGGCTGGACAGCAGCACTAGCAACACCGAAAAGCTGCGCACCGAAACGCCCACGCTGGCGGCGTAGGATTCACCCATCTGGTAGGCGGCCATGGGCTTGGACAGTAAAAACGCCGCCGCCAGGCAGGGCAGCGTAATGGCAGCCGCCGTGCCCACATTGCCCCAGGTCATGCCGGAGAAGCTGCCCATAGACCAGTTGTGCAGGTTGACGATGTTGGAATCCTGGGCAAAGGCCACCACAATATCGGTGATGGCGGAGCAGATGTAACCGATCATGACGCCGCAGATGACCAAAATGCTCATGCGCTGCACGCGGCGTGCCACAGCCAGCACAAACAGCATGGCAGCCATAGCCCCGGCGAAAGCAGCCAAAATCAAGGTGAGGGAGTTCGTTAATAGGCCGCGGTTTAAAAACACGACCATGGTCAGCGCCACGGCCAGCTTGGCCCCGCTGGAAATGCCCATGACGAAAGGCCCCGCAATGGGGTTGGCAAAAAAAGTTTGCAGCAGATACCCGGCCACCGATAACGCTGCCCCCAGCAGAACGACCATGACGGCGCGGGGCAGGCGCAGCTGCAGCAAAATGTTGCTGGTCAGTACATCCTGCCCACGGCCCAGCAGGGCACTGACCACATCGGCGGGCGAAAGCTCCACGCTGCCCCAAAACAGGTTGAGGGCAAACAGCACCAACAGAGCCGCCGCCATAGCGAGGTATGCAATTGTCAGGCGCTTTCGGGTGTGCATGGTGTTATCCTTTGCATTTTGCTTGTAAAGGCGGGCATTGCCCCCCCTGCGGGCCGATGCAGACATCGGCCCCTACAGTGTTGGGCAAGGGGATTTGAGGTAGTTATCAGATGATTTTCGTCAAAAATTTCAATTCACTGTCGTCGGGCGTGCCCTCGGCAAAGACTTTATTCATGTCCAGGATCAGGTCGGGCATCTCCATGCTTTGCTGGAAAAGGCTTTGCGCGGTGCACCAGACGTTGCCCTGCTGCACGGCCTTGAACTGTGCCAGCAGCGGGCATTTGGCGATCAACTCGTCCATCGTGCGGATCTCGCCCTCGATGGTGCTGTTGTAGATCAGCACATCGGCGTCCTTGGCCCCGGCGTAGAAATCCTCCAGCGAGATGTTGACGGTGGCCAGGTTGTTGCCGCTGTCCGTCAGGTCGGAGAAGACATAGTCGCCGCCCGCCATCTCGATCATTTTGGCGACATAATCGCCGCCCTTGCGCACAGTGGCCAGATTATTGGAGGTGATGGAGAAGAACGCCACGGTTTTGCCGGTGGAGGATTCATTTTCCAGCGGTGCAATGCGCTGCACGGCGTCGTCAAAGACCTGCTCGGCCTCGTCAGTCTTGCCCAGCAGCACGCCGTACAGCTTGACCCACTCCATCCGGGCCAGGGGGCCGCTCTCGTAGCTGGAGCGCTCCACCAGCACCGGCACCCCGAATTTTTCCAGCTGTTCCTTCACTTCGGGCGTGTGGTAGATCATCGTGTTTTCGATGGCCAAGCCGCAGTTGGCGGCAAGAATCGTCTCATAATCGGGCGCACTGTACTTGCCCGCGTAGGCGATCTGGCCGTTTTCCATGGCGGTTTTGGCTGCATCCAGATACCAGTTATCGGCCTGCGTGCCGGAAAGCGCCACCGTATCCAGCCCATCGATACTGATGATGGGGTCCATGGCGGAGGAGGACACGAGGTAAATATTCTCGATAGGCGGCTGTAAAACGGTAATGTCCGCGTCCAGCTCGGCTGGCGCATTCTCACCCTCGGGCACGACCAGATAGCGCGTACCATCGATGATAATGAGGTAATAGCCGCCCTCGCACTCGTCAATGGTGAATTGCTGGGCGTACTGCAAGGGGTAGCTGCCGGTGACGGTCAGCGTCTCCGTGCCGGAGGCCGCTGACTGGGCCGCGCACCCTGCCAGCAGCAGCGCGGGCATGGCGGCCAGCATTATAAGCCGCTTCATTCGGCAGCGGCCAGCGTGGTGCTGTCAAAAGTCAAGGTGTAATCGATCTCATGGGGGGTGCTCATTGCAACGGTGTCGGCGGTGACAGCCAGGGCAGTGTCCAGCGCGGCCACGGGGATCTCAAAGGTGGAGTTGCCCTCAGTGTTGGTGGGCAGGTACTTTTCGCCGTCGATGAGCATGTAGTCGTAGTTGGGGCTGCTCCACACGATGGTGGCGGTCATGGCACCGTCGACTACGGTCAGGGCAGCGGGGCTGTCCACAGCAGCGCGGCCGCTGCCGCCCTCCAGCGTGACAGCGCAGGTGTAGGTGCCGTCGGCAGGGACTTCCGCCGCAGCGGCATCGCCGCCATCGACAGCGGGCACAGCGTTGGACACGCTGACAACATGGTCGTACCAGGTACCCTTGGTGCCTAGGATAGCCAGCTGGAAGTCGGTGTCCACAGCCGCGACAGGGATGTCAAAGCCGTAAACTTCGTCGCTGGTGCCGTCGGAGTAGGTCACGGTATCGATGGTGGGCTGCAGCCATTCGTCCTCATGGTCAGGGGCGTCAGCGGCCATACCCAGATACAGGTTGACGATCTTCTGGGACTGCAGGCTGACGTGCATCGTCATTTTGCCGTTTTCCACGGTCAGGGTGCCCTTGCCATTGCAGGCTTCGTTGACGTGGAACATGCTGCTGTCGGTGTTAAAGTCTGCGGTGTAGATGTCGTCCGGCAGGGCAGCCTCGGCGGCGGGGGCTTCGCTCTCGCTCTCACTTTCAGCAGGGGCGGTCTCAACGGTGGAGACCGCCTCGCTGGTGCTCCCGCTGGCAGCGGCGGATTCGGATGCGCCGCAGCCTGCCAGCAGCAGGGCAGCGGCCAGGGTCAGGGATACGATCTGGAACTTTTTCATGTGTACTTTCCTACCTTATTTCATTAATTTTATTAAGTTTACAACGTATACTGCAAGGGTAATATCGGCACCGGGCCAATACGAGCATCGGCCCCTATAAATGCGTGCATTAAGGGTAAGCAAAACCAAAAACTGCCCGAAGGCTTTCCCCTTCGGGCAGAATGTAAGGCAAGACCGCATAATTCTAAGTGCTGATACGGCAAGCGAAAAGTACAAGCTGCTAAGCAAAAAGCGCAGAGAATACTTTGTGTATTCTCGAGCATTTTTGCAACGCAGATTGTGCTTTGCATCTGCCGGAGCGATGCTTAAGCCCGAAGGGCGGGAATTGTGCGGTGTTGCCGTAAAAAATCAGCCGTTCAGGGCATCCATGGCGGCCTTGGTGTGATTAACGTAGATCTGCTGGATGTCAGCAATCTCGCCCAGACCGGCGATCTGGGTGTCGACGCTGTCAAAGCAGCCAGCGGCGTTGAACTGGCTCAGCCAAGAATCCTCGTCCGCACCGGCCATATCATTGTTGGCGTGGTCACCGGCAACGACCATCAGCGGGCGCAGGACGACCTTGGTATAACCAGCTTCCTTGACTTTCTCGATGACAGCCTCACAGGCGGTATCCTCCGGCTCACCCTCAACGGTGCCGATGAAGACGTTGTCATAGCCCAGGGTCTCCATGGTGGTCTGCATCTGGCTGTAGCTGACCTTGGCGGTGTGGGAAGTGCCATGGCCCATGAACACGAAAGCGGTGCCATCGGCGGCAGCAGCCGCGGCATCCTCATAACCGGCGGTCTTGACGGCCTCGGTGGTGATGGCGGTGGCTACGGCTTCCTTATCCTCGTTGATGACGGTGGCATCAGCGCCAACCTCGCCCAGCAGGGGCTCGGCGATGGAAACGCTCTCGAACTTATCCTTGTATTCGTCGATGGCTTCGCACATCTCGTCGTACTCGGCGCCGTGCATCAAATGGGTGGGCTGGACGACCAGGTTCTTGACACCGTTGGCAACAGCGCGGTCGAGGGCCTGCTTCATGTTGTCGATCTTCTCGCCGTCACGGGCCTGGACATGGTTGATGATGATCTGGGCAGTGAAGGCGCGGCGGACGGACCAATCCGGGTTAGCGGCCTGCAGAGCATCCTCGACGCCCTTGATGTCTTTCGCGCGGCTGTCGTTGAACGAGGTGCCGAAGCTGACCACCAGCAGATCACCGGGGCGGATATGCGCGGCAATGTCGTCCAGCCGCCCCTCCTCGCGGAAGGTCTTGCTGCTGCGGCCCGCCATGGCGCAGTTGTCAATGACAAGGCCCGGCAGCTCGTAGCGCATCTCCTGCGGGAAGGGGCAGTCCGCGCGGTGGGCAGTTTGACATACAGCGTCACCGTGCCGCCTGGATCCACGCTGGACGGGCTGTATCGGATCACCTTTTCCTATATGCCCTACCGCACCGGCGACTATCCTGCGGACTTTGCCGGGGAGGAGGCAGGCAGCTTCGGGGAGCTCATCGCCCTGGCACAGGAGCATCTTGACCAGGCCGAGATCCCGGTGCGCGTCACCGACCCCAGCCTGACGGTGGACGATCTGGGCCGGGCGTTGCAGCAGGTGGGCGGCGGGTATCTGCTCTGTCAGCTCAGCCGGGACGGCACCGCCATCACTGTTACGCCCCAGAACGGCCTGACTCATCAGGCGGCGCTGGACCGTCTGGCAGAGATCGAGACGCTGGCACAGCAGATTGTGGAGGAGTGCGTCACCGACTCCATGACCCTCCCGGAACAGGCAGAAGCCCTCTATACCCGGCTCACCGACCGGGTGGCCTATGATTTCCGCTACTATACTGATCCGGGTTCCATGCCCTATGAATCCACCACCGCCTATGGGGCGCTCAAGGACGACCTGGCGATCTGCGGCGGGTATGCCCAGGCATTGCAAGCGCTGTATGAGCAGGTGGGGATTCCCTGCCTGACTGTAAGCGGACAGTGGAACGGGGAGAACCACATGTGGAACCTGGTCTGGCTGGACGGGGAATGGCGGTACTGTGACGCCACCAGTGACCGGGGACGGTCGGAATTCGGGTTCGGCTGCTACCGGGTGACCGCGGAAAACCTCTGGGGACACACCTGGGATCAGGATTGGGTTGCCCGGCTCACCAGCGGCCTGAAAGTGTAACGAAATATTACATGATTTGTGGTTTTTATGTGAATATTAGCGCTCTCCTATTGACAGTGCTAACGCACAGAGCTATAATAAAAGCGTACCAAAGAGGAGGGCCGGAAAGAGAAGAAGGCCCGCCGGTTGGCAAACAGCGATTCAATCGAATGGAGGAATGATGTATGCTGCCTGTACTTTTTGGTGAAAACCTGTTTGATGATTTCTTTGACGATTCCTTTGAGCGGGAGCTGCGCGCAATGAACCGCAATCCGCTGTATGGCAAGCATGGTCGCAATCTGATGAAGACCGATGTCCGGGAAAACGGCGACAACTATGAACTTGCCATTGACCTGCCCGGCTTTGACAAGGACGAGATCCAGGTGGACCTCAAGGACGGCACCCTGACTGTGAGCGCGTCCAAGGGTCTGGATAAGGACGAGCAGGACAAGGACGGACGGTATAT
>ERZ827452.1250-NODE-1250-length-25778-cov-5.323640_pt1 | contig 25778 bp, 15 predicted proteins | sample MGYA00519866_ERZ827452 | MGnify/ENA primary metagenome ERZ827452 (study PRJEB31778, sample SAMEA3449307) | human gut metagenome | biome: human gut; feature: human-associated habitat; material: faeces | place: United Kingdom | collected 2010/2012 ... | reverse complement strand
ATTTTAAGTCTCCACTATTTACCTCTTGTTCTTCTACTGTGTAATTTATAACATTACCGTTTAAGTCATATTTTGGTAAATTATCAAATACTACGTCTTTGTCACTATCTGTTGTAATTGTTTCTTCTTTTACAGCAGTAGTTCCATTTTTTACTACTATCTTAATATTAGCTGGTCTCTTATCTTTTTGCTCTAATGTGTCTACCCAAACTTTGTGTGCTGTTACACTTACTGTATCTCCTGGTACTGTAAATGTATTTGTAATAGTATTTGTACTTGTATCTATGCTTGATGTATAGAATTTTAAGTCTCCACTATTTACCTCTTGTTCTTCTACTGTGTAATTTATAACATTTCCGTTTGAATCATATTTTGGTAATGCTGTAAATACATATTTCCATTCGTTTTCGTCTGCAGCATTTTTATATGTTTCATCAACAATCTTACTTGCAACAACTTCTGCTCCATTTAATATTTGTAGAGTTACTTGTGTAGGTCTCTTTCCTGCCTTATTATTGTTGTCATTCCATACCTTTGTTGCTGTTATTGATACAGCAACATCTGCATCTAATTCATTTTCAAAAACAATATTTACATTTCCAGAATTTTCTTCTGATACTACTCCATCTGCCGAGTCTGTTTCCATTGTAATTTCATTTGTTACAGCATCTCTTGTAAATACTATTTTCTTTGTTTCATAAACATTTACATAGTAATCAGAAGGTTTTAATTCTTCAATTGTTACCTCTATTCTTCCTGTTCCTCTTATGTCATTTAAATTAATCTGTCCATTTACATCTGTAAGTATTTCTTTGTAATAGTCCTCTCCACTTTCTGCTTTTACATGAATTCCTATTAAAGCTCCTTCTATAGCATATTCTTTGTTTAGACTATCTACCTTGTTTAAACTTACATTATATGTATCTGTAGTTGAATTTACTGTATCTTCAAATTTTAAATGGATAAATTCATCTCCATATACCTCTACTGTTCCTCTTCCACTTTCTATATATGCATTTGTTATTTTCTTAAATCCATTTAGATTTTGAACAGTTACTTTTAATACTATATCTGTAGAATCTAGTGCATATCCAAATGGTGCTTTTGTTTCGTTTATTATATACGTATATTCATGTATTCCTGTCTCACTAGGAAGTGCTATATCTGTAAATGCTAATAAACCATTTGCATATTGTTTTGTTGGTACTATTGATGTCGCTGATTGCAATCTAATGCTATATTCTGCTCCTATTAACATTAAGTTATTATCATTTTCATCTACCTTATTTGCTCCTATTACAATTGTATCATCTGGATAATTTCTTAATCTAATTGTTACTTTTTTAGCTTTATTATCTATAAATGTATCAACATTTTTAGTTCCTTTACTTAGTTTTATCCATCCAGTAGTTTCGTCAATATTTAATTGTACTTGCTTGTCTTTAGTATCAAATCTTCTTCCAACTGGTGGCACTAACTCTGTAATGTCTATATCTACTTTTCCACTACCGTAAATATTATCAATATTTATTTTTCCATTTTCGTCAGTTAAATCTGTCTTTGTTAGTCCTTTTATACCTTTTTCGTTGTCTACATCAATTTTAATTTTTGCATCTGCAAATGTTATACTTGAATAATATGCATCTGCTTTTATTAATTCTATGCTATAGCATACTCCTTCTTTTTTCTTCTCATTTAGTACATTTACTTCTATATATTCTGTTGTTTTATTGGTTACACTTGCGTGCTCATCATCGCCTTCTACTGTTGCACTTGCAATTAATCCATTTAAATATGTTACTTTTAATGTCAAAGTACTGCTTATTGCATTATAACCTTCTGGCGCCAAAGTTTCTCTTATTGAAAAACTATGTTCACCATTAGATTTCATAGGTAAGCTTACATAGCCCATTCCCTCTACGCCTGATTCTAGTTCATATATTTCATTTGTTTCGGTATCAACTATTTCAAATTTACCATTTTTTAATGCTATAAGTTCATCATCATAATCTTGTTTTAGTATTGCAAAGCCTATAGTACTTGGTGATTCTTCTATTGTTGTTTTTACAATTTTGTTAATATTATCTATTTTACAATATGCATTTTCTCCTAAGTCTTTATCTAATATTTTTATTAATTGACTATTTTCAGCTCTGTTTATTCTTACAACTTGTCTTTTCTCATCTAATGCATATCCGTCTGGTGATTCTATTTCCACCATTGTTATTTTAAAGTTTCCATATCCTAGTAGTCCTGTAAATGATATTTTTCCTTCTTTATCTGTAGTTTCTATTATAGTTTGAGATTCATTAGTATCTTCATTTTCTACATATATTGCATATTTTGCACCTGCTACTTTTATTTTATTATTGTATACATTTACCTTTTCTATTTGAACACCAAAGTCTGGTTCTGGGTCTGCTGGGTCTGTTGGTGTTACAGGGCTTGTTACTTTTTCTGGTGTAGTTGTAGGTCTCTTTTCATCTGCTCTTGGATTTGATGCACTACTCCATTCTGTTTTTCCTGATGCAATTGGAGTATATCCTACTCTTTCACATCTTATATGGACTTTTATTCTGTGTCCACCCACATAATTTACTCCATCATCTATCTCTGCTACAATTCTGCCTTTAGAGTCTCTTTCACCTTGAACTATACTTGCACTGGCCATAGTTCCATCAGAATTATAAGTTACCTCTAACACAACATTATTATTTCTAATATATCCTAATTCTTCCATTTTGTAATTTTCTATTAAATATCTTACTGTTGTTGTATATACCTCATTTCCTAATGATATTGTTGTTAAACCATACTTATTTGTCTTTCCTGATGAAATATATGTGCTCTCACTTAGCTTATATACTCTAAATGTCGTTCCTTCTATTTTTATGTTGTGATTTTCTATATTTTCATTTTCTATTGTAAGACTATTATATGTAACACCTTCTGGTGGCACTACTGTGCTTGTATTTCCATCTATATCTATTACTGGAGTATATGTAGCTGGTATATTTCTTACCTTTATAGTAATTCTTTTATTTACATTGTCTACTTTTACATCGCTTACATCAAGGTTAGTCAAACTAGATTCGTCTAATGTTAATTCTTTTGTTACAGAATCTCTTGTAAATGACAATTTTCTTATTGCTCCATTACAGATATATCCAGAAGGAGACATTATTTCACGCAAACTTACATCAATTTTTCCTGTTCCATATAAGTTATTTATTATAATTCCTCTTTCGTAATAAGTTGTATCTGTAAATGAATAATCACTACCATTTTGTTGGTCAATATCTATATCAAATTTTGCTCCGTCTAATTTTATTGAATCACTTATGCTACTTACTTTATCAATTTTTAAAGTATATGTTGAACTTTTGATAACATTTACAGTTGTCTTTTCTTGTTGCTCATTTCCTATTTTTAAAGACAATGTTTTTTGATTAGAACTTATCTCTAACACATTGCTTGCATCATATTCACTACCTAAATCTTTTACAAGATTATATGATGTAATATTTCCATTAGAGTCAAATACTATATCTACAGCTATTTTCTTTATTGATTTATAACCTGTTGGTGCTTCTCTTTCTTCTATAATATATCTTCCTGACGTTGCACTGTTTAGCGTTGCTCCAGCATATCCTGTTTTTCCTGTTGTTGTTATTCTTTCTCCCGTTAAGTCTGGACCTGTAATTGCAAATTTTGCATAACGTAATCCTAATTTTGTGTTATCCTTATCAACCTTTTTTATACTTATATATGGGTTAGAAGTATAATATACTCGTGTATTATACACCGTTAAATATATTGTATTTCCAACTATTTGTACATTTTCTGTGTCTTGTGTTTTGCTTGTATCTAATTTTATAGAACCATATAGACTGTCCTTTTGGATATAAATAACTTTTGTTTCAGAATCTTTTGTATATCCATAAGGTGCCTCTGTTTCAGTTACAGCAATTGCTATTTTGCCTCTTCCATTGTCAGTAAATGTTGCTGTTCCATCTGTTGTGTATAAACTTTCTGTACTATTATATCCATTGTTTTCTATTTGCACAGTAAATGTTGCTGTTCTATCTATTAACTCATATGTGTCTGCATCTCTTTTTTGAATTACTAACCTATAAGGTACTTGTTCAGCTTCTTTAGTATTTGTTATTTTAACTTTTATTGTGCTTCCTTCTAATGTTGCTCCATCAACAGTTATTACTCCACTTGTATTTGTTACTTTTATAGTAGTAGGAGTTTTATCTAATACATAGCCAGTAGGTGCTTTCTTTTCTAATATTTGTACTGTACTTGTTCCCTCTGGGAAATATAAATTAGATATATCTATTATACCGTTTTTATTTGATGTGTATGTTGTTCTTAATTTTCCTGCTGTTGGATACATTACTGTTATTTGGAAGCTAGCTCCTGAAAGTTTAGTATTAGTATTCTTTGCATCTACTTTTTCTATTTCTAGACTGTTTAGTTTTACTGCCTCTGTACTATATACATTTACAACTTTCATTTTTACATCTAATTGCATATATTCATCTGCTTCATATTGAGTATACTCTTGGTCTACTATATGAGTATAGCTTAATCCATCTAATACATTCATATATGTAACCTCTAGTATTCCTTCGGGTGTAGTTTCATAATACATTTCAAAACCAATATCTTCATTTATTCTTTCAAATCCAACTGGTACACTCTTTTCTGTTATCCAGAAAGTTAATTTTCCTTCTGCAGAATTTAAATATTGTGGATACTCACTTCCTAAAGAATCTATTAGGTCTTGTGATTCTATTTTTGCAAGTCCATTATCATCTGTTTTTAGCTCCCATTTTGTTCCTGTTGCATTTTCCCTTAGTTCTAAAGTAACACCTTGTAAAGCCCTCATATATTGGTCTACTTTTGTTATATAAAATGTAGCATTTACTCTAGTTCTTGCAGTATTACTTACTGATATTCTTTTTACTATGCTTCTATTTACTATTATTTGTTTTGTAGTAGTATCTATCTCTACTCCATCAACAGGTGTGTCTATTGTATATTCTCCTGCACTATTTCTTGTAAGATTAATTGTTATTTCTTGTTTATTAAATTTGTAATCTGTTGGTGCATTTATTCTTTTTATTTTAATTACTACAGTTTCTCCGTTTGCAACCTCTGTTACAATTTCGCCATTTACATCTGTAGTTTGTGTTGTTGTAGATACATCTGTTATAGAGTTATTTGTATTTTGTTGTGTTACTTTATATGTAACAGCTTGTACGTTATCATTTGTATCTGCATCTTTTTCTATTATCTTTAATGTATAATCACTAAATGCTCCTGTAGTTGAACCTGATGTTGCATCTCTTTCTTGCTCTACATTTATATTAGCAATTACATTTTCATCTGTTCCTTCTGTTTCTGTTGTAACGCCAGCCGTTCTATTAACTACTCTTGAACGCATCATTCTAGTATTAGTAGATGAAATATCTTGTGCATCTGTTATTATTCCATCTGCATTAAATACTATATTTATATATTTAGATTTTGTGTTTTCTTTATATCCTCTTATTGTATTTAATTGTCTAACTTCATATAAATATGAACCTGTTCCTGGAGCTACTATATTAGAAATTTCTGCTGTTCCATCTTCTCCTGTAACTACTGGTTTTACCCTTCCATCTGGATAATAAATTTCAAAGCTTACATTTCCTAATTTTATTGTACTATCTGTGCTATCTACAGCACTTACTCTTATAGAGTTTTCTACATTTTTCATATATGTTTGCTCTATAATGTATAAGACATTATCTTCTACATAAGCAATTGCTCCTGTAGACATTTTCCCTGTTAATTTTATTTGTTTTGTATCTTTATCTACTGTTATTTCTACATATTTTTTGCTTGTATCTAAAACATAGCTTCCTGGTACACTTTTTGCTTCGTAATATACTTTCATTGTGTTTTTACCATCTATGGCTGTTATTCTTATTTTTCCGTTTTCGTCTGTTGTTTTGTCATTCCATTCTGTTACTGTAGCATCTGAACGTTTTAAACTAATGTTATATTTAGAGCCTTCAATTGATAAACTATTTTCTACATTTTCTTGTGAAAGTTCTATATCAAAAGTTGTTTCTATTATTTTATCATAATATAGTTTTAAGACTAAGCTTCCATCTCCTAAAATCGTTCCGCTTTCTACTGTTCCTCTTACACTCTTATTTACCTCATATCCTGCAATAGTTTTAGCAGTTGCAGTAACTTTTGTATCTGTTGTTCCTGTTAAATTTTCTATATTTTCATCTAATAAGTCATATCCATCTAAAGTATCGTTTTGTGTATAGTGTTCTACTTTATAAGGAGTATCTGTTGCTGGCTCCCATTTTGCATAGAAAGATTTGTCTCCATAATCATCATCTGCAATTTCAGTTACTGCATCTCCTGTAAATTCTGGATTTGTATACCATCCTTTAAATACATACCCTGGCTTTTTAGGTATTGGCAATATTGTTGTTGTTCCATATTTGTAGTCTGTTATATCTCCATCTTCTAGTGTTGCTCCTCCTAGGTCTAGAGTTAGTCCAAATTTAATGCTTTCAGCGGTAGTGATTTTAGTTGGAACTAATCTATCAGTAGTCGTTCCATCACCTAGTATTTTATATTGATTATATCCCCATGTCCATAAATTTCCATTTTCATCTATGGCAAATGAACTACTTGCTCCTGCTGCTACTTCTTTAAATTTTTCTTCCATTTCTATTTTTTTAGGAATAAAACTATTGCTAGTTGTTCCATTTCCTAATTCTCCACTACTATTATATCCCCATGTCCATAGATTTCCATTTTCATCTAGTGCTAGATTATGAGTATTTCCTCCTACTACTTTTTTAAACTTAGTTTCTACATTTATTTGTACTGGTGTTAGTTTATCTTCTGTTGTCCCATCTCCTAATTGCCCATTACTATTATGTCCCCATGTCCATAATTTTCCACTTTCATCTATTGCAAAGCAACGAGCTGACGAACCATTATTTCCTCCAACTGCTAATATCTGCTTAAATTTTTTTTCTACATTTATTTTTTTAGGAACACTACTATCTGTTGTCGTTCCATCTCCTAATTGTCCATTACTATTATGTCCCCATGTCCATATGTTTCCATCTTCATCTAGAGCTATATTATGGAAATGTCCTGCTGATATATCCTTAAATTTAGTCCCTGAAGTTATTTTTGTTAATACGTTATTAGAATTTGTTGCTCCATTTCCTAAAACCCCGTATATATTATATCCACATGACCATATATTTCCATCAATATCTAATACTATACTATATTCATTTCCAGTTGCCACTTTTTTAAATTTTGTACCAGATTTAACTTGTACCGGATTTGTTTTAGCCACATTTGTTCCATCTCCAAGTTGCCCCGAAGTATTTCCTCCCCATGCCCATAAATTTTCATTTTCATCAATTGCTAGTACATGATAAGCTCCTGTAGACACTTCTTTAAATTTTAATTCTTTTTTTATTTGTATTGGTACTGCTGAAGTTGTTGTTCCATTTCCTAAATATCCAGTCCCCCAAGCATATAAATTTCCACTTTCAGCAATTGCCAAACTCAAACTTGCTTTTGCCATCGCAACTTTTACAAATCCCATTTTTTTATAATCTTCTGTCCATTTAGCATAGTATGTTTTATCTCCTGTATCTGTTGCACTTATTTTAGTTACTGCTGCTCCTGTTAGACTCTCGTTGTCAAACCATCCTCCAAAAGTATTTCCTGGGTATACTATATTTGTTGGAAGAGTTGCTTCTATTCCATATGTATATTCTGTTATATTCCCCTCTTGTATTAATCCTTTGTTTCTGTTTAACGTTACTTTATATTTATTTCTGTCATAGTAAACTTTTAATACTAAACTGCCATCTGATTTTACAACACCTGATGGTAATTCTTTTGCTGTAAATCCTTCATACTCTTTTTTCTCTGCGGTAACTGTTTGTCCTTTAGTATCATTTAATTCTATTTTTTCTGCTAATTCATATCCATCTAATGTTAAATTTTGTTTATAATATTCAACTCTATATTTTGCATCTGTACTTTCTGCAATTACTGTAGGAACTAATTTACTTTCTGTTGTTCCATTTCCTAATTCTCCATTTTCATTTGAACCCCATGCATATAGATTTCCTGTTTCTCCTAATGCTAAGGTATGATTCCATGTTGCAGATACATCTGTAAATTTTGTACCTTCAGACACTTTCACTGGTGATTTTCTTAATGTTTTTGTTCCATCACCTAATTCTCCATTTCCATTTGCTCCCCATGCATATAAATTTCCATCTGTGTCTATTGCAAATGATGTGTTGTAACCTACAGATATTTTTTCAAAAGATGTTCCTGCTAATATTTGAGTTGGTGTATTTGCATCATCTGTTGAATTATTTCCTAATTGACCATATGTATTTTGTCCCCATGCATATAAGTTTCCATTTGTGTCTATTGCTAAATTATATGCTTGTCCTCTTCCAGCAACAACGCTCTTAAATGTTGTTCCAGCCATAATTTGAGTTGGTACTGTATATGCTGTGGTATCTCCTGTACCTAATTCTCCATTGTTGTTTTCTCCCCATGCGTATAAGTTTCCATTTGAGTCTATTGCTAAACTATAGTTTTGAGCTGCTGCTACTGCTGTAAAAGTAGTTCCACTCATTATTTGTGTTGGTGTAGAAATATTTGTAGTTGTACCGTTGCCTAATTGTCCTTTACTATTATTTCCCCACACATATAGATTTCCACTTGCATCTAGCGCTAAACTATGTGATATACCTGCAGAAATAGATTTAAAAGTAGTCCCACTCATTATTTGTGTTGGTACTAGTTTATTTACTGTTGTACCATCTCCTAATTGTCCTACACCATTTGCTCCCCATGCATATAAGTTTCCAGCATTATCTATAGCTAAACTAAACAAACCTCCTGCAGATATTTCAGCAAAAGTAGTTCCGTCCATGATATGTGTTAAATCGATTCTGCCTGCAGTTGTACCATCTCCTAGTTGTCCATTATTGTTTAATCCCCATACTATCAAATTACCATTTTGGTCTATTGCTAGATTGTGATACATTCCACCAGATATTTTATTATACGAATTTGCCTTTGGATTTAATATCCATTTTGCAAAATATTCTTTATCTCCAGTTTCTGTTCCAGCTATACTTGTTACTTTATTTCCGGAAAATGTTTCGTCTGCATACCAACCGTCAAATGTATAGCCTGCTTTTTTCACATTTGTTGGTAATGTTACATCTTCTCCTCCTTGAGTATAACTATTTACATCTCCTGATTTTACTGTACCACCGTTTGTATTTAACGTTACATTGTACACTGTTCCATCTTCAGCTAAAGCAAAACCAGCTCCCATTATTATAATTGCTGCTATTGCAATTATTTTTAGCAATAATACTACTTTCCCCTTCATGTTTGTCTCCTTAATTTTATATAATATATTAATAATATTATAAATTTTTACTTTTTTATTTACAATGTAGCATTTTCCTATATTACAGCGTTTTTCTTTAAAGTCCCTACGGAGATGGTTTTTCATACTTTTTTTGACATTTTCATGACTTTTTTGTTACATTAACCTATTTTTCTACTTTATACATTTTATTTTTAAAATTTATTTTTCTTTATAATACGTCTAAAACTATTGATATTACTGGTTTTCTTCACATTTTTATTTATTCATACGCTTTCTATTTTCTTTAGTAATTTTATATAAAATTTTTACATATATTATGTCTATCCGTAAGTATTTTCGTTTTTTATTTTTTGCTTAAAAAGTATTGAAACAATTTTGCTATTAATATATAATTTTGGTAGATTAAAAAAGCATTTAATTGAAAATAAATTATTATTTTAGTTAAATTAAGAAAGGACTATTATCACTTATGAAAAAAGGTAAATTGAAAATTTTAATTATAACATTTTTAATTCTATTTTCTGTAATTATTATTTTTACAATTTTTAATAAAACAGGTATAATTAGCAATATAATTACTAAAAATGAAAAGAACTCTGAATCTGAAGCACGAGCTAAATTAGAAAGTATTTTAGAAACAGCTGCTAATGAAAAAACTAATAATAGTAGCTATAACAGCAACGATTTTTTAACAAATTTATTAGAACAAGAAAATATTGTTGTAAAAGACAATATAGTAAGTTTGAACAACTACAATTTTGTTATTGACAGAGATAATTTAAGCATTAGTGAAAGCTTAGGTGAAACTAGTGTTAATGTATCTACTAGTATAGTGGATTACTGCCTAAAAACATCTTCAAATATTACTGCAAAAACTATAAAAACTCGAGTAACTTTAGATAGCAATATTCCCATGGATAGTATTTTATTTGAAAATTCTGATGGAACTCTTACAACTGAAACCATTAATGGCACTACTTTTTCTAAAGATTTGGACTTTTTAGTAAATAAAGATTATTCTTTATCTATCGTTACCATTGATGGCAAAGTTTCCTATAAGAAGGTTAATGCAGAAAAAATTAATAGTTTAATAGCTTTGTCTTACTATAATATTCCAGAAACTGGATATTACCAGATTAATTGCTATGATGAAACATATGATATTCATGCTTACGTTTATAATGAAGATACTACAATTTCAACAGACACTCTTTTAGGTGATGCAAATGACGTTGGCACAGCAACGGAGTACGCTAAAAACATGGTAGCTCTTATAGTTAATGGGGATTTAACTATTGACTCTGGAGTAACTTTAAGTACTTATAGTTCTATTTATGGTGGTCCTAAGGGTTTCCTTATATTTGTATCAGGTACACTTACAAATAATGGAACTATTACAATGACAGCCAAAGGAGCTAAAGCAGTTGGTCAAAATGTCTACTTGTGGAAAAACGATGATGACTCTTCTGAATATATTCCAGCAGTTGGTGCAAATGGTGGTCCTAGTTTTAGTCATACCATTTCTAAAGAAAGCAATACTGCATATAAGCAATATGGTAATTCAGGTTCATCTGGAACTAACCGTAAAACTGGTGGCGGTGGTTCTGGTGGATTATATATGATACTAACTAAAGGTAAACAATCTTCTGTTACTATAAGTGCTGGTGGTGGTGCTAACGGAACATCTTACTCTGGAGGTTCTGGCGGTGGTGCAGGTTTCTTTAAGCTTTATGCAAATCAAACCATGTCCAGTGCTCCAAAATACTCTGGTCTTCATGCTACAGGTTATGGAGGAGCTGGTGGTGGTGCTTCTGCTAATACAACCTATGTTGGCACCGGTGCTGGTAACCCTTCTTCTAATACTTCTGTTGCATCAAGAGGAGAAAACGGTACAGGAGGGCTCTTAATAATATATGCTGATTCATTACTTAATAACTCTACCATCTCTTCCTCTGGTTCAAAAGGAGGAACTGGCTCAACTGGAGGTGGTGGTTCTGGTGGAGGAAGTATAAATCTGTTTTACTCTACCATTTTTACTAAAGGCTCTATTATTTCAAGAGGTGGCTCGGCTGGTGATTATTCTACAGCATATGGTGCTTATGATTATGGTGGTTCAGGTGGTTCTGGCGGTAACGGCTCTATATCTTCAGGTTGTATTGCAACAGGAACATACGTTGCAGACTAAAAATTTTGACTTTTTGTATTTTTGTGTTATAATTTATGTATACACTTAAACAAAGGAGGAATATTTATGGGATTACTTAGTAATATACGTGGATTTTTTTCATCTTCTAAAAATGCTCAACCTATGCAATTAGATGATGAAAATGAAAAACAAAGATTAGCTGAAAAAATAGTTAATTTAATTGGCAAAATAAAGAAAGTAAACAGTTTTGATAGTAGTATTTGGAATTTATCAAATATTTCTAGTTATGAATTAAAAAGTAAAAGTTTAGATGAATTAAAAAGACTTAATTCAAGTTTAGAAAGTAGACTTGCTGAACTTGACAGAAGAAGCCAAGTAACATCTTCTAGTAGAGAATCTCTTGAAGCTTCTAAGTGGACTGGTCAAAAACCACAAAATATGAATAACAAAGAATTTGATAGATTTCAAAGAAGCGATGACTATAGATAAAAATTACTTATACACCAAAATAGACGTTGTAAAAGAACAACGTTTATTTTTTCCTTTTTATTGCTAATTTCATTATTTTATGTTAAACTATATACAGATTGTTATATTAATAGCTTTTTTTCTTCTTTGGAGGTGACTTTATGAAACAAGCATATAGGGCTTCGTATAAAACAGATTGTATATACGCAGACGGTTACATTATTAAAAACGAAGACAATACGATTGAAGGTGTGTTTGCTTATGATTATGTCTATATTTATGAGCATAATGGTGAATCAGTTTTCTTTTTAAAAACTAAAGATCCATGTGTTGATGGAGATTTTATAGGTTGTGATAGTAGGTTTTATGAATTTGCTACCTCTCCTATAAAAGACATTCAGCCCAATACATCATATTTATTCTACTGTGCAGGTTTTCCTGAGAATAACAGTATTGATAACTTTACTGGAGTATCTTTAAATGTAAAAGATGAATTACTGGATTCTTTAGAAATTAAAGAAATATTGTCTTACATTACCTGTTTGAGAAATTAAAGCTAACCCACCAATTGCAAATTGCGATTGGTGGGTTTTTGTATAATACTTTTTATTTTTCTGTATCCAGTCTTTCCAAATCTTTAATTGCTGGATCATAAATATTTTTTCCGTCATAATTAAATTTTGAACCATGGCATGGACAATCCCATGTTTTTTCTAAATTATTCCATGACAATTCACATCCTAAATGAGTGCAATATGGTTTTACTGCATAAATATAATTATTTTCATCTTTATATATTCCCACTTTTTTACCTTCTATCTCTACTATTTTTCCTTCTCCTATTTTTATATCTTTTACATATTCTTCTTCTTTTTTTAATTTATTAATTACAAGAGAATAGCTCACTTCTTTTACCATATTAGTCAATTCTTCATAATTTTTTATTGGTTGTAATCTTTTAGAGTCAAAAACTTCCTCGTACTTATTTTCTCTTTCTAAAATTTTATCTGTTATTATATTAGCTGCAACATTTGACGTTGTCATTCCCCATTTTTTATATCCTGTGCCTACATATACATTAGGCATTAAACTTGAAAATTTCCCTATATATGGGATTTTATCTAATGATATACAATCTTCACTACTCCATTTAAATAGTACTTTACTATCTGTATATAAATCTTTTGCTACTTTTTCTAGATTTTTATAACTATCACTTAAATCTATTTTTGCTCCTGTTTTATGCTGCATTCCACCTATTATTACAACTCTCTTTCCTTCATATATTGCTGTTCTTAAAGATATGCTTGGGTTTTCACTACTAATATACATTCCATCAAAAAATTCTTGTTTAGTCTCTATTGCAATTAAATACGATGTTTCTTGATACATCTTCATAAAATAAAATCCTGGGAAATTTACAATAGGATAATGTGATGCTATAACAACATATTTGGCTTTTACACTTGCTTTATTTGTTTTTACAAGATATTCATCATCACATTTTTTTACCTCTATTACCTCGGAATCTTCGTATATTTCGCCACCATTTTCTTCTACCTTTTGAGCTAATCCTAAAATATATTTATAACTATTAAATTGTGCTTGATTTGAAAATTTAATAGCGCCTAATACTGGTTTATTAATATTAATATTTTTATTTGGAATTATTTTGTCTATTTCTTCTTGTGCTTCTTTAATTTTTATTGGAATACCTATTTTATCTACAAATTCTGCATTAAAACCAAGCGTATTTAAAGCATGCACTTCCTCTTTTATTTTTTGTATTTCTTCTAATTTTTGTGTAAAAACATAACTATCTTGTTTTTCAAAATCACAATCTATATTTTCTTTAATTACAATATCTTCTATATTTTTAATTGCTTGTTCATTTGCTTCTAAATATTTTTTTGCCTTATTTTCTCCAATCGAATTTATTAAATATGAATAAAATAGACCATGTTGACTTGTAATTTTGCCAGTTGTATTTCCAGTGGTATGGCTTCCTATATAACTTTTTTCAAGTACTACAACTTTTTTTCCTTCTTTGCTTAAATAGTAGGCTGTTGATATTCCTGTTAGTCCTCCTCCGATTATGCATACATCTGCCTTGCCATCTTCTACTAAACTTTCATATTCTTTAGCCTTTTTACTTGCTATCCATAATGATTTTTCCATATAAAATTTTTCCTTTCATTACGCAACTTTGTGTGTTATGTTAATTGTGTCGTTTTATATAATTCTATTTTGTTCCTAGTTTCACTGTTAATTGCATTTCTTTTTTATTTCTATATATAGTTAGTTTTACCTCATCTCCTGGATTTTTTGTATATATATAACATCTTAAATCACACATTTTATTTAATTCTAATTCATCTATTTTTTCTATTATATCTCCTTCTTTTAATCCACTCTTTTTAGCTGGCGAATCTAATGATATTTGTGCTATATATATTCCCTTATTTAGTTCAAAACTGCTATCTATATATGGAATAATATTTTTGTCATATGCAAAAATTCCTAAAGTTGCTTCTTCAAACTTTCCCTCTTGCATATATTTTTCTATTATTGGTTTTACTATATTTATTGGTACAGCAAATCCTATACCTTCTGCAGATGTTATTTTTACAGAATTTATCCCTATAATTAATCCATCAGCATTTATTAATGGTCCTCCACTATTTCCTGGATTTATTGTTGCATCTGTTTGTATTAAATCCTCCATGTATGTGCTTTTTCCATCTTCATCTACTCTTATAGTTCTATTTACTGCACTAATTATCCCTGCTGTTACAGTTCTTTGAAACTCGTATCCTATTGGATTTCCTATTGCATATGCCATTTCTCCTACTCTTACACTATCTGAGTCCCCTAATGACATATATTTAAGTCCTTTTACATTTATTTTTGATATAGATAAATCTATACTACTGTCTGACCACACTACATTTGCTACATATGTTTTTCCATTTTCTAATGTTACATAGCAATTACTATATTTTGCACCTGTTACATGCTCGTTTGATAATATATATCCACTTTCAGATACTATAACTCCAGTCCCCAACCCTAAATCACTTGCGCTATCTTTTAGGAAAACTGTCGCACCTGTACTTTTTATTTTTGAAATTCCCACAACGCAAGATGTTACATCTTCTATCATGTCCGCTACTTGTGTACTATTTTCTTTTATTTTATCTACTTCTTGAATTGTTTTTGTTACTACTATATTAGAATTTCCAGTATTATATGTATAAATGTCTATTCCTTCATACATTTTATATAATATTATTGTTAATATCGCAGTTAAAATAATAACCGTTAATATTATTAGAACATTTTTTATCTTTTTATTTCCAGCTTTTTTGTATCTATACATTTAATCCCTCTTTTCTTTTGATTTTATTATATTATTTCCATTTATTAGAGATTTAAACATTGTAAAATTTTGATCTACAGTTTTCTAATATTAAGTTTATAAAATATAGTATTTTATAAGCTGTAAATTGTAATTTACAAATTCTATTGGATTTTTTATTTATTAAAAATACTTGCTTTTTCTATATTATGTTATATAATATTAGCAAAACATAGGGGGACTAATAATTGAAAGATTTTAATAAAATAAAAACATGCTTACTAAAGATATTAATTTTATATTTTGGAATAACAGGTCTTATATTGTCTTCTTTTTATTTACTTGCATTTAATACAACTTTGCCTGCTATAAATTATTTGTTTATAAGTATAATAGCTGTGATTATAAATATTTTAATTATTTTTACTTTTACATTTAAAATTTTATTTTGTTATAAAAATATAAAAAAAATGCCACAAAAGCAATGTGACATTATATATAATTTATGTACTAATATTCCATTCATAATGTACCTTGTTGGAATAATTAGCCCTTTTATTTTAACAATTTTTATAAAAAATATTTTTCATTCTTTATGTTTTAAAATTTCTTTACTTGCAATGTTTGCATCTACTGTGTTTTATATATTTTCGCAAACATATTTTAAAGAAATTATAAAATATACAGAATCAAATTATAGACCACAAACTACTAGTATTTCAAATATAAAGAAAACCTTTATTTCTACTATTTCTTTAAGTAGTAATTTAATATTTCAAGTTTTTCCTTTAATATTATCAACTACATTTTTAGCATTATCATGCAATTTTACTATAGTATCAACTATTATTTTATTTATTGCACTTTTGCTAATATGTATATTATGTATATTAAACATATCAATTACTATGCGTAAAAATATTTCAGAAATTAATAAAAATAATATTAATTATTCTAGCTTTACAGATAATGAAATTGGCAATTTAATATTTCAAATAAATGCTACTAAAAAAATATATGACGATTATATAAAACAAATTGAGAATATTAAAGATATAGAGCTTGAAAAAGAGCGACTAGCTTCTATTGAAATACTTAGACGTACTGTTGACGCAAAAGACACTTACACAAGAGGACATTCCGATAGAGTTTCTGAATATTCTGTTTTAATTGGTAAAAAACTAAAGCTTTCTGAGGATAAATTAAAACTTTTAAAAATAGGTGGTTTATTCCATGATATTGGTAAAATTGGAATTCCAGATAGCATTTTATTAAAAACTTCTAAATTAACAGATGATGAATATAATGAAATAAAAAAACATCCTTCTATCGGTGCACATATACTAGAAAATTCATCAATATTTAAAGATATTATACCTATTGTTCTTTATCATCATGAAAAATTTGATGGTTGTGGTTATCCTGCAAAATTAAAAGGTGAAGACATTCCTTTTTTAGCAAGAATAGTGGCTGTTGCAGACACCTTTGATGCAATGACATCTAAAAGAAGCTATCGAGATGTATTAGCTTTAGATATTGTAAAACAAGAATTTATTAAATTTTCTGGTACGCAATTTGACCCTGTAGTTGCAAAAGTTTTTTTAGAAATTTTAGAATTTAATTATAATGACATTAAGCTTATAATGAAAAAATATTAGTTGAAACTTAAACTTCTAATATTTTGTTAACAAATTTAATAAAATAAATAACTCTATATAATATATATTATATGCATTTATAATTAGACAATATGTTCAAATTTCTTGACTTATTTTGTAAAATATTGTACTATTTTGTTAGAATAAATAAAAGGAGGGATATCTTTATGACATCATCACAATTAAGAACTAACGCTCGTGAAGCGTTAAATGGAAAATGGGGAAAAGCCGCTTTACTTTCTTTAGTATATGCTCTTATTACATTTGTTATATCTTTTGTTTTAAAATTTATACCATTTGTAGGTTCTATTTTGCAATTTGTAATTTCAGTACCTTTATCTTATGGACTTTTAGTTACATTTATAAAATTGAAAAGAGACGAAGAAGTATCTTATACAGACTTTGTAACAACAGGTTTCAATTCTTTTGGTAAAGTTTGGGCTGTATTTGGAAACATGGTTTTAAAATTAATCATTCCTATCGTTTTAGTAATTTTATCTATAATACTAATGGTATATGGTGGAATTGGTACTGGTGTTGGAATAGCTTTTAGTTCTGCTTCAGCTACAGCTGGTTTTTCTGGGCTTTTAATAGTTGGTCTTATTCTATACTTTGCTTCTATAATTTACTTAGTTGTAAAAGGTTATTACTATTCTTTAGCTTATTACCTTTTATATGATAATTCTGACAAGACAGGTAAAGAAATTGTAGAAGAAAGTGAAAAATTAATGAATGGTAACAGATGGAACTTTTTCTGGCTAGGATTAACATTTATAGGCTGGGCAATATTAAGTGCATTTACTTTATATATTGGCTTATTATGGTTAATTCCATATATAATGGTTACATTTGTATGTTTCTATGAATCTTTATTAGAAACAAAAGATTCTGAAAAAATTGACCCAATTGAAGAAAAATAAAATATTATAATATAAACGTTTTAATTTTTTTATATTATGCTACAAATAAAGAGAGGTTCTAGCCTCTCTTTATTTATTTTAAAATTATTTTATTCTATCGCTTTTTTTAACTCTTCTAACTTTGCATTAGCATCTTCAAAAGATTGTCCTTTTACTCCTATATAATATTTAATTTTTGGTTCTGTTCCAGAAGGTCTTACACATATCCATGCCTCATTACTTAATTCATAATATAATACATTAGAATTTGGCAAATCTGTTTTTTCTATTTTATTTGTTTTTACATTTAATATTTTTTCTTCTTTATAATCTCTTATTTTTTCTACTACATTATTTCCGAATTTTTTAGGTGGATTTTCTCTTAATTTTTGCATTATTTCATTTATTTTTTTAGTACCTTCTATTCCCTCTAATGTAATTTGAATAATTCCTTCTTTATAGTATCCATATTTTTCATACATTTTTACCATTTGATCCCATAATGTTAATCCTTGTTTTTTATAAAAAGCTGCTGCCTCGCATAAAAGCATAACTGCTACTATAGCATCTTTATCACGTGCATGAGTTCCTACTAAACAGCCATAGCTCTCTTCATATCCAAATTCATATGTATATTCATTTGTCTTCTCAAATTGCTTTATCTTCTCCCCAATATATTTAAAACCTGTTAATACTTCTATTATTTTTAAACCATATTGATTAGCAATTGGTTTAGCCATTGTTGAAGAAACTATACTTTTTACAATTGCACCATTTTTAGCAAGTGTTCCCTTTTTAGCTTTTTGTGAAAAAATGTATTCAGCTATTAGCAGTGCTGACATATTTCCTGTAAAAGCTTTATATTCTCCTGTTTTAGAATCCTTGGCATATACTCCCAATCTATCTGCATCTGGGTCTGTTGCAAGTACTAATTCAGCATTTCTTTCTTTTGCTAACTCTAATGCTAATTTAAATGCATCTTTGTCTTCTGGATTTGGATATTTTACGGTTGGAAAATTGCCATCTGGCATTTCTTGTTCTTTTACCACACTAATATTTTCAAATCCTATTTCTTTTAGTATTCTTTGAACCGGTATATTTCCTGTTCCATGCAAAGGAGTATATACAATGCTAATATCTTTTTCTTCTTTTATTATATCTGGATTTTGTAATTGTTTTTTTAATTCCTGCATATAGCTATCATCTATTTCTTTTCCAATAACATTATACAAGTTTAACTTTATTGCACTTTCTATATCCATTGTTTTTATTTGTGTAAAGTCTTCTATTTTATTTACTTCTTCAATTATCAATTTATCTTTTGGTGCAGTTATTTGAGCTCCATCTTCCCAGTATACTTTATATCCATTATATTTTGCAGGGTTATGGCTTGCCGTTATCATTACTCCTGCAATACATCCTAATTTTCTTACAGCATATGATAGTTCTGGTACAGGCCTTAAACTTTCGAAAATATATGTTTTTATTCCATTTGCATTAAGACAAAGTGCTGTTTGCTTACTAAATTCTTCTGACATATTTCTAGAGTCATACGCAATTGCTACTCCTCTTTCTTCTCCCTTTTCCTTTTTTATAAAATTTGCCAAACCTTGAGTTGCTTTTTCTACAGTATATTTATTCATTCTGTTAGTTCCACTCCCGATTATTCCTCTTAAACCTGCAGTTCCAAACTCTAAATCCTTATAAAATCTATCTTCTATTTCTTTTTCATCATCTTTTATTTTTCTTAATTCTTCTTTCGTTTCTTCATCGAAAAATGAATTTTGTAGCCATTCATTATATTTTTGCTTATATTCCATTTGATTTCTTTCCTTTCCAAACAATAAATTCATATATAAATTTTATATTTTTATAATATGTTTTTTCGTTTTAAAATGCAACTTTCTTTTCACAAAACATTTACTTTATTCTTTAAATTTTCTGTTACTATTTTTAATTTATTAACCCCAAAAATTTCCTGTGCAATGTTTATTTTTTATTCCAATAATCTAAATACATTTTTCTTGCTGTTTCTGGACTATCTACCCCTGTAGCATTTTTTACAGGAGAAAATTCTTCTTCTCTTTTTACTCTCATTATTAGCATGTCATCTAATGTAGAAAATGCATCAAATAGAAAACTTTCAAACTTATATGCATTAGGTTTTTCTACCTTTACTAATTCTCCATTTTCATTTATATAATCACATTTCTTATATGCTATATGATATGGAAACTTTCCATTACTCATTTGCATAATAGTTTGAATATTAAATAAATTACACAATATATGTGATTCTCCATATTTAAGTTCTCCATTATTATCTGTTTGTTCTGCCATTTCTTTTGTAATCTCTGTATATTCTACTACTGAAGGTTTTCCATTTCTCTTGCAAAATACTCCCACTCGTTCTTCTGGGCAACACTTTACAACGCTTTTGCCTGCTGCTAGCATTTTTTTATCTATGGTTAAGCCTAAAAATATTGAATCAACCATTTTTGCTAAAATATTATCTACACCATTTATAAATACCCATTTTACTCCTCTATTTTTCATATCTTCTATTACATTTTGTTTTATCATAGCAGAAAAAATTCCACCATGCCCATCAGATGCCTTTTTTACTTTTCCCTTTGCAGCTAATATTATTTTTCCATTCTCATCTAACATTGGTAATTCTGATTGAATAAAAAATTTAATATTTTCTTTTCCATAATTAAAATAATTATTTTCTTCAAAAAATTTCACAGTTTGAATATTATTTTCTTTACTAGTCATTATATACCATGGAATTTTCACATTATAAGTGTTACAAGCCATTTTTAAAGTATCACACAATAATTCAAAAATACTTTTATGTGAGTCCAGCCCAATATCATATGTTCCTTTTGGTCCAGTATGACCTAATCTTGTTCCGTTGTCCTCCAGCCATAGTAACTACAGCATACTCATTATTTTTTATACTATCTTCGCCTATTTTACTATAATATTCCTTTTCTTTTGTTGTTAATTTTTCTTTATCTATATATGAAATTGGTTCAATTACATCATTTCCAATTTTATCTTTTATTTTAGTTTGTTCATACAATTTTTGGATTTGTTCAAAATCAATTGATTCTATATCTTTTAATAACTCCTCTTTTTCGTTTTCAGTTAAGTCATTAAAATGTTTTAAGAGGTGCTCCTGTCCATATTTTTTCAAAACTTCTAGTATTTTTAAATATTCATTATCCATAAAGCATTCTCCCTTCTATATTTTTTATAATCATATACTACTTTATAATTTTAGTCAAATTTAGGCGCTAAGTTATTAACCCTACTTATTATATTTATTATGTAGGATATAACTTACCGCCCAAATTACTTTTTTAAATTATTTTTTCTTTTCTTTTATAATCTTCAAATATTTCATTTATTTCTTTTTCTCCAGAAGTATTTAATATTTTATCATGCTTATCTAATATTTCTACTATACTTCCGTTAAATTCAACTATTTCATAACAATCTATTACTTTTATTTTTTTATTTTGCTTTTTAATTTTTTCCATATTTTTGTTTATATATTTTTCTATATTTTTATTTGCATATTCTATATAATCTTTGTTTCCATTTACAATTATTATAATTTTTTTATTACTTTTTTCTAAAATCTCACTTATATTTGAATATTTTTTTGCATCAGTACTATTCCAATTTAAATTTAATATTTTGTCTTCATTTTTTAAATTTAATTTTTCGACTAATGTTTTTACATTGTTTGCAATTTCTTTTTCAAGGATTGTAGCTATTTGTATTTCTTCATTAATTTTTTTATTTATGTAAGGTAATAGCATTGTTACTAAATGCCAATCACTCACATAAAAACTACACAATTTGCTAATAATTTTTGAATCACTCTCCATATTATAGCCTCCTCATTTGTTTTTTGCTTACTGGTAAATTTTACCATTTTATTACGAATATGTCAAGAATATTACAAATAAACTTTTCGCTATATTTCGACACTTCTTTGTTATTCATATTAACATATAAAATTTTTTTCCAATGCAATATATATTTTTCCAAATAAGTATAATTTTTTTTAAATTGTAAATACTTAAATTAAATACAAATTTATTGGAGGTTAATATGAAAACTTTATTATCTATTATATGTTCAAAAAAAGTAAAATATTCCATTATTTTAATAATATTACTATGTATATACATTTTTATTTCTGCAATTTCGTATGTAACAGCTGTTTCAAATGATTTATCTGATAATATTTTTAGGCTTCATGTAATTGCAAATAGTGATTCTGACGAGGACCAAAACTTAAAATATATTGTAAGAGATAATTTAATTAAATATATGAATGAAATTTCTGCAAATGCAAACAGCAAGGAAGAAGCTATCCAAATTGCTAAAGAACATACAAATGATTTTTATACCATAGCGAAACAAACAATAATAGATAATGGTTACGATTATGAAGTAAATGTTGAAATTGGTAATTTTTCTTTTCCTACTAAATACTATGGAGATATTTCAATTCCTGCTGGATACTATGATGCTTTAAGAGTTAAGATTGGTAAAGCTTCAGGGCAAAACTGGTGGTGTGTAATGTTCCCTCCTCTTTGTTTTGTAAATGTAAGCTCTGGCATTGTTCCTGCTGAATCCAAAGAACTATTGCAAGATAATTTATCAGAAGAAGAATATAGTATAATTTCTGATAAAGATTCTTCAGAAATAAAGTTTAAATTTAAAATAATAGAATTATTACAAAATACTAATATTTTAACTGCTAAAAAATAGTTGTAAAATACGCAAATATATGATATATTAATTATGTAAAAAATAGAATATAATTTTATATTCTATTTTTTACGCGCTATGGAGAAAATAATATAATCATGGGGGTAATATATTTGGATAAATTAGTAATAAAAGGTGGTACACGCCTAAGCGGTGAAGTTGTAATAAACGGTGCAAAAAATGCAGCTGTAGCAATACTTCCTGCAACATTATTAGTAGATGGTATTTGCACTATTAGCAATATTCCATATATTAGTGATGTTAAAATATCATGTAAAATATTAGAAGAGTTAGGTGCTAAAGTAACTTGGATTTCAAAAAATGAAGTTACAATAGATAGTAGAAATATTACAAAATCACAAACTCCAATAGAAATGACTAGTAAATTTAGAGCTTCTTACTATTTAATCGGTGCTTTACTTGGTAGATGTAAATCTGCAGTTGTAGGTTTACCAGGTGGTTGTAATTTAGGTGCCAGACCTATAGATCAACATATTAAAGGTTTTGAGGCATTAGGCGCTAACGTTGATGTATCACAAGGAAAAATAAATGCCACAGCTAATAAATTAGTCGGCACACATATATATTTAGATAAAGTTTCCGTTGGAGCAACTATAAATATAATGCTTGCCAGTGTTTTAGCAGAAGGCGTTACTATTATAGAAAATGTTGCTAAAGAACCTCATGTAGTTGATATTGCAAACTTTTTAAATACTATGGGTGCAGATATTAGAGGTGCTGGAACAGACACTATAAAGGTTAATGGAGTAAAAAAATTAGTAGGAAATAGCTCTTATTCTGTAGTTCCAGATCAAATAGAGGCGGGTACTTTTATGCTTGCAGCCATAGCAACAAAAGGTGACATTACTATTAAAAACTGTATTCCAGAGCATTTAGATTGTTTAACAGCAAAAATTTTAGAAATGGGCGGACATGTTGATATTTTTGATGATTCAATACGAGTTTGGACTGACAAAAGACCCTTAAAAACGAATATTATTACTATGCCTTATCCTGGATTTCCAACTGACTTACAACCTCAAATTGGTGTATGTTTAAGTTTAGCAGAAGGTACTAGTATTATAAGCGAAGGAATTTGGGAATCTAGATTTCAATACACTGCTGAATTAAACAAAATGGGAGCACACATTATTGACCAAGGTAAATCTGCTGTATTTGAAGGTGTAACAGACTTATATGGTGCTCCAGTTGCAGCAACAGATTTACGTGCCGGTGCTGCTCTTATAATTGCAGGTATTTTGGCACATGGAGAAACCTCTATAACAAACATATATCATATTGATAGAGGTTACGAAAACATAGAAGAAAAATTTAGAAATCTTGGCGCTAATATACAAAGAGTTGTAGATGAAGACGACAATTTCTAACAGAAAGCAGAGGAAAAAATAGTTATGTTTAAATTTTGTAGTTTATATAGTGGTAGCACTGGGAATTCTTCTCTTATTCAAACAAATACTACAAAAATATTAGTAGATGCTGGAGAAAGTGCAAAAAAGATAGCTGACGCGCTAATTTCTTTAAATATTGAACCTACTCAAATAGATGGTATATTAATTACCCATGAACATTCAGACCATGTTAAAGGTTTAGGTACTTTTTCTAAAAAGTATAATGTTCCTGTCTTCGCCAACTTAGAAACTTGGGATGCAATGCCTACTCAAAAAGAAAAAGTTTGCGATAATAATATAAATATATTTAAATTTAAAGAATTTAATATAGGTGATATATCAGTTTTGCCTTTTAGTATTCCTCATGATGCTGCAAATCCTTGTGGATTTAGTCTTTCTCATGACGGGAAAAAAATAAGCATTGCTACAGATATTGGACATATGACTACTAATATAGTTGATAATTTAACAAACAGCTCTTTCATTTTACTAGAGTCAAACTATGACCCAAATATTTTAAAATGTTCACCATATCCATATCCTTTAAAACAAAGAATATTAGGACCTAATGGTCATCTTCCAAATGAAATGGCTGGAAAAACTATCTCTTATTTAGCAAATCACGGATTAAACACTGTTATGCTTGGTCATTTAAGTAAAGAAAATAACTTTCCAGAACTTGCATATAAAACAGTCGTTGAGCAATTAATAAATGACAATATTAATTGTGACAATTTTAATTTAAGTGTTGCAAACAGAGATACAATAAGTCCTATAATAGATATTATTTAAAGAGGTTTAATATGTTACATATAGATATAATTTGCGTTGGTAAATTAAAAGAAAAATATTTAAAAGATGCAGTAGATGAATATTCAAAAAGACTCTCTAAATATTGTAACTTAAATATAATTGAATTAGCTGATGAAAAATTACCTGATACTAATAGTGAAAAATTATTTAATGAAATAAAGCAAAAAGAATGTAATAAAATTATGAATAGCATAAAACCTAGTTCGTATACAATTGCTTTAGATTTAAAAGGTAAACAATTTACATCAGAGGAATTTTCACAAAAGATTGATAATATATCTTTAATAAATAGTAGTATTACTATAATAATTGGTGGTAGTTTAGGAATGACAGATACTTTTTTATCTACAGTTAATGAAAAAATCTGCTTTTCTAAAATGACTTTTCCACATCAATTAATTCGTGTATTTTTATTAGAGCAATTATTTAGAGCTTTTAAAATTTCAAATAATGAAACTTATCATAGATAATATATATGAGGAATTGTAGAGAGAATGGGGCTTATATTTAATTTAAATTTATACCGTTTTATCCGCCGGGGGGCTAAGAGCTAAACCGTATACTTTTTTATTATTCTCTCTACAAAAATAAAAACTTTGGGAAATAAATCTAAGAAATTAGATTTATTTTTTTAGAATAAATTTTCTAATTTTTTGAAATAATATTTTTTATTTATTTTTTATTTTAATATTTATTTAATATTTTATTTATTTTTTATTTTAATATTTATTTAATATTTTATTTTTTATTTTATTTTT
>ERZ827452.1244-NODE-1244-length-25835-cov-7.887471_pt1 | contig 25835 bp, 24 predicted proteins | sample MGYA00519866_ERZ827452 | MGnify/ENA primary metagenome ERZ827452 (study PRJEB31778, sample SAMEA3449307) | human gut metagenome | biome: human gut; feature: human-associated habitat; material: faeces | place: United Kingdom | collected 2010/2012 ... | reverse complement strand
CTTCCGTACTACCCAATTCTTTTGAGATAATACCAATACGTTCATCAATAAACTCTGCTGTTTTCTGAGCGATTTCGTTTTTATCATTGTTCGTATTGCGATTATACATCTCCAATAATTGGTTAATAAAATCCTGTCCACGCTGCAAACTGGAGTTCTTCAAGGAAATCACGGCTACGGAAGTAGTCTTAGAAGTAGGAGCAATAGACAAGCTATTACAATAACCTCTTGCCACTCTCATCGGCTTGCTTATTGTCGCAGTTATATAACGTACATTCTTCTCTATCCGAGGAACTTTCGTTCCATCCTGCAAAGTTACCGAATCAACAGCCTGAAAGAAAGCCAATGTACCTTCATCAGTCGGAAAAATAGCAGGCAGCTTCTCAAAATGCTTCTGATAACCCTTCTCACCTACAGTCACATTCACATCCATACTACCTTCAGGCTGCAAAGTCATTTCCACCGTCATCGGTACATTCAATTTTTCAGCCTCTTGAGGTGTCAAACTCACTTGGACCGGAGATGTCTTATATAAACCTTTAGCAGGAAACTCATCCTCATCTTTATAGGTTATATACAGTCCCAACTGATTAACCACCTCTTTTACCAAGGTTTTCGAACGCAGAACTTCCAACTCGTTATCAATGTTTTTAGAAGAAGTCATCAGACCGCTTAATCCCATATCCTCCAGTTCCGATGAAAGTCCTGCACCTCCGCCCTTCTTCTCATCTTTTATCAGAACAGTGGCGGAAATATTATAGATCGGGGTAGCCCAGTGCAGATAAAACCACGCACCAACCAAACATAGCAACACAGCACCTACAAACCAGGGCCAGTGAATAATATATTTAAAAAGCAACGCCCGGAAATCGATCTGATCCTCAGCCATTTCACGTTCCTTCACGTTTTGATTTTCTTCCTTCATAACTCTTCCTTTTATTTCAAAATATTAAACAACAAACTGGCAATAGAAACAAGGATCGAAGTAGCAGAGAACCATAAACTTGTACTAGTTCCGATATCCGAATTTCGAGCTTTCGCCTTATTCGGAGTTACGTAAATAATATCATTCTGTTGCAAATAATAATAAGGAGAAAGAATAGTCTCCGCCTTATTCAGATCCAAAGGAATAATTTCCTGCTTACCATTGGCATTCTCCCGTATCAGTTTAACATCATCACGCAGACCATATACGGTCATATCACCTGCCATAGCCAAAGCTTCCAGAATATTCACTTTTTCATTGGAAATCGTGAATGTACCGGGACGGACAACTTCTCCAATCACAGAAATCTTGTAATTTACCATACGTACTGTCACAATAGGTGTCTCCTTAATATAAGGTTTCAGCTTTTCCACAATCATTTGTTCAGTTGCTTTCTTCGTTAATCCGCCCACATGAAGTTCGCCCAATACCGGAAAGTTGATATTTCCCTCATTATCCACTAAGTATTGCTGTAGAGCAGGCTGAGTGGTGGTATAGTTCAAAGCCATATTACCTTGTGTAGCTACCGTCAGGTTGAAAGGCGCAGCCAGTTCAGGACTGGTACACGACACTACAATAGTCAACAAGTCTTTGGGCATAATCTTTGCATCATAAAGTTGCTCATTCTGAGTACTATACAATACCACTTCAGCATCCTGCAGGTAAGGTACTTTTTTGTAAGACTGGCAGCCGGTAAACATAAATGCTGCCAATACGCAATAGAATAATTGTTTCAATCGTTTCATATATTTCTTTCTTGGGGATTATACAATTCTTCGCAAAACCGGGTGTTTCCATTTCACCCGGCCAGTACGATATATTATTAAAATTCTCGGGTAAGTTCTTTTTATTTCTTTTTTCTCCCTCCGGTATGCTCATCCATATCCCTCATGTCCGCTATTTCGAAGAACATCTTCATCTTCCACTCTTCCAACGTGCCCTTGTTGATCTTCCGACGGACAAATTTCACCTTATTCAAGAGCGTGGTATGCTTATTCGGGAAGTGATGATTCTCAGAGACATATGCTCTTAACTCATCACAAAAAGCGATAAAGTTCTGATCATTCTTTTCTGCCATTCATCCACAACTGATCGTTATTGTTACTACATGAGGGCGGAACGCTCCTTAACAATAGCCTCCTTAATACAATCTACAATGTAGTGCGCATCGTCATCGGTGACATAAGGTCCTGCAGGCAGACAGAAGCCAACCTTGAATAATTCTTCTGATACGCCATTAACGTAGGCTACAGCATCAGCATAAACAGGCTGCTTGTGCATTGGCTTCCATACAGGACGACACTCAACCTTCTTATTAAGCATGAAGACACGAAGAGCTTCTACATTATCATTTGGCTGACAATCTGTTACAGCACTATCTACTGCCTTGATAACACCGGCTGCGCCACCTACGGCTGTCCTGACGACTTCCTTGTAGGCATTCTCCTGTCCTTGGATCTTAACATCCGCATCAAGGGTGGCAGCACAAAGCCAGAAGTTCGCATCATAACGGGAATCAGCAGGCTGCTTGTGAATATGTACCTCTGGAACGTCCTTCAGTAATTCCTCATAAAGTGCCTGAACATGCTTGTGATGCGCGATATGCGCATCGAGAACAGTCATCTGTCCACATCCGATGCCTGCACATACGTTACTCATACGATAGTTATAACCTATTTCTGTATGCTGATAATAAGGATAAGCATCACGGGCCTGAGTAGCATGCCACATCACATTGTTGGCATCTTCATCATTCTGGCAGATGAGAGCACCACCACCAGAGGTGGTAATCATCTTGTTACCATTAAAGCTCAAAACACCGAAACGTCCAAAGGTACCAAGCACCTGACCGTTAAAACGTGAGCCCAGACCTTCGGCAGCATCCTCTATGACAGGAATGTCGTACTTGTTGGCAATAGCCATAATCTTCTCGCAGTCGTATGGCATACCATATAGAGCTACAGGAATAATTGCTTTTGGATATTGACCAGTCTTTTCCTTACGATCGATGATTGCCTTCTCAAGAAGTTCGGGGTCCATGTTCCATGTCTCACGCTCTGAGTCGATGAACACAGGCTTTGCTCCAAGATAAGTGATAGGGTGTGATGATGCACAGAAGGTGAAACTCTGAACACAGACCTCATCGCCCGACTTCACACCACAAGCTATGAGAGCAAGGTGTACCGCAGCAGTACCGGCACTCAGGCAAACCACCTTATGATTCAACTTACTCCCATCAGAATTTGTATTAGCAAAATCTGACAGGGCCTGCTCGAAGGCATTCACATTAGGGCCCATCGGGACTACCCAATTGGTATCGAAAGCTTCCTTTACATATTTTTGTTCCAAACCCTCCTCACTCATGTGAGCGAGACAAAGGTAGATAGTCTTTCTTTCCATAAATGTTCTATGTGTTACTTTATTTCCATCAGATAATCGTGCTTTGAGAACATACGGTCGTACTCGGGCTGGAGAATGGAGAGGTCTACATCCTCACCCCTGATCCACTGGATAAGTGCTTTAGGCAAGTTTACGCCAGCCTCATAGCTAAATGGAAAACCACCGCCAAAACGGGGATTCAACTCAAGCACACAGTATGCACCATCTGCCCTCTGCATGATATCCACATCGAGATTACCGATGTGGGCAAGGGCCTCACCGATCTTGCGTCCCATCTCGTAAACCTCAGGAAGGTCCACCGTAACAGCCTTATCGGTCTCACCCGAACGCATAGCAAGCTTTTGCTTTACGCTCACGCCCACGTTCTTACCGTTCAGGTCGTTCATGACGTCAAGACCGAACTCACTGCCGGTCAGTTTCTCCTGAATCATGATATACTCATTACCGACGGAAGCGGCAGCCAGAATCGTCTTCTTGATTTTTTTCATCAGCAGACCATAGTATATATCCAGCTCCTCCACATCGGCAATGCTCTCAAGACCTATAGAACCCGAGCCCCAACGGGGCTTCATAAAGAGAGGGAAAGCAATCTCTCCTACAGCCAATGCCTTCCTGGCATCCTCCAGGCGCACATAGGTTTTAGGAGCAGTCAGACCCAGAGACTCCACCCAACGGGCAGTCTTGTATTTATCAAAAGCTATATTGATTACAGAAGGATCACTCACAACCATCTTCACCCCCAGAGACTCAAACCTGGACTTATTCTCCGCAAGGATGGGCAACTCAAGGTCATTCAGCGAAAAGAGCGCATCAATCTTCTGCTCCTTGCAGATGCGGAGAGTAACATTCACGTACTCAGGGTCATAAACGGCAGGTACCTGAAGCTTCACATCAGCCACATGCAACGCGGGAGCCGACAACTGCATATCAGTTGCCACGATTTTATCACCCTCCGAAAGATTCTCCCTGAAATATTTCAGCAGATATGCGCGTCTGCCAGCGCAGGTAAAAAGGATATTCATGATTATTAAATTTTATATCGATTCCTCACCATTGATACCCCCCAGTGGAGCATCATCGTTGAATGAGGATTAGCAAGCATACCAACCTGTTGAGTGGCAGTTTTTATCCTCTTGCGGATATGTATCCTACCAAGGATGTAGTTTATATATACCGAACGGTTCGTCCAGTAGAATATCATGGAATATTTCAAATCATTCCACCAGTTGCCGGGGTAACCGGTCCGGAATTCCGATAAGGACTCAAATGAGCGAGAAGACATCTTTGACTTGATCCTTGAGAAAGAGTCCAAGCTGTAAGAGATACCGGCGCCAAATTTCTGTCTGCCGAACATCCCGCGTCCTACACCTGCCTCTTCCAGCAACCTGCGGGCAATAGGCCTGTCGTAATGATCTCCTACAGAGAAAGGGGGCATCTCCTCCGACCGGCTGATTCTTTGCATATCCGGCCAGCAATCACCGCCAATCAGCGGGACCGAAACCGTGATGCTGTTGTTCTTCAGCATATTCTCATATATCGTCAGCGAAGCCTGACTTAATGTGTTACCCACATGGAAGTCAAGGTCAGCGTTTGCATTCGCATGAAGACGCTCATACACCGAATCGCCCCTATTGCCTGTAATCAATATCTTGTTGCGGAACAGATCTTCAAAGGCTATGAACGTTGCCCCCCCTTCACCCGAAGCCAAAGCTTCAGCCTCCAGGTATTTCGTGTTTTTAATGTACTGCTTAGAGTCCACACGATAAATCTGCTTGAAGACCAATATTTCGGCTATCCCGCTGCCATCGTCATCGGGCTTGTCGCAGAAGGTAAACACCTCATCGCAACCGACAGTTGCGGCCAATGCGCAGGCCGAAGGGGCATCATAGCCTCTCGATATGGTACCTATCATGCCATAAGGCTTCCTCCTGAAAGCATCGGTTGCATTAACCTTGATGTCTGCCAAGACTTTCCGCACCTTCTGTTCATAATCCGCGAAATCTTTGAAACTCAAGCCCGACTTACGGATATGCTCTGTGATGTCAAGTGACTTGTCTATGACAGCAATGCAACATCTGAGGAATCTCAGTTCACGACCGTCAGCCAGAGGAGAATGTTTTACCATTTTATCCGACTTCAAACCATACATAACCGAACCCATGTCGGACACATACTGTTTGTAGGCAGTCAACAACTCGCTACCGGAAGCCACTAGGGCAAAAGTCATGGAGTTCGACATATACAGTTTGTCATCCACCTTAATTGAAAATACCGATTCCTGCAAATGGGTTGGGGTAACCAATTTTACCCCCCCAATTCTAAGTCACAGATTTTCAATCCCGTACAGCAAGAAGTAGTACAAGTATCAAAGCCGCCCTTCTTCAGGTCGCCATCCCACACACCGGCTGCGAACCACTCTTCCGTACACACCACGGCATCGCCACAGCTCACCTCCACTGTCTCCGAGTCTTTTGTGAATACTGCCAACCAGGCTAAAGGTGGCAGCTGTTCCTGTCTGTTATATGCAAAGTTCATAATATATCGTTTTTCTATTTCATTACATTCATCAGTCCGCCCGTGTGCCAGAACACGATACTCTTGTCCTGCAGATGGTGCTTCCCTATCTCCTGCATCATGCCGTAGAATCCCTTGCCTGAGTAGGTGATCGAGAAGACCAAACCGGTCTTTGCAGTAGCCCGGTCCAAATATTCCTTCATCTGCGGAGTGAATTTCTCATAGCCGCCACACAGGTAATCCGTATTGAAAAGGATGCTATCGGTGTAATCTTTCTCAAGACCATAGTGGGCAGCCAGCCTATTGGCAAATTCTGCAATCACCTGCTTGCCTCTCTCCTGCCGGCGGGCAACAGAAATGCCGATGCACTTCACATCGCCCCATCCTACCAGGTCAAGCCCCACTGCGATACCCGCCTGGGTCGAACCCGTACCCGACGCCAGAAACAGATAATCTGGCTTATAACCCACCTGATCACATCGGAGCTTCAGTTCACGTACAGCATCCACGAAACAAGTACCACCGGGGAGATTATGACCGCCACCAATCACATAGAACGGGTTGTACCCCTCTGCCTTCAGTTTCTCCATAGCTCTATCCATCGCCGCAGCCGTATACTCCGGCTTGATCAGTTCACACTCCGCACCACTCAATCGGTCGAGTAATGCATTACCCTTCTCGCTGAGAAAGCGTTCCTCGTCACCTTGAATGCACAGGTGGCATTTCCAGCCATTCCTTGCACACATCAGTGCCATAGCCCTGTTATGGTTGCTCTGTATACCTCCACAAGTGACAATGGCATTGTAACCCTCCTCACGAAGGAAAGCCTCATAAGCCACCGCCTTGCGGGCCTTGCTGCCTCCACCGACAAAAGGATACAGATCATCGCGGACCACCTTAAGATTTACCCCCCCCATTTCTATATCACTGGTTATTAAAAAATTATCTCCTATAATCAACAAAGACATCCTATCGTAGTCAAATTCACAGGCAAGGAGGCCGTAATACAAACGGTCCTCATACTTACCACCAGCCACACGTTCCTGACGATGCGTACCTTCGAGTTTGAAGCCCACAGACTCATACACCCGTTGCGCACCTATGTTTGTTGCATTTGTATAAAGAAAAACCTTGTTCAAATGCAGCACATTGAATGCATATTTGCACAAAAGATAACAAGCCTTCTTACCCAGTCCCTGACGTTGACGGGCAGGATTAACAAACAGGTACAGTTCCGCCTTTCTGCAAGAGTAATCAATGCCTGTCAAACCTGCCATTGCGAGGAGATCACCATCCCCATTGACAAAAGCACAATCCAACCGTTTGTCATTGCACAAGTTAGAGCGATACCAGTGGACCGTGTTTTCCAATGAAATGGGAGGAATAAAGCCCATGGAAGAATAAACCGAGGAATCATTCATCCACATCACCCTGGTCTTCAGGTCGCTTTCCTGCAACCGTCTTAAATACATCTGACTGCTCATATCCGTTATTTTTTTTGTTGTTGTTTCTCGGCACGCTCCACACTGAGAAGCCGTCCGGCAGGAACCACCTTGATATCCTTGCTTACGAGTACGTTTTTGACAGTAGTGAGAATAATCTTCAAGTCCACTCCCAGCGAAAGATGCTCCACATAGTAAGCATCCATCTCTAGACGGTCATCCCACTTCACCGCATTTCTTCCGTTCACCTGAGCCCATCCCGTAATGCCAGGTCGAACTGTATGACGCAAACGTTCACGCCCGGTGTAATATGGCAGATACTCCGGTAACAGCGGACGGGGACCGATCAAAGACATGTCTCCCTTCAACACATTGAACAACTGAGGAAGTTCGTCAATAGAAGTCTTTCTCACAAAGCGCCCCACTTTAGTAATACGCTTCTCGTTCGGCAACAGGTTTCCTGCAGCATCACGCTCATCGGTCATACTCTTAAACTTGATAACCTTGAAGATCCTCTCATCTTTTCCCGGACGTTCCTGGAAGAAAAAAGCACCCGCACCCTTGTTGGCAAAGTGTAACCAGATGGTGATGACAAGAAGAATTGGCCAGATGATCAGAAGTGCCGTAAAAACTATAATTAAATCGAAAAACCTCTTAAAAAAATGCTTGTACATATGGTTTTATTTCAAGTGGTTAATAATCGCGTTATAGGTATGCTCTGTAGTATAGTTATTCAAGAAGAACCGATAACCGTTCTCTCCCATCTGCTTGATATCAGATGCAAGAATCTTGTCCACAGCCTTCACAAATTCCTCAACCGAATTACTGGGACAATAGAATCCATACCCGTTTTCCTCTGCTATCAAACCTGTATCACAGTTAGGATCAGTTGCAGCAAGGATAGGTTTCTTTCCTATCAAGTAAGGGAGCAAACGACTTGGATAGTTCGGAATCGAGAAACGGTAATCAAGGAATATCAGACCTACATCACAAGCAGCCGCAAGTGCATCGTAATCCGCCTTGAGTAATCTGCGGAAAACAGATATCGACTTTGGCCGGTTCTCTGCAACAAAAGCCTCCAGCTTAGTATACTCCGTTCCATCACCCACAAGCAGAAAATGACAGTCCTTGCGATCCTTCACAGCCTTCATGCATTCTACAAGGAAAGGAATACCCTGGGGTTTGCCCATGTTTCCACCATATACGAAGACAGGCCTACCGATAGGAAGATTGTATCTCTTGCGTATTGATTCTTTGTCGACAGCGTCATATGCAGCCGGCACATCATATGAGTTTGGAGCTACTTCCACCTTCGCCCTATCCACAGAAGGATTGTGCTTCAGAACGTACTCAACATTGGCAGGACTCATGCAACCGATATAATCCGTAATTCGGTAAAGTTCCTCCTCTTTCTTACGGAACATCCTGTAAAGAATACCTTTCAATCCGCTCTTGGTCATCATACCAAGGTCAACTGCATTTTGGGGGAAGATATCCTTCAGCAGCAAGTAAGTCAAAGCCTTACCGCCAGAACGCTCCTTTGCATATTTGATGACGTTGTTGAAAGTGATAGGAGGTGTACTGTAAAGAATAAGGTCGAACTTCACTCCACCAAAATACTTCTTAAGAGCGGACTTAAACTGGCTCTCCAACAAAAGCTGACCAATACCCTTCTCAATCACAGTGGTCTTCTGGACATTCAGTGTCCTTACTGCCAGACTATGGATCCCTTCCTCTTCTTTCAAAGCAGTAGGTAATCCGTACTTACGTTCATTCGGATAGATTATATATACCTCATGACCCTCACCACGGAACTTACGCATCAGATCATTATATATTCCATTTGACTGAATATGGTTCACCATAGTCGACATGGTCAGAAATAACACATTCATTTTATAATATTCAATAAATTATTAGCTTACCAGCATTACTTCTAAAAAGCTTTTAAACGCTACTTATTATACTTTCTAAATACCTGTTCTAAATATTCGCACGTATATCTCTCAGAATCTGGATACAATTTGGCTTCATGCTCAAGAATCTGATCAATCGTCCAATAAAACTTGATGAACTTAGCCGGCACACCACCACAAATGGAATAAGGAGGCACTGACTTAGCAACTACAGCACCTGCAGCTATTGTAGAACCTCTACCAATGGTTACACCTGCAAGTAACGTTACATTCGAGCCAATCCAAACATCTTCTTCTACAACGACATCTTGATCATACCCCTTAGGTTTATTAGCCTCTGTGATATCTGTTACATGCATACCAACAACACGAGCATGATTGCCTGTGTGGACAGTCAAGTTTTCAGCTATGGCACAATGCCCCTTGCAAATAAACCTGGCATTGATTGCAGATATATGAGCATTCGCTCCCAACCCTATATTCGGTCCCAGCATAATATTCTCAGGATTACCAAAGCTATAGGGGGGGGTAATTTTTACTGAATCAGCACATTGAGCAAATTGATTTCTACCACGGAAGGACCGTTTCAGATGTTCAAAGGCAATCCAGCAATTCCTCACAAAAAGATTATTTTTTATTTTTCTAACAATACTCATTTCATCCAAATATTTACCATTTCCTTCCAAACCTGAGGCATTGCATACAGACTATTCACGCGAGACTTAGCATTGGCAGCAAATGATGATTTTAACTCTTGATTATCAATAAGAGAACTGACTGCACTATAAACTTCATCAGCACTACGAGACTTAAAACAGACACCACAAGCATTTCCATCAATGTCAAGCATTTCAGGAATGGCACCCACACCTGACGATACAATCGGACATCCACAGGCCATTGCCTCCAAAATGACATTCGGAAAACCTTCTGAATAAGACGGAAACACAAACATATCTGCTTGAAAGAATTCACGAATAACATCTTCGTGATCCACTTCACCTACAAAAGTAAGCCATGAAATATCTTTTCCCGACTTTACAGCTATAGACTGCATCTCGTCTTTTATACCCTGAGAGTACTTACCCACAATACGGAGCTCTATATTCGGAATACGACTGCAACCTTCCACCAATTCCAGCACCCCTTTAGACTTGAATACATGTCCGCAATAGAGCAGACGACGGGGAATTCTCTCATATTTCCCTTTTGTACTATGAATAGCATCAAGGACACTCAAGCCAAGAGGATTAGGCAGATAAGTAACATTCTTGAAACCTTCATCAATGAGTGCCTTTTCAGTTGGGCGGTTCATCACAACAGGCACATCACACATATGTAATACCTTTGAGAGTAACTTCCACTCCCAATTATTTTTTTTAGCAAGTTCCGGTATACGCCCAAAATGCAGATGGACAATTGTCTTGATACCTCTCTTCTTTGCTTCTCTCAAAAGAAGTAAATCACGAAAGAGTCCCAAACCTGCACATGTACAAAAATGCGCTACCCGTGGTCTCTCTGAATCCATTTGCTTAACAGCTTTTTTTACAGGACCTATCAGTTCACGAAATCCACAAATCAAACGCCTCACAAAAGATATTTTCTCATCTACGCATATAGTACGATCCAAAGATACAGGTAACATCTTTACCTGATCCTTCCCATACTGGTTGTAATAGGTCATAATGTATCGTCCCCAAGTATTAATTCCGCCCTTTACGGACTCTGGAGTATTAGAATATGGAGAACAGAATAGTACTTTCATCATCTACCTTCAATTATCCTTATATATTTCCCTATGAAAACCTTTTCAGAAAGCAACCGTTCAGCCTTTTCGCGTGACTTACTGCAATACAATAAATATTTTTCATCTGATATTTGTAAAGCACGTTGAATGGTATCTGCAATTGATACAGGGATCTTAGGATCAAATAGAAAACCATTCTCGCCTTCTGCAACATACACCAGATTATCACAAACCTCACTACATATTACAGGACGACCACATGACATTGCTTCACAAATCACATTTGGAGTCCCCTCATAAAATGAGGGAAGACAAAAATAATCGCACTCCTTATACTTCTCCTGTATCTGCTTAGACTTTGGAGAAAGATTGATATAATCCTCCAAATCCAACTCCTTGATAAGCTTTTGTGATTGAAGCAAATAATCGTTGTATGCATCAACTATTCCATACCACTCTATTCGGAACGACACTCTACGATCTTTCAATATCTTAACTGCGTGAATAAGACCTAATGTATTTTTGGGAGACCATATACTAGCAACAACTAAAATCAGCGGCTGTGTTCGTCTATGTCTTGGTGAAAATTCGAATCGCTCCAAATCTACAAAGTTACTGATAGTCGTAAGTTTTGATCTCATCCAAGGGTAGTGTGAAAGTAAAAAATCACCCTGAGTATAACTATTAGGTACAATGGCATCAGCCCATCGGTAGAGGAAAAAACGAACACGCTCATTCATAGCAATCTTTTGCGTAGTGTTTCTTTCGCTTACCATAAGTCTATAATCGCACCCCAATACCTTGGCTGTACAGGCCACAAGAGAAGGAGATTCCAAATAAGCAATTACCCAATCTGGATTCTCTTTCTTAAAATACTGAAAAACTTTCCATATACGAGTGATACTGAAAGCCACTCCAGGGATAATTTCATTAGGTATATTGTTTTCATCGAGATAATGCTTATAAAAATCAATTTGATGGTAGGTGCAAACCTTTAATTCATGTCCTCGTTTTTGTAGTAGACCTGAAAGACCTACCAATTGACGTTGAGCCCCCCCAGGCCCAAGAGAATCTATAAATAAAAGAATCTTCATAGCAATGGTATCTAAAATGAATAATTAATAATTGAAAGCATATTTGCGCCAAAGAAACATAGGTAATAAAACAAGGATAAAGTTATCGTAACAAAGCCGTAACGAATCACCTCACTATTTATATATTCACAAATCTTAGGTATCGCCATAAAAGAAACGCTTGTGTAGTACATAAATAAACGAGAAGTTGGCGCAAACCCTATACCAACAAAAGATAATGTTGTTCCTAAAAAGAGGGAAACAAAAATAATTTTATTAATACCTTCTTTCAGAACATCGTTTTTAAGAAATATAATATAAGCTGACAAAATAACCAATTGTATAAAAGCTCCCTTAGAATTCGTTTGCACTTCACTGTCTAAATAAGATTCATATCCTTTTAAACTACCACCGATGCCAGTGAGAATACTTGAAAAGTAAAGACTAAATATTGCGACAAGGCACATAAGTAAGACCATTGTCTTTTTCTTTGTTCCAAAATGATATATAAAGTACAAAGGCAGAGCGACCAATGCAGACTGATGCATAAGAAAAGCCAAAGCCATAACACAAAGATATTTCCATATTTTTTTGTCGATAATATAAATATAAGAGAAAAACACTAAAGCTATAGCCATATGTTGCCTAAGAACAAACAGGGATTGATTAAAAGTACCAACAATAATAAAAAGAATAGAAATAATTGCATACTTACTATACTTCTCCAATATTTTATAATAAAGAATTAGCCAAATAGAGCCAAAAATTAACAAAAACCATGTAAAACTACTCGAAATATAAGAACTAAACTTCATTAATAGCCTAAATCCAACTTCAGGAATTTTAACATAATTAATAGATCCAAATGGAACCTTTAAAAAATCCATTTTACAGATCTGATCATATCCTAATTGATAGTAAGGAAGATCAGGCAAGGTATAAATATCCATGAAGGATCTAAATACAAGCAGATCTAAAAAACTAAATACAATAAAGAACTTTATTTTCCTTCTACCTGTCGTAAATATGCCCAATAATAATCCGACAACTAGAAGACATAAAAAATTTATAGCTAATAAGTCCATATTTATTTATAAGTAAACCATCAATATAGCGTAGCCACTATTTTTCAAGCAGTTACACATATTAGTAATTGAAAAAATAACCTAACAAGCAAATCCTTTACTTTTTCTGAGATAGGTAGAGGCTTAGGAAATAAAATTATCATAAAAATCTGTAATTAGCCATTATAATATCAAATACTCTCCTATTGTACGGTCTACTACATCAGAAGTCCATCGGAGCATTCCACTCGCTGGATAGAAAGTGAGTTCTCCGAAGTAGATCTTTCCTTTTACGTTATAAAAATCAACTCTGAGGAATGGTTCTTTTCCAGATAGTTTCTCGGCTAACGAAATCATATCATCAAGATTCTTTGGCATTTCTATTGAATAATCAGGGTCTGGCTCCAATCCAGTTTCTCCAAATTCCTGTAGGACACCATCTAGCGAATAGTAATTTGCATGATGCTCAACAAATCTTCCAAAATCTACCTTAAAGAAACGAACCTTTCCGTTGAAACAAAAGAATTTGTAATCCATTAATTCTTCGTATTCGGCTTTACACTCTTTGATGACTCCATTGGTAATAAGGAATTTCCCCCCCCCATTGCATTAGGTAAGGTTAGTAAATCTCCTAATCTGCCATTCCATACATCTAGGTTAAATGTGCCAATTCCAGAAGCGGGATAGAATGTAAGCTCGCCAAAGTATTGCTTCTCGTCAATAACATAAAGGTCAACACGTACAAACGGGATGTCTTTTGCCAGTTTCTTACAAATCTGTATCATTTCATTCAGATGCTTTGGGGGGGCTACAGGCGCCAGACCATTGCGAGCAACGGGGTTAAGACCATTACGAGCAACAGGGTTAAGACCAACAAACTCTTGATGATTCCACTCCATATCATAGAAGTCGATAGTCTCCTTTGAGTAACGGTCGCGTATTACCTGGCAGTACTCCGGCTCACCATTAAAGCAAAAGAACTTATAGTCTGACAAATCAGTCGGAATCGGATTCTTCACAGGTGCCATAAACTTCTCTGCAATAATGCGTTTAGGCACATTCTTATAAGGCCACTCGCGAAGCTCTAGATAAATGTCGGAAGCAAGTGAATTTTTAATTCTGGCAATAGTAGACTTTATATCAAAGGTTGATTTATCCTTACATATAAAGACTCCACCGCCACCTCCCCCATGGGTGGTTTTCAGGACGAACTGATTAGGGAGACTATCCCAATCAATATCTTCAGGGGTATCCCAAACTCCAAGTGTTGGAATGATATACTCCTCACCAATACGATCGCCCACATACTTTTTGACTGCATATTTATCCACCATGGTGGTGTACTTTGGATTTCTGTTATATACCTTGAGCCACTGAATCTTCTCTGTAAACGTCCTTGGATTCTTCCAGTCAATCCAATGTCCCATTAGACACCTATATCGAAGTGAAAGATACAGTTTGTCCGGTAAGAAACTTAGATAGTTTTTTACGATTGAATCAACAAACTGTACCCTATTATGGAGTAGGTATTTTATACCTCTTTTTATTGATGCCATTGCTTTTGAATTTTATTTTTCCTTCAGTTATCGGTAAATATTTAGCGAGAGCATAAACCAGAATAGTTGTTATAATTACTATCGCAACGTAGGTAATTATTGACGGTTCCAATTGAATTAACAAAATGCGCTTAACGTATGGGTGAACCATCAACATAAGCAATGAATGTCTTCCAAAGAACGACATAAATGATGGCAGGTATTTACTAATCTCAAGAATGGCCATACTGCCCAAAATAGAGTTTACTATCCATAAAATATATGGCTGCCCATAATAGTCGTTTACTATCATCGCACCACCTTTGCATCCAAACAGCAGTATTATCCCCCCCCCCTAATAGCACACTAATGATCAACATATTACAGGATAAAGCGGCATTTCTTAGCAAATAATCTCGTAATAGTTCTCCGATTGCAATGAGCGACATACAGGTAAATGAGGTTGATATAAAGAGCGGAAACACCAAACGATGTCCACCCAAAATTTCAGGACGCCAAGTGCTCAAGTAATAGAACAATATTGAAACAAGGAGGCTTAGTATCAACTTCATGTACATTTTCCCCTTTACAACTCTATGTATGGCATAGTAAATGAGATAACACCAAAACATGCAAACCAAGAACCAACCAACTCCATGCATACAATTGAATGGATCAACAATGCGCTTCAAGAAATCCGTAAAAGATAGTTGAATAGCATATTGTATAAATGATGGGATGGATAACAGCAGAAATGGCAACAAGATTGTTTTCGCTTTCTTCACGATCATTTCACGCCATGTTGAAGTAGGTTTAAAGAATATGCCCATTATCACAAAGAAGACCGGCATAGCCCAACTATCAATCCACGCAATATGATAATCGCACACATGACATTGGATAATATAGAGAATAGCTAAACCACGGGCTATATCAGTAAAATCAAATCTTTTCATTTTTTAGTTCATTTTTTTACCATAAAACAGGAATCCCAATACTTCGTTGGTTTCCATGAATTTCTGAATGCTGATGCAGAGATAACTGATTATAATGCTGAAACCTGTGAATAGCACCAACAGTACACTATTGCTCAGGATTGAATAATCTATGCCCCAAAACTGAACGTCAAGTAAATAATTCTGCGCCAAATAGATTCCTAATGTATATTTACCGATCGTCGTTAACCTTTTTATTACAAAACTATCCGCATTCACGTTCTGGAACAAATGGTAGCAGAATACTATTGCTAAAAGGGAAAGCCCCATCTGCAACCAAACCTGCCATCCTTCTGTAGAAATACTATCGTGCACAAAATAGTGAGAGCATAACGCAAAAGCGATAAATGCAACAGCTGCAATCCATTTGTTTAAATACTTTCCCAAATCATACTTCTGAGCAAAATAACCGAGTGAGTAAAACCAGATATATGGCATCACACCCTTGCACAAAAACAGATAAATGAATCCTACGTTAGCCAATATAATCAATGGTACTTCGAATCTCTTGTATCTTGATGATAGGTAACCAATAAAGATATAAATCAACGATATTTTGAAGAGTGTGACAAGGAACCAATATCCACTAGATAGATTGAGTATGATACTGTCGCAAGTAAACAGAATAGGAACTAATGTTGACCACACTACGGCAGGCAGTAATAGAGTGTAAACCTTACGAATTACCCCCCCATTACCCACATCACATTCAATGATTTACATTCATTATTACTATAACTAAGCCATTGCGCACATCCGCATATGAAGAAGAACAATGGCATGTGGAAACTATAGATCAAGTCAAACAAGGGATGAGAAGTGCCTCCACCTATGTTGCGTTGTACCAAATGTCCGATAACAACTGTAAGGATAGCGAGTCCTCTCATGGCATCAATATATTTAACTCTTGACTTCATTACTCTGATTTCAGATTGGTCATTAATAGTAGTCTCTCCGGCAATCAACATTGAGATTTCACTCATATCAGTCTCTTTATTTTTCTAAAGTTGATTAAACCATATATCGCCACAAAACAAATACCTCCGACAATAAAACGCGCAAACATATTATCAAACAAAAGAGTTGTGGCTGTAGATAATGCGAAAGACAGCACAAAAGTAATCACTACTGTTGCCACCAACATCTTTATAGTAATTGAAGGTGAGAATCGGCACAGTCTCAAAAAGAACCCTTCGCTAATTAAGAACTCAACGATTGAACAGCATGTCCAACCAACCACCACCAACTTCAAATCGAAGTTTATCAAAACAAGGACACAAGCAATACCCATTATCTTTTTAATAACTTCAGCAATTAACATGTAGTCTCCTCTACCTTTGACCTTCAACATATTCATGTTAAGCGATTGAAGAGGATAAAACATATAACCCAAGCAGAGAATTTGAAGGATAAAAGAGCAATTCATCCACTTTTCTCCGAATAGTGAATAGACGGTCTCCTCGGCAAAAAAGAACATAAAGGCAGCAGTTGGCACTATGGCTAAACACATCACTGAAAACGACTTGTTATAGGACTGTTCAAGTACTGATGCATCGTTCTGAACCTTCGCCTGAATAGGATAAAGTGCTCTTGTGTAGAAGTCACTAAAGCCAACTGGCCCCATACTACTAAGGGTCTTTCCTCTATCGTAATAACCAAGTTCTTGAGCAGGAAACTTCTTGCCAATTAATAATGAATACACATTATTATATATTGCGTGAAAAAGATACACCACAAGCATTTTCAAACCGAAGGGCGCCAACTTAGCTAAGGAGTTCTTAGAGAAGATTAACGATGGACGCCATTTAGATTGATACATAATCAATGCAGAAGTAACAACTGCACTCATCAAACTTTGACCTACAAGAGTCCAATACCCATATCCCCAATATGCCATTATGATAGCAGGAATTGCAGAAATTATCGAAGATAAAAATGTAATTAAGGCAATCTTCTTAAACTTCAACTCCTTCGTCAATATAACTCGATGAACCATCGCAAACGAATTAATGAATAAGTTCAGCGAATAAACTCTCGTCACCAAAGCAAGTCCTTCGAAGTTATAGAACGACTCTATGAATGGTGCTCCGAAAAAAAATAGCAGATAGACGACGCTACCAATCAACACATTGAAGTAAAATACTGAGCTATAGTCGGCTTGAGTACAGTCCTGCTTCTGAATAAGTGTTGTAGCAAAGCCACTATCAATGAAAGCTTGAGATATGGAAAAGAAGATAGCTAACATGGCTACTACCGCATAGTCATTAGGACATAGCAGTCGAGCCAACATGATTTGAATCGCAAAATTGACAACATAGGTGCCAACTTTTTCAATTCCACTCCAAATGATCGCCTTTCTATTTTCGCTTATTACCATTTCGGAAGCATTGATCGGAGAATTGAGAAGTAATAGTAAAAGCCTTTAGGCGTAGGAGGATAATTGCGATGATCGCCAAAGTGAATAAATCCTCGTTTTGTAACACAAGGTTTGATTAACTCACTATCAAACAATCCTTTATAATCTTCATAGCACTGTCCCCCCCAAAAAAAACCACCTACGGGATATGTAGTTACAGTCTCTTTTACATCATATACACGTTCCCAATAAAATTTGCTCCTCCATGTGGCTCGGGTCTCGAAATACCATGCTGACTCATGAGCTCTGAGAATCTTAATCAAATAAGTGCGTTTCCAAAGTCCAAACTGGGTAGTAATACGAAAACTCTTGTCCTTAAGACATCTCCACAATTCAGGATATTCGCAATCTATATTTGCAGCAATGTTTTTTGCTGAAGATTTACCTTTAATTCCCTCTTGTTTCAGACATACGAACCCCATGCGTTTATCGTTTTCCATATAAGAGTAGATACGCTCAAAGGTGGCATTGTCAACTGGAGCGGTTAACCAAAAATCATCCAACGTGAACAATACATATTCCGTATCAATATGCTCCAACAATTTCAACAGACGTTCGGACCACTGCTTATATACTGGACCATCTGCAAGCGGGCAACGGATATCAAAACCATCGAATTGGAAAGTTTTTGACTCTATACTCATATAGACGGGCATATCAAACTCTGGCCAGAATTTTTTGAGTTGGGTGAAGAAAGGAAGCCAAGCATCATCATACTTATCGCATGAGGAAAAAAGCATGCTAATATTCATATTGTTTATCAATTCTTTTATTCAAAATATAACCAGTTAGTACAAATAAGATAATTGTAGGTTGCGAGAAAATGACCTTAGGCAAATTACGTACTTATCTTAGGATTACGTACTAAACATGCCAGTGGTGTGGCGAGTATAAAGCAGCACTTCAGTAATACAGACTTTGTATTTTTCAGTAGTTCTTTCAATGAGATATTGAGCTTGTGCCTCAAGATACTTACAATTACTACGCTTTGAATGAAATGAAACGGTGACTTCTTTATATAATCTAAATGCTCATCCAATACCATCTTTGTGTTTATGAACATATCAACATAGTGTTGACGACTCTTATTACTTCGGATTATACTTATTTCTGTATCATGACGATACTCGCGAAGAACTACAAAATAGTAGCGGCACTGGTATTTACGTGCAAAACGCCCCTGCCAAATAGCCTCGGAAAAGAACATATGCTGGTCATGCATCCAATAATCCTTCGGAAAAAGCTCAATAGAGCGCAATGCTCCTGTACGATAGCAGGTCCAATTCTCAAAATGCTCGTGCTTGACATAATTACTCTCTAGTGTTGTTTGGTCAATTCGTGTTCCAAGAAAAGACTTATCGAATGGCTTTCTCGAAACTATTGTACCATCCTCTTCTTGGGTTATAGTGCGAATGGCACCAATCTTCTCAAACTTATTCTCTTGTTTTATGCAATCCCATTCACCAAGATATGTTACAACGGACTCAGGCGAGTAAATGTCATCATCATCCATGCACATGAAATATTCAGTTCTTACCTCATTAAAGGCAACTTCAAACGCACTATGTTTCCCTCCATTAGACTTCGAGATAAAGAGCATCGGTAACTCGTTTTTCTCAAGAATAACTTTAGCTACTTCCTCGGTATTATCCTTTGATCCATCATTAACAAGAATCCACACGAATCTCTTATCTATCTGATTCAACAGGCACTCATAAGCTCGTTGAATGAGATTGGCTCTATTGTATGTTGGTGTAAAGAATGTGATAGTATTAATATGACCACCACCTTTCAACCACTCTTCGTACTTTATATTATAGTATTTTGTCATAAATCTATCATTTATAATCAAAGTTCTTTATGCCATACCATCTTATTTACGACTCCAACGTAGCTTTGAATAATCTTAACGACTTTATTAGATACATCATCAGTGTAATCAGGTACTGGGATTCCATGATTGCCATCAGCAGTCATTTGAACAGCAAGATCTACAGACTGCAAAAGACCTATGGTGTCAATACCACTCAAAATAAAGCAAGCCTTATCAAGAGCTTCAGGACGCTCGGTTGATGTACGAATACAAACTGCTGAAATAGGTTTACCGATTGATGCGTAGAACGAAGACTCCTCTGGAAGAGTACCTGAATCTGATACTACACAGAAGGAGTTCATCTGGAGGCAGTTGTAGTCATGGAATCCTAGAGGCTGCTGAACTTGTACACGTGGGTCAAGTTGGAAACCAGAAGCAGTGAGACGATTGCGAGAACGCGGATGGCAACTGTAGAGAATTGGCATGTCATACTTCTCAGCCATCTTATTAATGGCAGTGAAGAGGGAGGTGAAGTTCTTCTCTGTATCCATATTCTCTTCGCGATGAGCTGAAAGGAGAATGTACTTACCCTTTTCAAGGCCAAGACGCTGATGAACATCGCTTTCCTCAATTTCTGCAAGATTTTCTTGGAGCACCTCTGCCATAGGAGAACCAGTAACATAGGTTCTCTCTTTAGGAAATCCGCAGTCTGCCAGATATCTTCTTGCGTGCTCTGAGTAAGCCATATTCACATCTGAAATAATATCCACGATGCGACGGTTAGTCTCTTCAGGGAGACATTCGTCCTTACAACGATTACCTGCTTCCATGTGGAAAATTGGAATATGGAGGCGCTTTGCACCAATAACACTCAGGCATGAGTTAGTATCACCAAGTACGAGAACCGCATCAGGCTTTGTCTGAACAAAGAGTTTGTACGAACAGTTAATGATATTACCACAAGTAGCACCGAGGTCATCCCCTACGGCATCCATATAGACTTCAGGTTCCGAGAGTTTGAGATCGCGGAAGAAAATTCCATTAAGATTGTAGTCATAGTTCTGACCTGTATGAGCTAGAATTACATCAAAGTACTTACGACATTTGTTGATGACTGCAGCAAGACGGATGATCTCGGGACGGGTGCCTACGACGATGATAAGCTTGAGATTACCGTTCTCTTTGAACTTTACGTCGCTATAATCAAATTTGGGAGTTTTGTTTTCCATTTTATTATTTCTTTTCAACCGGATCAAAGTAAGTGTCTGCCCGATTGGGGTTGAATACCTCATTGCAGTACATCACAGTTACCAAGTCTTTGGTTTCACTTAAATTGATAATGTTATGGGTGTAGCCGGGAAGCATATGAACTGCCTGAATCTTATCACCACTCACTTCATAGTTCCAGATGTCATCTGTTCCCTCTTTGCGGAGTCGGATAAGACCATGACCTGAGACTACGATGAAAGTCTCCCATTTAGAGTGATGCCAATGCTCACCTTTGGTTACTCCAGGCTTGCTTATGTTGATGCTTACCTGACCATTATTAAGAGTATGAATGAGTTCTGTAAATGAACCACGCTGATCGACATTCATCTTGAGGTTGATGACAGCTTTCTCCTTAGGGAGATAAGAGAGGTAGGTGGTCATAAGTTTATACTCAAGGCTGCCTTGTGGTACGGCCATAGCGGTCTGTACTTTACTCTCGTCAGGATTCACTGATGCTGCACAATCCTTAATGATATCGACTATTTCACCAAGAGTTGTTCTATGGGTAACAGGACAATAGCAGTAACAACCATCTTTCTTTGGAAGTACCTCAAGACCTTCGAACTCACAACGGTGCTCCTTACCTGTCAATGCTGATATCATTTCATCTACAAGATCATCAATGTAGACAAGTTCCATCTCAACACTACGGTCATTCACCTGAATAGGAAGATCATTGGCTATGTTACTACAAAAAGTAGCGACAGCACTATTGTAGTTAGGGCGACACCACTTGCCAAAAAGATTGGGAAAGCGATAGACAAGCATCTTGGCACCGACCTCTTGACCGTAGGTAAGGAAGAGGTCTTCACCTGCCTTTTTTGAACGTCCATACTCTGAATTTCCAAAACGACCGGTAAGAGAAGCTTGGGCTGATGACGAGAGCATGACAGGACAAGAATTTTTATGATTCCTCAGCGTATCAAGCAGAGTACCGGCAAAACCAAAGTTACCTTGCATGAACTCTTCTGGATGCTGAGGACGGTTGACACCCGCAAGGTTGAAAACAAAATCAGCCTCAGCACAGAAGTGGTCAAGTTCTTCTTGGGTATTTCCGAGATCATACTCAAAGACTTCATCCACTTGTACGCCTTTGTACCAACGGGCTTTGCCTTCCTTTATGTTGTTAAGTTGGGAGCAAAGGTTTCTACCTACAAATCCCTTGGCTCCTGTTACTAATATCTTCATTATTTACTTGGCTAGATTTATAACGCCATTAAGTTCATTCTGGATGTACTCAAGAGCGGCAATCTTGGCTTTGGTTTCTTCAAGGTCAAGACGACGTGTGTTATCGGAATTAAACTCTGTGAGTTCACAACGGTTCTGATCACCCTTTGTGAAGAACTTATCGTAATTTAGAGAACGGTTGTCTGCCGGCACGCGATAGAAGTCACCCAAATCCTCCGCCTTAGCACATTCTTCATTAGTGAGCAGGGTTTCGTACATCTTCTCGCCATGACGGATTCCGATTACCTTAATATCTTCTTTCTTGCCACCAAAGAGCTCGCAAACAGCCTCTGCCTGTGTTTGAATAGTACATGCAGGAGCCTTCTGAACGAGTATATCTCCATTCTGTCCATGCTCGAATGCGAACAATACCAAGTCAACAGCTTCTTCGAGTGACATAATGAAACGAGTCATCTTGGGCTCGGTAAGAGTGATAGGAGTATTATTACGAATCTGGTCAATCCACAAAGGTATGACAGAACCACGAGAGCACATTACATTTCCATAACGGGTACAACATATTTTTGTGTCACCGGAATAACGGGACTTGGCAACAGCAATCTTCTCTTCAACTGCCTTGGTAATACCCATCGCGTTGATTGGATACGCCGCTTTATCGGTAGAAAGACAGATAACACACTTAACGCCGGCATCAATAGCAGCATCAAGAACATTATCTGTTCCGATTACATTGGTCTTCACAGCCTCCATAGGAAAAAATTCACAAGAAGGCACCTGCTTCAAAGCAGCTGCATGGAAGATATAATCAACGCCTTGAGTGGCATACTTCAGTGTTGATTTATTGCGAACGTCACCAATATAAAATTTTATCTTGTTAGCTACTTCAGGCATCTTAGCCTGATATTCATGACGCATATCGTCTTGTTTCTTCTCATCACGTGAGAATATGCGGATCTCGCCAATGTCTGTACAGAGAAAACGGTTAAGAACTGCATTACCAAACGAACCCGTGCCACCGGTTATCATCAAAGTTTTACCTGCAAAAATGCTCATACTTGAATATTGTTATTTATTTGATTATACTTTATAATATCTCTTATACCACTCTGCGAACGCTCTTAATCCTTTTCTTAATGATGTTGATGGCTTGAAATCAAAATCCTGCTCCAGTAGTATAGTATCAGCATAGGTAACAGGGACATCACCTAGCTGCATTGGGACAAACTCCTTGTGCGCTTCAAAATCAAAATCTTTAGAAAGAACGTCTGCGGCAATAAGTTCTTCTTGAAGAATGGTAACAAAGTCGAGAAGATTTTCCGGTGAACTGTTGCCAATATTGTAAACCTTGTATGGAGGAATTGGCAAACCGTCTTCACCATTCTGTTTCTCAGGAGCATGTTGCATAATACGAACGACACCTTCGACAACATCATCAACATAAGTAAAATCGCGTTTACAACGGCCATAATTAAAAAGCTGAATAGTCTTGCCCTCACGAAGTTTGTTGGCAAAGCTAAAGTACGCCATATCAGGACGACCTGCAGGACCGTAAACAGTAAAGAAACGAAGGCCAGTAGATGGGATGTTGTAAAGTTTACTGTAAGCATGCGCCATCAGTTCATTACTTTTCTTAGTGGCTGCATAAAGAGACACAGGATTGTCGACCTTATCGTCAGTGGAATATGGGACTTTCTTGTTGGAACCATATACTGAAGATGAAGAAGCATACACAAGGTGCTCCACATTATGATGACGGCAAGCCTCAAGAAGATTGTAAAAGCCAACAAGATTGCTTTCGATATAAGCATCCGGATTAGTGATAGAGTAACGTACCCCTGCCTGAGCCGCCAGATTCACAACCACTGCAATCCGGTTATCTGTAAAGATTGTCTCTACTGCTTTTTTGTTGGCAATAGAGTCGTGAATAAACGTCCAATCACGATTAAGCGCCTCAATCTCTTTCAAACGCTCCTTTTTAATATTGACATCGTAATAGTCAGTAATGGAATCAATACCAACTATCTTTATATTTTTCACATCATGGAACAGACGCTTCACTAAATTACCACCAATAAAACCAGCTGCACCTGTGACAAGAACGGTCTTGCCCTCCAAATCCACATTATAGTTTACCATAATCAATCTCTCTGAAAAATATCACGAGTATAGACTTTTTCCATCACATCGTCTAAGCAACTATCATAACGGTTAGCGATGATAGCATGGCTCATTTCTTTAAACTTTGCCAAGTCATTCACTACTTGACTGCCAAAGAAAGTCTCACCGTCTTGCATGGCAGGTTCATAAATGATAATAGTCGCTCCTTTCGCCTTGATACGTTTCATGATACCTTGAATAGCACTTTGACGGAAATTATCAGAATTGGATTTCATCGTCAAGCGATATACCCCAATCACTATATTTTGTTCCTTGTGGGCATCCCATTGACTGGATGCAGTATAATATCCGGCTTTAGACAAAACTTGGTCAGCTATGAAATCTTTCCTTGTACGATTACTTTCGACAATAGCAGTCATCATGTTTTGAGGTACATCCTGATAGTTAGACAAGAGTTGTTTCGTGTCTTTAGGCAAACAATAACCACCATAACCAAAGGATGGATTATTATAATGTGTGCCAATACGAGGATCAAGACCAACACCCTGTATGATTGACTGAGAATCCAGACCTTTCATCTCCGCATAAGTATCCAATTCATTAAAATAACTGACACGCAAAGCAAGATAGGTATTAGCAAACAGTTTAACAGCTTCCGCCTCCTTTATACCCATAAAAAGAGTGGGAATATCTTTCTTGATTGCACCTGCCTGAAGCAATGCGGCAAAAGTACGTGCAGCCTTCTCTAGGGCAGGAATATCCGCAACAGACTTAATAGCTTCGTTTTCCTCGTCAAATTGCTCGCTATCAATCAACTTTGGATAACCAACAATGATACGACTTGGATAAAGGTTATCATAAAGGGCCATGCTCTCACGAAGAAACTCAGGAGAAAAAAGCAAGTTAAGCTTCTTGACTCCCTTGCGGGCATACTTCAAATAAAGTCCACGACAATATCCTACTGGAATAGTAGACTTGATTACCATCACAGCATCAGGATTGACACTTAAAACCAGGTCTATGACATCCTCTATATGATGAGTATCGAAATAGTTCTTCACCGGATCATAGTTAGTAGGAGCTGCTATAACCACAAAATCAGCATCACTGTAGGCCTTGGCGCCGTCAAGCGTAGCGGTTAGCCTCAATGCCTTCTCAGACAAATACTTCTCAATATATTCATCCTGAATAGGTGATTGTTTACGATTGAGCATATCTACTTTCTCAGGAATCACATCGACTGCCGTCACCTGATGATGTTGTGACAAAAGCGTTGCTATGCTAAGACCAACATAGCCGGTACCCGCAACAGCAATCTTCAAATCTTTTGTATCCATTGTTGATTTATGTAAGCACTCAT
>ERZ827452.1237-NODE-1237-length-25984-cov-10.846928_pt1 | contig 25984 bp, 22 predicted proteins | sample MGYA00519866_ERZ827452 | MGnify/ENA primary metagenome ERZ827452 (study PRJEB31778, sample SAMEA3449307) | human gut metagenome | biome: human gut; feature: human-associated habitat; material: faeces | place: United Kingdom | collected 2010/2012 ... | reverse complement strand
TAGAAAGCTCATTAGTTCCTCGTTTGGACGAGGGTTCGAATCCCTCCAGCTCCACAAAAGTTTGATGAAAAAAAATGAAAAATCCTGCAACTTATTGAATTGCAGGATTTTAATCTATGTAAGATAATGAACTAAAATGAATATGAAAGAAAGTTTTTAATTGGATATATCGTTGGACTTAAAAAAAGTCTATCTCAAAGTCCAATTAGCTTCATCGTATTTCGTTGATATTCAGTATTTTGCGCTTGTTTAATCCTCTAATTATTAAGACCTTTGCATCATTAAGACAACAATTAAAAGTGATGTAATATGGTATCAATTTTATTCTTTATTAAAAGGAAAAAACTTTTGAAGGATGGAACTGCATCTATCTTTGCAAGAGTTACATTTAACAGGCTCTCAGCCGAAGTTGCAACAGGGAAAAGTGTGGTGCCTACCCAGTGGGTCGCAACTAAGGGTAGAGCAAAGGGAAATACATTAGTTAACAAGCAAGTAAATTCATTTCTTGATCAAATGGAATATACTTTGCATGATTTGACTCTTCAAATTCAGAGAGAGGGTAAGCAGGTAAGTGCAAAAGAAATTTTAAACAGATATAAGCACCTTAATGCACCCAAACCTAAAACTGGTATTTTAGCTCTTTATGCTGAGCATAATCAAGAGTTGGAAGAATTAGTGGGTATATCAGTAGCATTGGCTACTTATAAGAGACATGAAACCTCTTTGAAACTTTTTCATGAGTTTTTACTGTACAGATATCAGGTGGAAGATTTAGCTGTTAGTGAAATTGATGTGGAAATACTTCAAAAGTATCAACATTATTTGATGACAGTAAGGCATAACAACAATAATACTACAGTAAAATATATTAGAAATCTTGGGAAAATATTAAACTTAGCTGTTTCAAGAAAACTTATAACTGCTTCTCCTATAGAGGAGTTGAAATTAAAAATAGAACCAGTTGATAAGGGATTTCTCACACAAGAAGAACTTACAAAGCTTGCTGATAAGGATTTTAGTATTGTCAGGCTTGAACAAGTAAGAGATGTGTTTTTATTTTGCTGTTATACAGGACTTGCATATATTGATGTATATTCATTGACTACCAGTGATATAGCGGAGGAGAATGGTAGGTTGTGGATTAGAAAAGCGAGGCATAAAACCAGTGTAATGTGCCATATACCCATATTGAAACCTGCTAAAGAGATTCTTGATAAGTATGCGTCATTACCTTATAAAGATGAGAAATTACTTCCTGTATTATCTAATCAAAAAATGAATGCTTATTTGAAGGAGATAGCTGGTATAGTGGGTATTAATAAAGATTTGACAACTCACCTCGCTCGGCACACATTTGCTACAACTGTTACTCTTGCTAATCAAGTTTCTATTGAGAATGTATCTAAAATGCTGGGCCATTCTAGTATTAGAATGACACAGCATTATGCAAGAATATTAGATGCTTCGATAGAACATGAAATGTTGAACGTGGAAAAATGTTATGAATGAGATATCAACTATACTCCTTACTTCCAATGATGGAAATGGAGGCTTATCATTAATGCAGATTAATTAATGAATAACTAAATTTACTGAAAAAAATTTTTATTTTTTTCTTCCATCTTATAATCAAGAGCGAGGGTTACACCTTCCCTCACCCGCCCCATCATTCAGGGAGGGGCTATTCCCCTCCCACAACGATTAAAATCAAAAATGATGGAAAGATTAAAATTTATTGAAACCATGTCTATTGCAGACTTCAAAGCAAAAAAGGGAGTGGAAAGGATCGAAGTGAAACAGAACCCCCAAAGCGGGAAATGTTTCATCGTCTTTGGTATCGAGACAGGAGCGGTAAGCGATAAATTCAACAAAGGTCTACTTACTGACCCTGTAATTTCAAAGGTGGTATCACCTGAGGACGGGGAAATGTTTTTCATGCTTCATCAGCGAGGTGAGGGAGGTGCGCATGTTTTAGCTGTGCTATAATTCAACAGCTTGGCAGCAAAAGAAAAAGGTTAGTTGTCTACGATAGGACTTCTGACCTTTTCTTATTCTATACTAATTTATTCCAAATAACCGGATTAGTTATGATGTTTGCTATAATACTAGCTGAAATGCTTTCGCCCCAAGATTTCACCTTATCGAGGATCTTGGATTTGGCTTTCTTTGGATTAGATTCCTCTTGAGCTATGGATTTTAATTCTTTAAGTTGTTTACCTGTTATTTCATCCTTAATAGCTTCAAGGAAAATGTCTATGGCAAAACCTTGCTTCTGAGTCTGAGATTGATCCTGCGATTGATGAACATTGACATTTACAGATTTATCAATAATTGGTTTTGTTTCTTCTTTTTGGGGTAATGATGGGAATAATATACATGACTGTAAAATACCAATCATGCGTTCAAATATTTCAGGAGAATTATGCTGCTTTTTCAACTCAATAGCTGCATTTTCAAAATCTTTGATACATCTATCACCAGGAAAATTAAGAGATAAAAATCTTATCACAAGACTTTTCCATCGTTCATATTTGCAATATTCGGGGATTTCATAATCCACAAACGTACATATAATATTACTCGGATATTCGATTTTATAAATTTGAGACAATATAAGTTCTCCGTCAGAGATGAGTTTGTCAAGTGTTATAGTATCAGTATCCATTATGTAAATCTTTTAATACAAAATTAAAAAAATTCTCTATACAAACAAACTATGCAGTTAAGAAAATCATCGAAAAAGCAAGCGAAGATAAAGCTAGCACTTCAAGGCTGTGCCGGGTCAGGAAAGACCTATTCAGCCCTACTGTTAGCCAATGGTCTCTGCCGAGACTGGACTAAGATCGCAGTCATAGATTCGGAGAACGGGAGTGCAGACCTGTATGCACATTTGGGAAATTACAATGTACTTCCTCTTCAAGACAATTTTACACCGGAGAGCTACATCGAGGCCATACAAATTTGTGAAAACGCAGGAATGCAAGTCATTATCCTAGATTCCATCTCCCAATGCTGGGACAATTTGTTGGAATATCATGCCGGTCTGCCCGGCAACAGTTTCACCAACTGGCAGAAGATTACTCCCAGAATGAACGCCTTCATGCAGAAGATATTGCAGTCAGACAGGCACATCATCTGCACCATGCGTTGCAAACAGGACTATGTACTCAACGAGAGGAATGGCAAGATGGTGCCTGAAAAAGTGGGTTTGAAAGCCGTCATGAGAGATGGAATAGATTATGAGTTCACCATCGTATTCGACATCAACATGAAGCACCAGTGCATGGCCAGCAAGGACAGGACCAACCTTTTTGCAGGCAAGCCCGACTTTATGATTACCCCAGCTACTGGGCAGATCATTCTCGACTGGTGCAATGACGGGGTGACCGTCGAAATGATCAGAAGCAAGATAAACAATAGTCAATCCATTGAAGAACTGACCACCGTTTATCACCAATATCCAGAGTGGTATCAGCAACTCACTTCTGACTTTATGCAGAAGAAAGCCTTTCTTCAAGACCAGAGAACAAACAATCAACCAATCAATTATTCACCCAATTTCGTAAAATATGGAAACGATACAGTTACAACCGGTCAGGTCTGATGAAATTTATCCAAGCAGGAAAAACGAAACATTAAGAATGTCACGACAGGATATTGTCGATGTAGAACCGATTTTGTCAAGAAGAGAAGTCAAAAGGCTACCTTTCATTGAAGCCAATACCCAAGAAGTCACGATTGAACATCTGAAAGAAGATTGTATCGTTCCGGTGTTCAGCAAGGACAATGAAATCACGATTTCCCATCCCTGCTTTATAGAGACTGTATGGGAAGCAGCCGGCAAGGTATTTCCTAATGAAAGAGTAGGAATGCCTGAAATACGAGTGAGCCATATTATCAAGGGCAGAATACCCGAAGCCATTCACAAGCCCGCGAAAGACTTGCTGGAAGAAGACAAGACCATCTATTACGAGAGAATGATGTTTTGTTTTGAAATCCCCACCATACACGAGGATATTGCCGGGAACAGGCTCAACCTTACGGTAGGCGGCGTAAGGGCTTATAACCAAGAGAACCTTTACAGCAAAAAGGGAATGGAAAAGTTCAAACTCTTCATAGGCTTCAAGAACATGGTATGCTGCAATATGTGTGTCAGCACAGACGGTTTCCAGTCAGAAGTGAGGGCAATGAGCAGCCAAGAACTGTTTAATTCGGCAATAAAGCTCTTTCAATCGTATAATGCGGCCAAGCACCTTTATTACATGGGCGCTTTCAAGGACAACTATATGACAGAACAGCAGTTTGCCCAATTTTTGGGCAAGAGCAGATTATACCAATATCTTCCACCTGAGCAGAAGAAAAAACTTCCCCCAATGCTTATGACCGATACCCAAATAGGGCTGGTGGCGAGAGCATATTATCAAGATGATAACTTTTCCCTTCCAGACAATGGTGAGGAAATCAGCATGTGGAATGTGTATAATTTGCTTACGGGGGCAAACAAATCTTCCTACATAGATAACTTTTTGGATAGGGCTTACCATGCCACTCGGCTTTCGGAAGGGCTGAACCAAGCCTTGCATGGAGAGGGGGAATACACTTGGTTCATTCAATAGAAAATGACTGGTCATAAAGAGGTTCTGAAAGAACCTATCCATTATGGTAGGAAATCCTGATTTGTACATCTAACTCCAAATTTTTATATATGAAGATTGGGTTAGGTGTACATTTTCCCTTAAAAAAAGAGGTTATCTATTATGGTCAGGAAGAGGATTGACTTTAATGAGTCTGGGAATGCTGATAATATCAATATCCTTTTCCTCTTCCTGACACTGTTTGTTTAGTGTATCAGGTAATAATTGAGAAAAAGTATGTCCTTATCGAGAGTAGTTGGATAACTAATCATCATATGGATAGTTCTCCGCATACTGGCAAAGATGTTGGACAGGAAACAGCCCATATCCCGATTTAGATTTTTTCAAGCTAACAGGTTGTGCCCTTTTAAGAGAGGGTTACATACCCAGCTTTTACGAGGGATAAGAGTACTTTTGCATATAGTTTAAGGAACGGCCCATTCCTATGGAGTCTGATATGTCTTAGTTTACTTTGAAAAAAGTAGTCGTCAGAGTATTGTTTGTTTCCGAATAATCGTAACTTTGTGGAAACAAACAAATAACGGGACAATGAAATAAAAGTTTAACAAGTCATATTAGAAAAGAAGTGTTTGCTTCTGCTTGATGTATTCTGAAAATCGCCAATTAGAGGAATATAACCATCACGGCATGAGAGTGAATGCTCCCTCCATAGGGTGTGGGCTTTCCTTGTTGTATGGTTATAGGTGTTTGGCGATACCTCAGAATAGCAACAGGTAAAGTCTGCACCTTTCTTTTTGTGGTATGCTGCAAAAAGAGTATCAAATGGAGATAATTAAAAGACAAGTTCAGAACGCCATTCATCTGTATGAACGCCAAAACATTCTTGCCTTACAACAACAGTTATATGAACTGTATTCCAATTTTAATCAAATTGGCGGAGGAAAGTTAATCATCAATTATCCGAATAAAGACCAATTAGCTGAATGCTTTACCATGATGCTTAAGTTCGATTGGATGAATGATAATGATATCCGTGAAGTTTGGGCGGAAAATGGATTTTACTGCATTATAGAATATTTGAATAAGCAAGCAAATACACCCATCGACACAGCAGTTGGTGCACTGGATCTTTTCTTACATTTATGCATAGCAAGAGAAGATTTAAAACCTAAGATACAACAAGTGCTGAATACAGCGGTCAGGTTGATGAATCCTATTTTCAAAGACCATTATATCAACAATAGAGCGGATTGTCTTATTGACCAATTCTTATATCTGTCTGCAAAGATGATACAACCGCTGATGAAAATGCACGGTGACATATTGCAGGGAAGTTACAAAAAAGAATACGATAACATATTACTGAATAGAGATATTGAACAGTGCTGCAAGCCAAATTCGATAATAGAAAAGGCATCTTTCATAGCAAATGTAATAGGCTCCGTATTGATAGAGATGTAAAAAGATGACAAAATATCCGATATTAAATCTTTGTAAAATGAGCAATAAAGACAATGGGAAAAAAGGAAACACAGGGTGTTTTATCATAACATTCTTAGTCATTGCTGCTGGTATTCCTTCGGCTTTGGCACATGCGAAAGAGGGGCCTATTGGCTCTGTGGTAATCTTGATTTTTGGGATAGCTGTATCATGGTATGTAGCCAAAGCTCTTAGTGATAATTGAAATGCAAAAAGCGATATGAAATTTTCCTTGACATTAGGGACAAGCTTACCGCTTATTATCTCCTCTGACAATCTGTGTTTTTTTATTGACACAGGTTCAACCCATAACACCTTATTCAGCTTTGTATATGAACATTTCAAAGACAGATTCAAGGTGTTGGAGGAAAGACGCAACATAATAGGGATTGATGAAGTACGACATGATAAAATTAGAATATTATGAGAAAATTAGCATATATAATACTTGCTCTTGGTCTTTTATATTCGTGCAATTCAGGGACATCCAAAAACAATAGGACGAAACAGAGTGGTTCTACACAAACAGCACGAAACCTTCTTATTGAGCAAGCAGAAAACAGAGGTTTTCAAAAAGGTGTGATTCAACATGCTCTTAATACGAAATGGAGCGAATTTGCGGATAAGAGATTTTACACCTATATAAAGACATTAAAATCTGGTATGCTGTTATATAGAGCGGAAATACCCAATATGATGATGGAAGTATATGTATTAAATAATGTTATAGTCATTCAGTCATCATCAATTATGACAGGTAAGGAAACACAACAAATATATATGGAAATGGATGCTTGGCTGAAGTCATGCAATCCAATATCAACATCTAATAGCTTTGCGGTTAAAGATGGAGAGGTCACTAATACATACGAATACTTGTTTCAAGATTTTACTGCTACAATTATAAAGAGGGAACTAGGCATTCAGTATATGTTATCATTAAATGGAGAGAAAAAGGAGACGGCTTCGCAAGAGTCTATCATATTGGACAAGCAATTCTCCAACAAATATTTCTCTATAAAATATCCATCGTCATGGCAAATTATACAAGAGGAAAATCAAGTAACTAATAATACTGCTATTTCTCTTCAAATCATGGAGAGACAAAAGAATGATTACGATTTTCGTCCAAATATAAACATCATTGTATCGAATAAGAAATGGAGAGAATCTACTGCTTATTTAGCTGAACAGACGTCTCAAAATAATAGGCGTTTAATCCGCTCTTATAAGCAGCTGTCTACTTCCAATGACGTCGTTTTGGGTAAATGCAGAGGAAGTTTATTGCAATATTCTTTTTCTATTCAAGGATATCAGTTGAAGGCTGACCAATATATTGTTAAAAGAACAGACAACACAACTTTTATTATTACAGCTACGATGGAAAACTGTAAATATTCAGAACAAAACAAGCTCGTACAGAGTATTCTTAAATCATTAATTATAAACTAATTAAAATCTTAAAATTATGTGTAAAGTATTTGGAATAGTACTAATTGTTGTAGGTTTGGCAACCCTGCCCAAAGCGTTGTCTACATCATCAGGTGCGGAAGCATTCGGTGCTTTTATTGGAGTATCTATTGTAACTTTCTTGCCTGCCTGTTTCTTGCTGATGAAAGGCAAGCGAAAAGAAGGGAAAAAAGAAGAAGGAGATAAATAGCTATGGACAATTTGACGAAAAAAGAATTACGTTCATTGACCATTGAGAAGCTTAATGGCATGACAGAAGAACAACTTGATGAGATCGCAAACCAAGTGATAGAACTTCTTGATGAGAATGATATAAAACGACTTCCAAAAGAAGTGAGGCGTAAACTCAAAATCATACGAGAGGGAGGCTTGGGCAGTTGGAAAACATGGATTGTCTTAATTATTTCAGCTTTAATTATGAGCTTATTCCAAGTAATTATGGGGAAATAAGATATGTAAGACGAGGATATTTTCATCATAATAAAAGATATAATACAACACGACCTTGCTAGTTCTGTATGTGAGGACTTTCTTTAATTGGGAGAGAAAAACAAGAATAATAAAAAAGCGTGAATACAAAACTTGAAAATAGAGCTTTTCTTCCCAAGTATATGAAAACTAAAATGATAGGTTCTATTATATTCTGTTTTGTGTTAAGAAGCGTATAAATTAAGAAACAATAAATATTTAAGATACACCAAAAATGAAAAAGAAAACCGTAATGATTATGTGTGCCCTATTTACCATGTTGACAAGCATAGTAAGTTGTTCTGAAAAAGCACAAAGATCAGCAGATACAATTCCTGCTGATACCTTACAAGCGTCTTTGATAATTGAGGAATCCACACCTCTCAATGATGCTGTTGGTAAATTAAGCGATTCCATCAGCCATGTAAAAATTAATCCTACGGATAAACAGGATCACGACGGGCTAATGTTTTGGACTTCCGACAAAATATGCAATACCAATCCGGAGCTGGTGTTGTTGCTTGATACTTTGTACAGATATACAAGAAGTAAAGGCGAAAATGAAAGTGTTAACGTTAAAGAAACGCTAAACTGGATGAAAGCATATCGAAAGCAGTTATGCGACTACTATGATAGGAATAAATTGGGTAGTGATACGATTGCAGGCTATGCGAAGGCTGATACTGTATTAAATCACGCAGAAAGGCTATGGGATATAGATAAAGACGAGTCAACGATGGGTAGGATTGTTTATAATAGCACTTATTATTCATGGATTATATTCAAACAATATAATTCATTGATAGAGCTTTTAGATTTGTGCAAGAATGACCAGCAAAAAGGTTCACTCATTGATGAATGGGCGGCTTGGAGAGAATTTATGTATTGTTGTATTGGCTTTTGGGGTGACTGTACAACATTGGTTTATGAAGGCAGTTCCGGTGGAGGACCCCATCGGGGAGAAGGACGTAATTTGATATATGAAACTCATATCAATTTGAATCGAATAGATATTGACTGGTGCATCAATAGGTCGGGCGAGAATCTTGAATATGAAGTGCCGTTACAGTCCGCTAAGACATTATTCATTGACTGTTGTAAAACCAGATATCTTGAAATTAAAGAAATGGAAATGCAGGGCAAGTTCGAAATAGATTATTATAAGCAACTTTATGAAGACGCATTAAAAGAATATAAAAAGTTGCCTATTCTAATGGATAAATGGATGGAAGCAAGGGGTAAGTGGTCTGATGATGTGAGTTCGGACTATTACCGTGATGCCTATAACAGACTTCCATCTGGAGTTCTATTGGATTTGGCTCGTGTTTTCAGTTCATTAGATTAAAAATTTATGAGCTAGAAGTAAAAAATTATCACTTTATAACCTTAAAAATTAGTGTTATATAAATCATATTTTAACTACAAATAAAAATTGTACATCTAACTTATCTTTATTTTTTTATGATAAGAAAAGTTAGGTGTATAATTTCATGAGATTATTAATTTAATCATTGCTGTGCGGTAAAAAGTATAGCAAGAATAAAAAATCAGGACATGTAATATAATACCAGTTGTGTTAATATGAATATGATTCTTAATCTCTGCCCTTTAAAGAAGTTGGCAGGAAGTGCGGAACTCGGGTATATATAGTTTGAAGCCGGAAAACTTTCAAAACAAACGGAACATGAAAAGAAAGGGAGCAATAATAATTTTAAGTACTATACTTGCCACATTGATATGCGTGGCCGGTTGTTCCTCGCCGTCAGAAACGTCAAGCGGACATGAAAAGGCGGGAGCGTGTAATGCCATATACTATTGGAAGACACAATTCCAACTGGATAATCATACCAAGTCTTTTATCGGGAAACATGATATCCAAAAGATGTACATTAGATTTTTTGATGTCGACTATGGGCAAGACAGGGATGGTGTGTTTAAGGCAATACCCATTGCCACGACTATTTTTCGTGATACCGTGCCAGTCGGCATAGAAGTAGTCCCTACTGTTTACATAACAACCAAAGCTATAAAAGCCGATACCACGTTTGCACGGTTGATGTATAAAAGGATTATGGACATGGCAAAACGAAACAAGATACGAGATATACATGAGATTCAGGTAGATTGCGACTGGACAGAAAGTACCCAATTCTCTTTTTTCAAACTGTGTGAGGTTTTGCGAGACATGCTGCATAAAGACGGAATAAAACTTAGTGCCACTATCCGTTTACACCAGTTAAAAAAGGAATGCCCCCCTGTGGATTGTGGGGTACTTATGCTGTATAATACAGGATCATTGTACAATCCAGATGGAAATTCCATCTTGAACTATAAAGATGTGGAACCTTATCTGAAAACAGAATTGGAATATGCTTTGCCGTTGGATTTTGCTTTCCCTGTCTATTCTTGGGGAATATGGATGCGGAAAGGTGAATTCAAGTCCATTCTTCACAAGACAGATTTTACAGATACACTGTATTATAGAAAAGCCGATAAACGGAAATATATTGTTTCGCGAGAGCACTATGTGGAAGGCCATCTCATTAAGGAAGGTGACATAATCCGTTTGGAAACATCTCCTTTGGAAGAAATATTGAAAGTAAAGCGGTTGGTAAATTCCAAAATCAATCAACAGCCCCATTGTATAGTATTGTACCATCTTGACTCTTTGAACATTTCCCAGTATTCTGAAGAGGATATCCATTCAATCTACAAAAGATAACTTGCTTATGAAACAAATTCTCCTTACCCTGTTGTTGATATTCTCCTATCAATATGCATTAGGCTGCGGTCCTTCTGACAGGCTATATATACCTGAACAATATTACACATTCCGTGTTTGCGGCGATAACATGGAAGGAATAAAATTGCCACAGCTTGATTTGAAACAAGATGCCAGAAAGCAGATGGAAGAAAATTGCCTTTATTGGACAAAACAAACTTCAATGGAAATACCCGTTTCTGATATAAAGGCGGTAGTCTACCAGTGGGATTATGAACAGCTGGAACAGCTTTATACCAATATAACCGAAGGAAACCCTCATTATTCAGGGGACAATGCTTTTGCAGATTGGCTCACCAGACATCATGACTTGGAAGCTATATCATATCTGCTTCTTGCAAAAAGATGCGAAATGATACGCAGCCAACAAGTGTCCGAATGGTATTATCCCGTGGACGGAGATGATGAATGCAGTATGTTGATGGAAGTCATGATACAAGCAAAGGCATATGGCTCCCGAAGGTTTCTTGACCGTTATACCCTTCAAATGATAAGATGTCTTATATCCATGCGTCAGTACGATGAATGTTTGAACCTCTGGATAGAGAGAAATCAATATTTTCAGGAAAAGGTGATTCGGAATATGGCCAAAGGATATGTGGCGGGGGCATTGTTCCATTTGGGAGAAGTGGAAAAAGCCAAGGAGATATTCATTGAAGTAGGTGATATTTGTTCCTATCTGTTCTGTTTGCAAAAGGACGGACAACTTTATGATAACTTGGATTTGCTGTTGTTATTATATGAAAAAGACATCAATGATGAAAGGATATTACCAATTATACAAAATATAATTCATGGCTTTGAAGCTTTGGACAATAGATTTACAAACGATGACTATAACATTCGTCGTAACAAGTGTTTTCGCGCATTAAATAAACTCTCAGTAGAAGCTATTTCCAGAACCTCACCCAAATATCTGGCGGCATGGCACTATACAGCCGCTTATACTTATGACAAGCTAAACAATTCGCAAAAAGCATTGAATTTCATAAACCAAGCATCAAAGTACAAAGCTGAACAAGACTTAAAAGATGCCATTCGTGTCTTTCACCTTTACCTGACAGCCAAGAATGCTCCGCAATACGACAGCAAGCTGGAAAATTATCTTTATGGAGAATTGCTTTGGTTGGACGATAAGATAGCTTCTTCTAATGATTTTGACCTATGGATTGATTGCTTAAGAGATGGCTTCAGCTTTTATTATTGGAACGACATGATGCGCAAAATAGTCATTTCACAGGTAGTGCCTAAATGTATTTCTTCTGGTTATAAAGTCCGCGCATTGCAATTTTTGAATTATGCCGATTACCGTTTATTAAAAATGCTGGGAGACGAAGAGGATTCAAAAAAAGTAAAGGTTAGGAGAACAATTAATGGGCAAAGCTATCATTATGAATACAATGCGTATGATTATAGGACGAACTTCTTTATTAATTTGGATTCCATTGGGGTAAAATATATCAAGCGATTAGTATATAGAATGAAAAAACCATTATGTCCATTAGACTGTTTTTTATACAAATGCAGTTACAACGACATGAATTACCTTTACGAAATTATCGGTACCCAACTGATTGCAAGCATGAAGTACAAAGAGGCCATACAATATCTCGCATTGGTATCTGACGACTTTATCAACAGCAGGAACATATATGCACCTTTTGAATATGATGCATTCAGCAATCTTGAGTACAATACCGTCGGCAATAATAGAATACGAAACCAACCGGGAAAATCCTATAAGCTTGACTTTGCAAGAAAGATGTATGCTTTGGAACAAAGTATAAAGAATGCGCAGAATCTCAACGACAAGGCGGAATTTATGCTTGAATATGCCCGAGGGTTACAAAATTCCATAGGACATTGCTGGAAACTCACTTCTTATTATGAAGGATGCTGGATATTTTATCCTTTTTATAGCCGATATCAAATTAATTTACATGACAATATATTCAAGTATTCCGAGATGATAAGGAAAAAAGCTTTTCTGCTGTTTACAGATACGGAAAGAGCAGCATGTGCATTATATAAATGGAACATGTGTGAGGCGGTAGTGGCAAGATACCCCGATACAAAAATGGCAGAGTATGTACGGGGACATTGTGATGAATTGGCTGATTATAAAGGATCTTGATAGAAATTTTATGTGTTTTTCTAATAGAATAGTAAAATAGTCGATTTACAATAATAACTCAGTCAGTGCTTGCACTTATTGTTTCTCACCCCAAATAAGCCATTAATATAGTTAGGCCTATATAAATACATTAATATTAGTAACTTATATGCTTACAATCATTTTTTTTAGCGGACAGCAGTAATAATTAAAAAACAAGTTACCTTGCTTACCCAAAGTAAGTGTAGGCAAGGTAGCTTGTTTGAAAATGATAAACTTAATTTTTTGATTTTACAAGATAGCCATATACACCATCTCTTTTTATTCTTTCTATTTTCATGTCTCTTAGAACATGACCCAATGCTTGGATAGAAAGTGTCTTATGACCAGTTTTTTGAACTAACAACTGTTGTATTTGGGTAGTAGTTAAGAATAAAGATTCTCCTTCTTCTTCAATACTACATTTGTCAAAATGATTAATGAAAGCCTCCTCTTCAACTGATACATCCCTAAATTCAGCATTCATTCTGTTAAGTTCTTCAATCTCGTCTTCATCAAACCAAAATTGAAAGTCCGCTCTATAAAGATAGAGGAGCTGTGCAAATAGCTGATTTATAGGTATATTGTGCTTTAAATTAATGCTTTTAGCTTCAAAACATAAAAATCTTCTATTACCTGTTAAATCTTTTAAGAAATGCTTCCTATTGACTGTACCTGCAAATGAAGCTCTCTTTCTATAATATTGACTGATAGTGGTATAGGCTCTTCTCATGCTTGTTCCCTTTTGGGTCATGAGCTGTTTAATTCCATCCATGCTTTTATCGGACAAGTTTTCAAGTTCGTCCATCAAAATAAGTACACATTCTGAAATTTTAACATTAGTTTCCTTGTCCTTAGTCAAAATATACCCCTCATGGATATACTCTTGGAACTCAATTGGTAATATTGTATGGAACCATGTGGTTTTTCCAATTCCTTGTGCGCCAGAGAGAATGATGGCTGTTTGATTCATCACATTCATATCAATCAAGGAGGCAACCATTGCTACCATCCACTTTTTGAGACACTTGGCAAAGTGTAAAGGCTGAGTGGTTCTTACAGTTTGGGCTAATAAATCGACGTAATCAATACCGTCCCATTCTGGTAGATTATCTAAATAATCTCTAAATGGATCAAATTGGGGAACATAATCTGATTTTAAAATCATCAATAATGTGTCCTTTGAACATCTAACATTTTGAGTTTTAATTCTTTTCAATATACTGTTGAACTCATAATCTTCCAAATAATGGAATTGCTCTTCAACCCCCTTAATTTTTACTAATAATCTTTGGGTGATTAAATTGAATCTAAACTCATAATGTTTTGTCAAATAAGCTTGTATTTGCTCTATGCTTGAATTAAATTCCTCTTCTTGTTTCTTATTAACAGGTCTTACTGTCTCTTGTGCATAGAGAGATGGAATTACTACAGGGAGATTATTCAACATAATCCCTCCTTTCTGGATTCAATGGAAGCCATTAGCATTTCATGGGTCATGTATAGTTTGCCCCCGAAGTTGACAAAATTGATGAGACCTTTGGCTCTCCAGTTAAATAATGTTCTTTTAGTTACTTTGAAGATTTGCTCCAAATCAACTAAATCATAAAGGATTGAAGAAGTGTCCTTTCCTAATTTTCCTGTAACTTGGCAATTCTCTGAACTGGTTACAGACGCATTAGGAGCGTATCCATAATGGTTTTCATTATTGCTCATAGCTCCTTATTTTTACTTTGTGGCAGGACAAAGTGTTTATAATCAATATTAATCCATTCACCCTGCCGTGAATGTTGTTGCAAAGATCTGTGATAAAAATGAATTCTCCAAATTCTATTGCTGGAAATTTGGCCAATTTCTTTGTTTTTCATAGTTTTGCATTAGAGAAGGTCATTAAATAGAATTAGTTGAGTTTGTTGGACTTTTCATTGGACAGTGAAATGGCTTATAATGTAACTTGCTGATATGTTGTAGTATATCGATTTTAGTTCATGAGCCTCCAGCTCCACGATATATATTGTTTTTCAATAAGTTGCTGATTAGTGGTATTAAAAGTGGCACTATCTGTTTTACTTTTAATATCTTTTTTCATAAGATTCTGAAATGGTATTGTTTGATTGTATCTTAATATTGTGAAAAATAAAAGAGCGATGGCTGGTAAAAAAGCAAACAAGAAACAGGTGCACCCACATCTTTCGGGAGTACAAAAAGCCGTAGTGTCTTTTGCCAATATGTTTGAGAAAAACTGTCGTATAAATCGAGAGGCGCAACGAGTCTTTAAAAGAAAAACACCTCAAAAAGTCAGGACTTTACTTTATGGAAAAAGAGGTAGGAGGATTGAAGAGCGTTTCTTCTGTGTTGTCTGTGGAAGTTCTTATGGGGAGGGGTGGAGATATAAATTGGAGGAGGATACCTATTTGTATTTGTGTTCTCGGTGTAAAGAGGTCGTTCGGCCACAGTTGACGGTAAAAGCCATATATTCATCGAATTTCGAAGTTCAAAGAAAAAAGCATTGAGGTTAGTTATTGTAGTGGATAGCCGATAAGTTTACTATAAAAAAAGAATCCATATATGTGTATATGGATTCTTTTTTACATTATCCCAATTCTTATTTCACTCGTTCATAATAGGGGAGACGATCGAGGGGGACATCTATCTCTATTTTTTTCGGACCCTTGAATGTTTTTCCTTGATCGTCGCGCCATGTGCCTTTGGGAAGATTAACGGTACGATGAGTGCCTTCGGTAATCATGGGGGCTATCATATATTTGTCACCGAGCATGAACTGATCTTTGCATTCGGTGAATCCGCTATGTGGAAAACTGTATTCCATGTGGCGCAAGATAGGCTCTCCGGTCTCGGCAGCATGACGGGCACATTCATAAATGTAGTCGCCCATCGTGTGATGTAGCTGTGCGTATCGTGCACAGATTTCCATATTCTCACGATTGAGGATTCGCCACGGGGCAACTGAAAATTGCATCATGGGCATGAGGGCATGGACTTGGCATGATCGTACAATGAGTTCTTGGTTAAATTCGTCTTCTTTAATATCGAGAAAAGAGGAAAATTGCCCACCTCCGATCATATCGGGACAGGCATAGGGATAACCGAGCATACCGCAAATTGCCATGTTGGGTATAAGCATGGATACGGCATACCACGAATAGTCTTTGTCTCCTATGCGTTGCACTAATGGCAGGCCTCCGGTTTTCCAAGCGGCTCGAAATTCATTGAAAGGGTAGGAAAGTCCCAGTTCGGCCCATCGTTGGGAGAAAATGTTTTGGTCGGCATTCTTGTCGTAGTAGTCGTACTCTCCGTTAGCCAAGATGGCTATATCGCCTGCGTCGAATTTGAACCCGTCGATCCCGTATTTTCCCATACATTCGTTTAGGGTTTGTTTTAGTGATTCGACAGCTGCCGGATTGGTCATGTCGTAGCATGCACTATATCCGTTCCACCAATTTACAACGGCAGGTGTTCCATTTTTGTTTTTCAGGAGAAATCCTTTGTCTGCCAAATCTCTGAACTCGGGAGAATCGGCCGATACAAAGGGTGAAATCCAAAGCATGACTTTGAATCCGAGCCGGTGCAATTCGTCTGTCATGGCACGGGCATCGGGGAATTTTTCTGCTTTAAATTCGAAGTTCCCATAATAGCGTTGCCAGTTGTCATCGATCATCAAGATTCCTTTGGGGAATCCGTTTTCGATGATGTTATGAGCGTAGTTCAGAATGTCTTCTTGATTTTGATTATACATGAGTTCTATCCATGTATTGTATTGTGGTTCTTTAAAAAAGAGTGCTGGCGGAGTTTTTCCGTTTGCCGGGAAATGTGTTTTTGAGGCATGAAGATAGGCATCACGAAGGTTTTTCCCAGCGGTTGTCACTTGTGGGGATTCATGATCTGATTCGATAACGAGTGTGTCGTTTACCAAGCGGAAACGGAAAGGTTCGTCATTCCATACATAACGTCCTTGCGAAGATAGGAGCAGGGGAGAGGTTTCGTTATTAAAATTGACTTTTGCCAAATCATAGAGGGGGGTATTCGATGCAAAGGGCATTTCGTTACCTATTCCTACGAAGCAGCCCCACCATTTTTCATTATTGATGGGTGCAATGTGTTTGGTGTATGGTTGGGCTTGTAGAAGAAAAAATGAACCCAGAAGGAAAGTGAGTAATGATATTTTTTTCATGATAAAATATATTAATGTGTGCACGAATCTACAAAATTTTCATGAATCGGCAAAAGACTTTATTTCTACTCTTTATGTTTGAGGTAGGGGAGATATGGGTAGGAATAATGTCGTGGTATAAAGCGAAGTCGTGAAATATTCTTTTTAGTTTTGTTTTGTTCATTTCTTTGGTTAAAAAACAAGAGAGGTAATGCATGATTTGCAGCATCACCTCTCTTTATGTGGTTTATTTCTCTTATAGATTTTTATTTCTTGATAAATTTCATGGCTTTGTCTGTATTACCCATCGTTATTTTAACGATATAACAACCTTTCGCCAAATCGGCTATATTTACAGGGGCTTCTTCTGTAACTTTAACCAATTTGCCAGTCAAATCATATATGGCAATGGTAGCATTTTCGTCGATACCGCTTACGTAAAGTATTCCGGTTTGGTAGTAGAGTGATATAGACTTTATGCTTTCTTTGTCTATGCCTACAATCGTTCCGAATGTTATGTTATAAGTATGGTTGCTGTCTATGGCTCCTATTTCGTAAATATTGTTACTAATTTGGTCTAACAGCGATTCTCCATTGGAAGAAGTGAAAGTTTCTATCTTATAATTTTCTTCGGGGATAAAAGTTAGTTTGACAAATGTGTTGTTTAGAATTTCGGAACCACTGGCATATACATTACTTTCGTCGTCGGAGATGGTGACAGAACCATTTCCGGTAATATTGCAAGTAACTCTCCATGTCGGTATTTTCGAGAACACAGCACATATTGTCATATTATCGGAAATTGCGTTTACTGTATATATGTTTTCTGCAAGTTCGTCTATCTTTTCTTCTTCGTTCACGAGGAATGACGTTAATTCATATCCTTCGTTTACGGTTACTTTGAAAGTTAGCTTTGATCCTCGTATAATTTCGGAACCGAATGCGGTCGCTTCTTCGGCATCATTAACGAACATTTCGACGTTACCACCGGTTGCGGTTGTATTGGTTACGATTACTTTATTGGAGAATACCACTGTTACTTCTGTGTCGTCTTCGATGACAAAAGTCGTTCCGCTATTTACTTCGCCATTTACCAATACTTGCGATAATACATATCCTTCTTCCGGTTCGGCTATGACTGTCAATGCGCTGAACTGGTCTACCTCTCCACTTGTTACTTCTTCATTTTTAGCATTAACTACTTTGAATGTTCCCCCTTCGGTGGGTTGAGTGATGGTGAGATTATTGGTCGGGAATGTATGACCGGCTACGATTTGTACTTGAATAAAGTCGCAAGTATAAACTTCTGCGCCCCAGTGGGGAGCACCAGTATGTACCTCGGTTGTACCTTCTACTACACCGGCGGGACAGCTACCGAATGTTCCTTTGTTTTCCAATTCGGCTTCCGAATCATTTTCGATTTTGTAATAGGCCACTAATTCTTCGGGCATATTCTCCTGGTCGTAACCGCCGCGAATGGATTCTTTTACTTCTTTTTCGGTCAATGTTTTGGACCATACCTGAACTTCGTCTACATAGCAGGAGAATCCACCGTTCCCCACGAAGAATACACACTCGTCTTGTAATAGACCTATACCATGCCCTTCTCGTTCTCCACCTTCTACAATTGTTCCTAAATCGCCGGTTCCTAATAATTTTCCGTTTTTGTATAGTTTGATTTCTTTATTGGAATCATCGACTGTCACGGTAATAAATGCCCATTCATCAGCGGTCAAGGTTGCTTCGGTCGTTACATCGGCTATTCCCGGACAGTTACCTTTGTCTTCCCATGCACGGGCTTTCAATTTTAGGACTCCGTTTTCGAGTACAACACCAAATGTTCCTACGGCTCCATAGTAAGGTGCTTGTCCGTGTCCCATTACTTGCCCATTTGTGCTGACTGTTTTCACCCAAGCGGACATTGTGAAATTACGGGCACGATGGTCTGAACCTGTTATATTACCGTTATTCCATGAATTATTCTCTCCGTTTATGTGTTCGCCTAATACTTTATCATCAAAACGGAATTGGTATTTATTATTACCACTTATTGCAGGGACTAGTACGGCTTTGGGGCCTTCGATTTGGAATGAGACTGTGACAGTCGTATTTTCGTTCACCGTGTAATTATCTCCGTTGGTGAAATCGGATCCGTTTACTTGGAGGGAGAGAATTTCATAACCGGGATCGGCAGTAGCCGTAATTGTCAATACCGTGCCTTCTTTTATACCAGTATTCTCTCCTGTGGTAAGAGGCTCGGAACCGTTCATTACGCTTAGTTGTCCATTTTCTACCAGAGTCGGTAGCGTAACCGTGTAATAAGTAATATCGGTCAAGTTGACAATGATAGTCGTGTTTTCTGTTACCGTGAAAATGTATGATCCGTTTTCTTCTGCTTCGGCTGGTTGCTCGTTAATCAGTACGGATTCTATCTTCTTGTTTTCTGGCAATGAATTGAATGTTATGGTTAATTCTGTGCCAGAGGCTATCGATTCTAAGTTCTCGATAACTTCTTCTCCTGCTGTAATTTGATAATCTACTCCTTCGTCGACGGTAATTGTTACTTTATGCATAACGATTTCGACAAATGAAACAGTAATAGTTGCATCTTCCGTTACAGTATATGTCCCACCGTTTTCAATCGGTTGTCCGTTGATATTCAAGGATTCCAAACGATAATTATCGGCCGGTGTCGCCGTTATGGTTAAAGTAGTCCCCGATGTTACGGTATTTTCTCCTGCCGAAAGAGGGCTTTCGCCGTTCATTACGCTTAAAGTGCCATTAGTTATTTCAGTGGGTAGTGTTACTGTGTAGTTACTAGGAGTTGGTCTTCCTTTGGTAAGAGAGGGAACGGCTTCTGTATAGTTGGTGATACTGATATATCCACCATCACTGTTTGTTTGTCCTCCGGTGAGATTATAGAATGTAGCCTTTGTATTTACTTGGTCAGATTCGGTTACTTTGTTGGTAAAAGAACTGCCTTCTTCAATTGTATTGAAGTCATACCAAACCGTCAGTCCCGATATATTTTGGGGGTTGCTGTAAGCTTGCTTGACATCATTTGAGTTTAATGCTCGGTCGAAAAATTGGAATTCGTCACAGAATCCGGAAAATCCAGCGCCCCCTACAAAGAAAATACAAGGGTCGTCTCCGAAAAGTTCTAACTGTTGAGTATTGTTTTTCGTGGCTACGAGAGTACCATCTTTATATACACTTACCGAAAAGTCGCTGTTGTCATAGACAAGTGTAAGATAAGTCCATGTATCCAGATCTACCGAGGTTTCTAAAACCGAAGTTACTTTGTTGCTTGCACCTGATATGATTTTAAGAACACCTGTTTCGGTAGTAGCTAAAACTAAACTACCGTTGTAATTCATATGTACTCTAGGACCGTGTCCCATGATTACATTTCCTTTACTGCCCGAATTGTTTGTATATTGGTCCATATTTATCCATGCAGATATAGTAAAGGATTTTCCGGACCGGTCTGTTTCACCTCCATTTCTGTCTCCTAAGATTGTTTCGGGGATTTCCAAACGGTAACCCGATGTAGGAGAACTAAAAGAGAGCTGAGGAATAGTGATCGCTTTGTTCTCTTCGGCATAGCTATTAAGAAAAGGCAGAAGAGTAAACAATAAAGTGAATAACATGTAGTGTTTTTTCATGATAAACAAATATTTAATTAAACAAAAAGTAATTCTGAAAATTGAATGATATGTTTTTATTTTTTCATGATATGTATATACATATTTTTGAGCATTTTTTATGCGCTATATAATATTAACCTTAAATCGAGGGTTATCCCTAGTGAAAAAGTGAATTTTTTTTATTTTTTTTGAGAAAGTAGAAAATGAATACGATAAGAATCGTGCAGGTGAGATGTTCTTAGGAGCTTTTTATCGTGTTAAGAGAACTATTATAGACCGATTGGCGATTGTTTGGCCATGTTACTCCCCCTCTCCCCCCTGTGTTTTGCTGCGCAAAATATAGGGGCGGTTTCCTCTGGACGGAGGGGTAGAAAATACAGGGGGAGGTGATAAGAGCTTGGTCATCTCTCCCTGTGCTCATCGCAGATGAGATAGGGAGAGTGCCCGATAGTGTTATGGGGCACGACAAGGGAGGAGTTCTAAAATATCTCCGATAATGAAAACTGAAATATCCCGTAGTATTACGGAGAACAGTGTTCGCAATAGGGGAGAGAATATACATGAACGATCCCTGTTAATTAACGACTGAGCCGTTAAAATACTTTTGGGAAGAAGAAAAATAAAAACGGAGTATCCAGTGAGGGATACTCCGTTTCAATATGCTGTCTAAAATATTTATTCAGCATTTTCGGATGCAGGAGCTTCTGCAACGGCATTAGCTTCTTCTTCGGCTTTTGCAGCGGCTTCGGCTTCTGCCTTAGCGGCAGCCTCGGCTGCTTTTTTAGCAGCGACAACTTCGGCTTTTGCTTTGTTCTTTTCGGTTTCTTCTTCTAGACGTTTTTTAGCAGCAGCGTCTTTTGCGGCAGAAACTTTGGCTTTCTCAGCGTCAATAGCCGATTTTTTGTTCTTCAACCATGCTTCGAAGCGTTGTTCTGCAACCTCTTCGGTAAAAGCACCTTTTTTTACACCGCCCAATAAATGTTTTTTCATCAATACACCTTCTTTGGAAAGGATATTACGTACAGTGTCGGTGGGTTGAGCACCGGTTGTCAGCCAATACAAAGCTCTTTCGAAATTCAAATTTATTGTAGCAGGATTAGTGTTCGGATTATAAGAACCTATCCTTTCAATAAACTTACCATCACGTGGTGCCCTGCTATCGGCGATTACAATTTGGTAAAATGCGTAGTCTTTGTGACCAAAGCGTTGTAATCTGATTTTTGTTGCCATTTGAAATTTTGTTTAGTTTGGTTATTTTGCATTAGCGGCGCAAAGGTACGACAAATGTTTTTATTCCACAAATTTGGAGATGACATTTTTCGGATTTTCCCATTTTCCTGATTTTTAGATATAATGCGACTATTCAACAAATTATTCCGACTTCAAATATTGCGAAAGCCGTAAAGAAACAATATCTTTGAAACTCATATATAAAGAGTTGCCATGTCCCTTTCCAAGCGCCTATTTCTGCTGATGTGTTTCTGTATTTTCCCGTATATCGTTTACGGGCAACGGGTAGGTCTCGTTCTGAGTGGCGGAGGGGCAAAAGGCATTGCCCATATCGGATTGATAAAAGCATTGGAAGAAAACAATATACCTATCGATTATGTTGCCGGAACTTCCATGGGAGCTATCGTAGCGGCATTTTATGCAATGGGATATACTCCCGATGAAATGCTCAGGTTGATAAAATCGAAAGAATTTGCAAGTTGGTCGACCGGTGAAATAGACCCATCGTATATTTATTATTTCCGTAAACACGATCCCAGTCCGGCTTTTATATCATTCAAACTGAGCGGGACAAAAAGCCTGTCCAACGTACTGCCAGAAAGTTTCATCAACCCCCTCCCCATGAACTTGGGATTTTTAGAACTCTTTTCTCCTTATACAGCCGCTTGCCATGAAGACTTCGACAATCTATTCGTTCCTTTTCGCGCCGTAGCATCGGACGTTTATGAAAAAAAAGCGGTCGTTTTTTCTTCGGGAGATTTGGGTGATGCCGTCCGGGCTTCCATGACATTTCCACTCGTCTTCAAACCGATAGAGATCGACAGTGTACCCATGTTCGACGGAGGAATCTATAATAATTTTCCCGTCGATGTCATGATACGCGACTTCGACCCTGATTTTATCATCGGCAGTAACGTAACGAACGAAAAGAGAGATCGCCAGAAAAAAGACGTCATCGGTCAAATCGAAAATATGGTTATGCAAGAAACCGACTATACCATACCCGAAGAAATAGGTATATCAATACACACCGACTTACACAATTACGAATTGCTCGATTTCCCCAAAGCCGATGAAATCATGAAGAAAGGATATAAAAATACTTTGAAATTCATACCCCAAATAAAAGCACGCGTACAACGGGAAGAGAGCAAGCAAGAAAGGGAGAATAAACGGGAAAGCTTTAAAAAGAAAATACCGCCCCTTATTTTCAACGATATAGAAGTTACCGGAACGCAATCGAACCGAATAAAAAATTATATATCCCGCCAGTTTGATTTGCGCGACGGCGACACCTTGAATATCGAAGATGTAAAAAAATCGTACTACAAACTCCTATCCGATGCACGGCTGGACGACCTGATTCCTCACGCCTTATACAACGACTCGATCCAAAAATACACTTTATCGCTACAAGGAAAAATGCGACCGAAACATTCGATCGGATTTGGCGGATATATATCATCGGGCAATACCAATCTCATCTATCTCGACATCAAATATCAAACCCTCAGGGCCTTGTCTTCGAGTCTCATACTGAACGGATATGTGGGACGCTCTTATTACTCAGGACGATTCGGAGCTCGATTTGAACTGCCGACTCACATGCCGACATATTTAAAAATCAACGGGGTCGTATCTCGCAAAAAATACTACGAAAGCGAAGAACTTTTCAAAATCGAAGAACTACCGACTTTCATAGCAACTAACGAAAGCTATCTGAAAATACATTTCGGGACTCCCGTCGGTATTCCCGCCCGTGTAGAAGTATCGAGCGGATACGGCTATCTTTGGGATACCTATTATCCCACAAATACCTATGACTATACACAAAAAGCCGACAGAAGTTCTTATTGGATAGGAATAAGTTCGATAGATTTCGATTACAACACTCTCAATGCACCTGTGTACGCCACCGAAGGCAGCCGATACCGAATAATCGGGTCGGTCGTTTACGGGAATGAGACTTACAGTCCGGCGTGGGCTCCCAAACAAAGTAAATTCCGCACATGGCTACAATTATCGGCCAAAGCCGAACACTACTTCCCGATGTTACCACAAATCACCATCGGAATAAAAGGAGAAGTTTTCGCTTCTACCAAGAAACGTCTGCAAAGTTACACGGGAACTATCGTTCAAGCACCGGGATTTACACCTACCCCACACAGCCAAATGGTTTTCAATGAAGGATTCCATGCCAACCAATATGTTGCCGGAGGTATCATGCCCATATATAAAATCATCAAGAACTTGCAATTACGCGGAGAATTTTATGCATTTTCGCCATTCCGCAAAATATTGAGGGGAGACCACTACAATGCCATCTATGCCGACGGATATTTTACCCATATCGAATTTTTGGGAGAGTTGTCGCTTGTCTATAAATTTCCGTTTGCCACCCTCAGCGCATTCGGGAACTACTATACCTATCCGAGCAAAAACTGGAATTTCGGCTTCGCATTAGGCTTCCTACTCTACAATCCCAGATTTTTATACCCATAATTATACCTCACAACTTACTGACACATAAGGCTTAAAAGATTTTTCGACAAATTAATCATAAAAAAGTATCGCTTTTCTATTGCAGAGAATAAAATTATACCTATCTTTGCGTCCGAAAAATGGCCCCGTAGCTTAACTGAATAGAGCATCTGACTACGGATCAGAAGGTTACAGGTTTGAATCCTGTCGGGGTCACAAGATAAGCGGAAAGTCCAGAAAAACTTTCCGCTTATCTTTTATACATCGGAAAGAAATAGAAAAAAGAAAAAACCGATACGACCAGTCCGCTATGACAACTTATCTCACAACCATATCTTTATAGAAAAAATGATTGACTTCATTTCATTCTGTTTCGGGTTTGCACTATCTTTGTCTCATCAAAAATTCCATAATCAATGAAAATCGCAGCACTGGTATCGGGAGGAGTCGATAGTTCGGTTGTCGTTCATCTCCTAAAAGAAGCCGGATACGACCCTACCCTCTTTTACATACGTATCGGTATGGAAGACAAGGATAAAACCCTTCACTGCCATTCCGAAGAAGATATAGAAATTGTCAGTTACACGGCCCGCAAATACGGTTGCCGACTCGAAGTCGTATCGCTTCACGACGAATACTGGAAGTATGTCATGGGATATACCCTCGACTCGATCAAACGCGGCTTTACCCCCAATCCCGATGTAATGTGCAACAAATACATCAAGTTCGGTTTTTTCGAACAATATTGGGGGAAAGATTTCGATAAAATTGCAACAGGACATTATGCCAGCATCGTCGAACAAAACGGTATCACCTATCTGGGGACAGCAATAGATCCGGTAAAAGACCAAACCGATTTTCTCTCCCAACTCAATACTCTGCAAGTTTCGAAACTGATGTTTCCCCTCGGAGGCCTCATGAAAAGCGAAGTACGCGCCATTGCCGAGAATGCAGGGTTGCCCAGTGCCAAACGAAAAGACAGTCAGGGTATCTGCTTCCTGGGAAATATCAATTACAACGAGTTTATCCGGAATTATTTGGGAGAAAAAGAGGGTGATATCATAGAACTCGAAACGGGTAAAAAACTGGGTAAACATAAAGGTTATTGGTTCCATACCATCGGGCAGAGAAAAGGTTTGGGACTGAGCGGCGGCCCCTGGTTCGTTATCCGCAAAGACATCGAAAGCAATACTCTTTATGTGTCGAACGGATTCGATCCCGACACGCAATACGGCACAGAGCTCAATCTTACGGGATTCCGTTTCATCACGGGCAATCCTTTGGGCGACCTATCCGAACCGACCCGCATCACGTTCAAAAACCGGCATACCCCCGAATTTACCGGAGGCACATTACAACGTACCGGAGAAGAGAAAGTTCGTATCGTATCGGACAGCCGCATACAAGGTATCGCACCGGGACAATTCGGTGTGATATACAGCGCCGACCATCGGCTCTGCCTCGCCAGCGGCGTTATCGAATAACCCGTCTTGTTCACAACAAAAAAGG
>ERZ827452.1201-NODE-1201-length-26575-cov-7.545965_pt1 | contig 26575 bp, 28 predicted proteins | sample MGYA00519866_ERZ827452 | MGnify/ENA primary metagenome ERZ827452 (study PRJEB31778, sample SAMEA3449307) | human gut metagenome | biome: human gut; feature: human-associated habitat; material: faeces | place: United Kingdom | collected 2010/2012 ... | reverse complement strand
CAATTGACATTTTCGCTGAATAAGCGACACGAATTTTGTGGAAAACGCTTAACGCATATGACGTATGACCACTTGATTTTTGCCTCATATATGGTATAATTCTCATGTTATATAAGTTGAGGAAAAGGTGATAATTTGCAGAGCAAGACTCTTTCTGAAAATATAGCCGACAGAATAAAGCAGCGGATCATCGTCGGCAAATATGCCGTCGGCACGCAGCTGCCGAACGAGCAGGAGCTGGCAGACTCGCTCAATGTCAGCCGCACTACGATACGGGAAGCGGTGAAGCTTCTTGTTTCCCGCCGTGTCCTGGAGATAGAGCGCGGCAAGGGTACCTTTGTGGCTGCGATACCGGGTCTGAGCGAGGATCCGTTCGGCCTTGAGTTTGTGAACGAAGACATCCTGAAGTCCAATCTTTCCCAGTTCAGGAGCATCATTGAGCCGGAAGTATGCGCGCTGGCGGCAGTAAACGCTTCCGCGCATCAGCTGGACGATATGAAGCATCACCTTGACCAGCTCTCCATTGAGGAAGCTTCCCTCCAAAACGAGAAGGATGAACTGTCCAAGCAGCGTCTTACTGCGCTTGAAAGAGAAATGGCCGAGCTGCGCGACAGCTTCAACAGCAAGAAGGCCCAGTGGGAGAACGAGAAGAACGCAATTTCTAAAGTGCAAAGTTTGCGTGCTGAAATCGAAAATGCGAAGAACGAGTACGATAAAGCTGAACGCACTGGTGACCTGGAAAAAGCTGCTGAGTTACTGAATGGCAAACTTCCGAGCTTGAAAAAACAGCTGGAAGAGGAAGAAAAAATCGCCGATGCCAAGAAGGAATCCAGCCTGCTGCGTGACCGCGTGACCGATGAAGAAATCGCCCGCATCGTGGCCCGCTGGACCGGCATCCCTGTGGCTAAGCTGGTGGAGGGCGAGCGCGAAAAGCTGCTGCGCCTGCCGGACGTGCTGCATCAGCGCGTCATCGGCCAGGACGAGGCCGTGCAAAAGGTGGCGGACGCTATCTTGCGCTCTCGTGCCGGCATTGCTAATCCTAACAGACCTATCGGCAGCTTCCTGTTCCTGGGCCCCACCGGCGTCGGCAAGACCGAGCTGGCCAAGGCGCTGGCGCAATCCTTGTTCGACGATGAGAAGAACATGGTGCGTATCGACATGACCGAGTACATGGAGAAATTCAGCGTCTCCCGTCTGATCGGTGCGCCTCCGGGATACGTCGGCTACGAGGAGGGCGGCCAGCTGACCGAGGCTGTGCGCCGTCATCCTTACAGCGTTGTGCTGTTCGATGAGGTGGAAAAAGCACATCCTGACGTGTTTAATATCCTGCTGCAAGTCCTGGACGACGGCCGCATCACCGACAGCCAGGGCCGCACGGTGGACTTTAAGAACACCGTCATCATCCTGACCTCCAACCTGGGCTCCGACCTGATTCTGGAGGATTTGGAAAAGGCCCGTGCCGAGGGCAAGAACGAGCTGTCCGACGAGGTCAGGAACGCCATCGACCAGCTGCTCAAACGGCAGTTCCGTCCCGAGTTCCTGAACCGTCTGGACGACATCGTCTACTACAAGAGCCTGACCAAACAGGAAATTGGCAGTATCGTCGACTTAATGCTAACCGACCTGCGCAAGCGCCTGGCCGACAAGCAGCTGAACCTGGTCGTCACCGAGGCCGCCAAGAACTCCATCATCGACGGCGGCTACGACCCGATCTACGGTGCCCGCCCGCTGAAGCGATACATCCAGTCCCACGTGGAAACGATGATCGCGAAAGAGATCATCGCCGGTGCCCACAGCGCCGGGGATACCCTGACCGTGGACGCGGATGAGAATGGGCGGCTGTATTTGAGGTAAGGGCAAGGCTCCCCTTTGAGGGGAGCCTCTAAGCAGCAACATTCATAAACAGCGAAATCTCCCGCTGATTGGGCGCAAACCCAGTCGGCGGGAGATTTTGTCTACCTTATTATAATAGGGGCGTGTTCTGCACCCCTCACAGCCCCCGGCACAGGCCCACGGCTTTGCCCTCGATATGCACCTCGGCCAGCGCAGCGCCGGTGTAGGTCATCAGCGGGTAGGCGGGGTTGAGTGGCTGCAAAACCATCGTCGTGCCGTCAAAACTTACCTTCTTCAGCGTGGCTTCGTCACCAATGCGCACCACTGCGATCTCCCCGTTCTCCACCTCGGGCTGGCTGCGCACGGCTACCAGGTCGCCGTCCATGATCTGCGGGGCCATGCTGTCGCCCCGGCAGGTCAGGATGAAATCCGCGTGCCACGCCTCGGGCACGGCTACCTCGCCCTCAATGTTCTGCTCGGCCAAAATCGGCATGCCGCAGGCAATGCGCCCCACCAGCGGCAGGCGCTTCAGGCGGGGCAGCGGCTCGCACCCCGGGGGCAGGGCAGGGCCGTCCACGCCCATCAGGTAGGCGGTGGTGGTGTGCAGCGCGTTGGCAAACAGTTCCACCTTGGCCTGCGGGATGTCCGCCTTGCCGTTCTCGATCTTGCTGATCGAGCTTTTGTCCTTGTAACCCAGCTGTTGGGCCAGGTCTTCCGCGGTCAGGCCCAGTTCCAGCCGCCGCGCCCTGATGCGGTCGTAAATAGTTGACATAGCTTCGCTCCTTTTCTATTAGTATAACACAGCGTGGAAAATAATTCAAGAGATTTTGCAAAAATAGTTGACTTTTATTCCACTTTGTGGTAGGATAGGGGTGTGGAATCAGGTTCTACTTTAGGCTGACGCAACTTTTGCGGATTTATTTTTTGTGGGGAAGTGGAACTACATTCAACGAGAACGGCAATCTATAAAAAAGGAGAGAGAACACATGCACAACCACATTTACCCGCAGCCTATCTGCTGCAAGAAAGCGGGGTGAGCGCTTGCTGCTGAAAAAAGATTTGTCGCAGTGCAAAGACCTGCGAACCGTTGAGCATCTGGCCCAGCAGTTTGGCTGGTACGCCGCCGCCTGGACGCCGCAGGAGCCGCACCTCATCTGCTCGGACGAGCAGTTTACCGAATTTGCCAAGGCCCTGGGCAAGCTGGCGGTGACCCAGGATGGCGAAAACCTGCTGTATTTTCTGGCGCTTGCCGCAGAAACCGCGCAGGAACGTAAAAACCGCACGGACCGCATTTTGGAGCGCAAGCTGTTTTACGAGACCAGCACCGTCATCACCGAGGCGGACATCGCCCGCTGCCACAACGACCAGCTGGCCACGCCGCCCGGCGTGCGCAAGGCCGACGCGATGGAAACGCTGCACTTTCTGGCCCCGCCGGAGGAGGAAAAACAGGACGATACAGCGCCAAACGGTATCGTGTCCATCTCGGCCAAAGACTTGCAGGACAAGGAGTTCAAGCCCATCAAGTGGGTGGTGGAGGGCCTGCTGCCCCAAGGTCTGGCGCTGCTGGTGGCCCCGCCCAAGTACGGCAAAAGCTGGCTGATGCTGGACCTTTGCCTTTCGGTGGCGTCCGGACAAAAGTTTTTGGACATGCCTACGAACAAAACAGACTGCCTCTACCTGGCACTGGAGGACAACCAGCGCCGCCTGCAGGACCGCATGAACCGTGTGCTGCAGGGCGAGCGTGCGCCCGACGGCTTTGCGCTGGCCACCGGCTCTCTGGATTTGCAGGACGGCCTGTTGGACCAGCTGACCAACTACCTGAACATCAACCCCGGCTGCGGGCTGGTGGTCATCGACACGCTGCAGCGGGTGCGCCGCACCACCGGCAAGGCAATAAACGCCTACCAGGCCGACTACAAGGATGTGGGCATCCTGCAAAAGTTTGCGTCTGAACGAGAAATTTGCATTGTGCTGGTACACCACCTGCGCAAGATGAAGGACGAGACCGACCCCTTTGCCCAGATCAGCGGCACCAACGGCATCTTCGGCGCGGCGGATTCTGCCTTCGTGATGACCCGCGACCGCCGCGTGGACGACACGACCAAACTCTCGGTGACCGGCCGCGACCTGGAGGAATTTGAACTGGCCCTGCGCCTGGACAAGACCCAATGCCGCTGGCAAAACCTGGGCGACGCCGAGGCCCGCGCCCGCGAGCAGGCCCGCAAAGAATACGAAAACAGCGCCCTGGTGCAGACCATCCGCAAGCTGGTAGAGCGCAACCACGGCAGCTGGAGCGGCACCGCCAAGGAGATACTGGAGGCAAGCAGGCTGCTGACCAGGCGGTTTATTGCGGAGAATCCACGCGCGGTGACCTACCAGCTGAACGATTTGGAGGGTCAGCTGATGGAGGTGGATGGTATCGCTCATAGAAAAAGTTCATCAGGAACATCAGGCGCAAGACATGTATTTTATAAGGAACTCGACTCACAGTTAGCACAAGCATCTTAGAAGAGCTTTATTAATATAAAATTACTATTGACATCATTGTTATCATTGTTTCTATTGAGTTTATTCACGGATTATATGCAATGAAATCAATGATTTCAATGATAACAATGATAAATGCTACTACATAAAAAACACGCCCCGCAGGTTATCTGCAACCTTGCGAAGCGTGTCGAATTATGCTATACTGATAACGCCGCCATCGGCGGCAAGGCGCTGCACAACAACGGCAGGCGGTTGGCCACACTTCCCGAAAGGGGGTGAGACCATGCGAATCACGATGCACATCGGCAGTTTTACTGTGACGATCATCATCAAAAAACGCAAGAACCGCCACCCGGCACGGTGACGGTTCTTAGATTGAACTAATACCAGATCGGGCCAACCGCTTGTCGCAGCGCCTTTTCTACTATTATTATACGCGCTGCCGGTGCGGCTGTCAAGATTGCTGCGGCTTTTTAAACTCATGCATGCCGCGGATGGTGCCGCCGTCGCACAGGATGTCCACGCCCGCCAGGTAGCCGTTGCGCTCGTCGGCCAGCGTGGCGATGGCAAAGCCCAGCTCCTCGGGGGTGCCCATGCGGTTTTCGCAGCTAAAGACCAGCATCGGGCCGCCGTTGCCTGCTTCCAGGTTGCCCATGTCGGTGGCAATCAGGCCGGGGGAGAGCGACGCTACGCGGATGCCGTTGGGGCCAAAATCAAAGGCGCACTTGGCTGCGTACCAGGTCACAAAGTTTTTGGACAGCGAGTACGCCAGGCCGTTCTTTTTATAGGCGTCCTCCACAACGGCACAAATTTTCAGCAAAGCATCGACGAAGGCGGCCTCATCTGTCTCGGCCAGCGCGTAAGCGGCCTTGGGTAACATGGCCTCCGGCAGAGTGTAGGCGGACATCGACGCGATGTCCACGATGACGCTGCCCTTGTGCATCCGCTTGGAGAACTCCTGGTTGACATACACGGTGCCCAGCGCATTGATGTGCAGCAGGTCGGCGGGGGTGACCTTCATGGCAGGGGAGACGCCCGCCGCGTGGATGACGTTGGTGATCTCGCCCAGGGTGGCGGCATACTCGGCCAGCGCCTGGACGCTGTCGCGCTTGGAGGTGTCGCAGCTTTTGGCGTGGGCGGTGAAGCCCGCAGCGGTCAGCTCCTCCACAGCTTTGGTCAGCTTGCTCTCAGTGCGGCCGGAAACCACGATAATGTGATCTTTTGGCATCAGCTTGGCGGCTGCCAAGCCCATGCCGGAGCCACCACCGGTGACTACACAAACTTTGCTCATACTATGTCCTCCTGTACAAAAATAAGATACAAACGGATACAGTGCAGCACGGACAGCCCGCCGTACTGCTGTTTTCTGCTTGTATACATTATAGGCTTTTCTGTGCAACCATGTCAAGTAAATAACGATGTTTCGTAGGAAATGACAAAGCGTGATAAAAAAAGATTGTCTATTATGCGCATACGATTTTAGCCAACTTTGGCACTGTGCATAAAAATAGATGCTGACTTTTGACAGGTGCCCCCACGCAGGAAATAATTGCAAAATAGGACTTGACTTTATACCCCCAAATGTGCTAGAATCTTTCTTGCAGTCAAATGCGATTTGCGGAAGTGCTGGAATCGGCAGACAGGCACGTTTGAGGTGCGTGTGTCTATGACGTGTGGGTTCAAGTCCCATCTTCCGCACCAAAAGAAAGAGCGTAGGAACGTTGGTTCTTGCGCTCTTTTGCTTTTTGCGAACACACTTTTGAACACATATTGCATTTTATAAGCCGAAAATATATAGCAAAAGCCCCCAGAACAGACTTGACAGTCCTGCCGAGGGCAGATATAATAAATATAGAAAAGGCGCTGCGACAAGCGGTTAGCCCTTTGCGATGAGAGGTTTAGATCAAAGACCTAAGAACCGTCACCGGCCAGGGTGGCGGTTCTTGCTTTTTACTACCAAACTCAGCGTAACGGTCTTGTGACCGATATGGAAAGTCAATGTAAAACGCATTGCCTCACCCCCTTTCGGGAAGTGTGACTAACCGCCTGCCGTTGTGTGCAGCGCCTTGCCGCCGAAGCGGCATATTTACAATATCATATTTCGACACGCCGCGCAAGTCCTGCGACGTGTCTTTTTGTTTATTGGTACATTTGCGGGTTTAATCGTCTGTTTTCTTCCTGACAAAAACGCTCAAAGTCCGTCCATTCTTCCGGGTGGGCAAGGCGGTATTCTACGTCGTCCACAATAATGACAGCATAGCGTTTATGCAGCGGTGCAAGGTCGTTCACGATCTCCCCGCTGGGCAGTTCATAACCGCCATCGACCTGTTCAACCACAAGGATGCCATCTTTGCTTTTTAATGCCCGTTCCAGCGCATCCAGCCTTGCTTTGTTCAATACCTTCATATTACCGCCTCATTTCATCTTCAAGCGCCTGCAAGCGCTGTTCGTAGTCTACAACTTCGGTCATCCTCAAGCTGTATTCGCACAATGCACGGCACGCCGCAATCTGATACTGTGTCGGCTGCGCATCGTCCATAACAATAGAGGAAAGGCGCTCAATAGCAGGCGGCAGGGCTGCTTTTGCTTTGTTCGTGGCATCCTCCAGCAGTGAAGAACAGCGTCTTTTGTATTCTGCCAAAAATTCCGGGTCTTTCAGATAGAGCCGCATTGTGCGGCTTCCCACGCCTGTTTCTTGTGCTGCCGCCTTTACTGTGGGGGACGTGAGAAGCGCTGCAAGGGCTTTTTCTTTTTTAGGGGTCATATATAATCACCTCATACAAAAGAACGGCGCAAGCCGTAGCCCGCGCCGCTGTGGAAGTCTTTTAGGTCGTTGCCTGATAATAGATGCCCTTTTTCTTGTTGTCCAGAACAAAAGCATCATAGCAGATGCGGCCAGTCACAACCGCGCCGCTGCTGTAGATCGTGTCGTTGTGGACGTTAAAGTCTTCCAGCTTGGTCGGGGCAACGGTGGCAGAGGGATGGGCAACCATAAAGCCAAACTTGGCGGGCAGACGGTTTGCAGGCACTTTCTGCACGTTCATGCCGTCAATGTTCGCAATAACGCCTTTCTGGCGCATCTCCTCGCCCACGTCACAGTTGAGAACGATGCTCTCGCTCTGCTTCATAAGCTGATAGGTGGCAGGGGTCACGATTAGCACGCGGTCAGTTTCCGGAACCTCTGCATCATCCAGCGCGGCAGACGCTGCCAGAATATCGCTGTAAATGCTTTCGGCGGTAAGGGCCTTTGCGGCGGGCTTGGTGCCTGCGCCAGTACACATAACGCCGTAGGTGTAGCTGTCAACCTCCGGGATAACGACCTCACGATTCTGGCGGGCCAGTGCGGTAGCGGCTTCAACCTGCTGCTGGGTCTCGTCAGCGTCCAGCTTATCCACGTTAAAAATAAAGCTGCGGTCTTTCTTCAGGGCAAGCTCCTCGGTGCTGGCGTTCAGATCGGCAATAGAACCGTAGCGGCTGAAATTATCGCCTGCCGGGCCAGTGCGGCCATAGTCCTGCATCTCGGAGGTCTGAATCTTGTAAACCTTGATGGTGTGTGCGCCCGTCCAGTCGAAATCCTGATTGGTCACAAGGCTGCGCTTGCTTTCGTTCTTGAACTGTTCATCGGTGTACGGTGCAAATTTTTCGGTAAGAGTAATCGCCATTATAAAGCGTCCTTTCGGTTATTTTTTGAGAAACGCTTTTCTGATCAGCTCGTTTTCGTCCGGTTCGCTTTTAGTGAACGGTGGGGTCGCAGTGTTTGCACCCTTGACCGTGAAGGTATCGCCCATGTGGGGGAACGCTTCCAGCAGTTTGTCCGCCTGTGCCTTGAAGCTGTCGAAGTCGGCAGTGTCCAGCACGTCCAGCAGCTTGGCAGGGTATTTCTTATCGCCTGCCACAAGCTCACGGCATTTCAGAGCCTGTTCCCGTGCGTCAAGGGCTTTTTCCCTGTCGGTGGTAGCCTGCTCTGTTGCGGCCTTGCTGCGCTCTCGTGCGAGCCGTTCGCTCACGATCTGGTTGACCTGCTCTTGTGTAAAGAGCTTTTCCCCAGATTCCGTCTGGGTGGCGTTGGTGGTCTGCGTTTCGGTGTTATTATCCATGCTGTATCCTTTCCGGCTTTACCGCTGCCGTAGCGTATTTGTACCGCTGTGGGCTTCCACATAGGTACAGGGAAACGTTCACCGCCAGAAACAGCCTGCAAAGGAGATGCGCCGGAGGCTGCGCCCATGCACAAAAAACAGGCCCAAAGAAACGGTAAACGTTTCCCTGAGCCTGTGTAGCTTTACCTTTCGGCGGTACTCTTGTTTATAATATTATACCACAAAACGTTACTTTTTGCAAGTGGTTAAGTAGAATACATGAATGCCGCCCGGTGCGGTGCTGCTGTGCTGCCGTACATTGGGCAGGCTCTGCAGCAGCTCGGCACGGACGCGCTCAAAGGCGGCGCGTTCCTGGTCGGTGTAGGTCATTTTAATCCTCAAGTCGATTCACCCCCTTCCGAAAATATCCTCTTTGCAAAGTCCGAATTTCGCAAGACTTGCTTCAAGTTCGCTTTCGCTCATGCCGTCATCAAGTAACCAGTTGTAGGCATGGCGCATAAAGCGGATTAGGTCTTTGTGTCCCATGTTAGCTAAGTCACGTTCTCGCTGTTCGTAGTCTTTCATTTCATCACCTCATAAGCCCGTATGGCCTGATAGCACAGCCTTATAGTTACTTATACTGGGCTATGATTTCCCGTGCACTGGCCACAAACTCGGCCATTTGCTCAGGGGAAAAGGTCAGCAGTATGGATACTAAGCTTTCAATGGTTCCCGATTCTTTATCAATCATTGCAAGCACCCCCGTTCTTTGCCGCTTGGCGACGGGCAAGGGCTGCCCTACACCTGTCAAGGACGAATTCCACTTCCTCCGGGTTCAGTTCGTCAAGGGCTTTTTCTTGTTCCTCGCCCTTGCTGGTCAAGAATTTCATTATTTTTGCATAATCCATTGTACTTTTCCTCCGAATCTGATAAGCTAGAGGCGGTATAACTGCCGTGCAAAAGCTGTTTACCGCCCGCCGCCTGGGGTGTTGGTCGCACCCTGGGCGGCATTTCTGTTTTACAGTCGCAACGCTCGCCGGGGTCAAGGTTCGCGCCGCAATAAGGGCATGTCCAGAATTGCATCAAGACATATCCTCAATCAGCTGATCCATGTCCTCCAGTTCCTTGGTGTCCTCTGCGGTTTCTTCGCCCATAGCGCGGCGGATGCCGTGACCGATGAGAACGCCGAACAGGCGGGTTTGGGAAGAAATGCGGTCGGCAATCAGACCGTCGTCGTGAATCAGACCGCAATGGTCAATGTTCCAGCAGGCACAGTTATCGCGCTGGCAAAACGTGCCGCGCATGATAGGACAAATTTTAAAAGTTTCCATAGTAACGTGATTTCCTTTCTTGGCGTGGTACAGATGTACGGATGTACACATAAAATCGCAATTTGTTTTTTATATATAAATTATTTTTTCTTTTTATCTCTTACAAATAACAAATATCAATTTTTAAGTGTACAAGTGTACAAAAGCTATTGTTATAGGCTTTTTAGGGCTTTTTATCTGTACTGTTATCCGTACGAAGTGTCTTATCCAGCCAGTGAGATGTAATTAAGAACTTTGATTCCTACGAACCCCCGTGACCTTATGCCATCGCGGTTTGCAATGCTATTTGACGCCCTTATATTCAGCTGCTTGGCATTGCTTTTTAAGTAATTGGACACAGTACGCTGTGCAAGGGGTTCTTCTCCGTTGACGCTGCACCATTGCTGGTAGCCTGCGTACAGTTCCCGACTTGTAACACTGCCGTTACGGTCAAAGGTTACCCAGTCGGCGTCCTTTAAGAACGCAAGCAGGTTGAAGCTATCCTCTTTATACCGCTGTTCCTGCATCCGCTGCTTTTCGCTGGTGGTGAACTTCCAGCCGTTTCGCTTTAGGCGCGTCAAGCCGTCCAGCATCCAGCGGGTCACACCGGGCAGCTCGTCCTCAATGATTTTTTCTGCAAGCTGGGGGTCATCTTCCCGGTTGGGGTCTCGCCCTTTGGTGGTCAGAATCAACCGCCGCCGAAATGCACCGTTGCTGTGGTCGTACAGTGAGTCAGTCATCTGATTTCCGAAGCATAGAATCCTGCAATACAGCTGCGCCGGGTATTGGTCACGGCCTTTGCGTTCAATCAAAATCGGGGTGTTTGTGGTCACAACCTTTTTGACGGATGCACTTTCTTTCAGTGCTGCGGTAGGTAAGTCATCGTCTAGAAACAAGAGCTTACCTTCCAGCCCGGCAAGCCCGAAGCGTTCTTCCAGATCGTGTAGTCTGCCGGAAGTGGCAGCGGCGCCGAAGATTGACATTAGCACTTGCCCTGCAACACTCTTACCCTCGCCGCCATTGCCGATGATAAACAGCATCTTTTGCGCTCTCGTGGTGGGTATCATCGCATAGCCGCAAAACTCCTGAAAGGTCATAACATCTTCATGGTCTAACAGATCATCAAGATACTTAAACCACTTCACAGGGGGCTGCGGGTCAGGCTGATAGTCTACGGTCAGACGGTAGAACGTAAAGCCGCCGATTTCGGGATGATAGGTATTATCGGTCAGGTTATAGTATCCGAAACGGAAATACACCTTGTCCGGCTCTGCTGGCGGCGGGTTCATCTGACAACGGTTCTTTAAGGCTCCCAACAGTTCCCGCGTCTTGCGCTGAAGCTGGGTAGTCAGCGCTGTTTCAAGCACTCGCTGGATTTCAGCGGCGACTTCATCGTCCGGCACATAGCCTTGACTTGCCAGATACAGCCGCCCATTGATGCAGCGATAGCCCTTGCAGCTGTTGAACTCGTCCAGAAACAACCGCTCGTCAAGCCCGTCTTTCGTGAGCCAGCTTGGGATACTTCCCGCTGCTTTAGCGTTGCGGGCTTTCTCATAGGCCTTGAGCATCCGTTCATATTCCCGGCCAGAAATGCCGCGCTCAATCGCCGCCTGCTTGTGCATCCTGATTCTGCCTTGCAGCTCGAAAGCGTCTGATGCGTTGAATGTTGCGGTAAATGCAGTGTCGGATAATACATTGTCGGCGGTAAAGTTTGCAAGGAAAGCCGGGAAACCCTCTGCCTTTTGTTCGCGTTCCTTTTTTGTCAAGCACTCACCCCCGAAAAGAAATACTTTCCATAGTCAGCCGGGGCAATGTCAAGCGCCTTTGCGAGCCGCTGCATCTCCCACGCATCGAACGGATACCTGCCCGACATACGGTTGACCATTGCGCTGGGGCTGATGCCCGCAATCTTGGCGGCTTCTTCTTGGGTCAGGTCGTGCTCCATGAATTTCACACGGAGATTAAAAAATCTTTGTCGCATGGGTTACTCTCCTTTGCTTTCTAACAGGTCTGCCACGTCCACGCCCAGAGCGCGGGCAACGTGCTGTGCAGTAGTACGCCACACAGCCTGACCCTTGCGCATCTTGATAATAGAGCTACGGCCAACGCCAGCCTTTTGAGCCAGTTCTTCGCCGGTGATGTCCAGCCGGGCCATCTGGGCGATGACCTTCACGCGGTCTACGACAATTGATTTCGACACTTTACTCACCTCGGTTCTTGTTAAACCATTTGGTTTATATTTCATAGTATACATCAACCGTTTGGTTTTGTCAACAATCAAATTAAACCCTTTGCTTTACTTTTCTGACTCTTTATGGTATTCTATTTTTAATAGGAGGATTAGAGATGCAAACAGGAGAATTGATTAAGCGGGCAAGAACTGTAGCGGGTCTAACGCAAGCTGAACTTGCAAAGCGCCTTGGTGTAACTCCACAAGCAATAAGTCAATACGAACGTGGAATAAAAAATCCCAAAAACGAAACATTAAAAAGGATAGCTACCGCCCTCGATATTCCTTGGTATAAACTGCTTTCAGATGATCCAAAGGAACAACTCGATATTATTCTTTCTGACCAAGATCAAAAGCTGGCAAGGCTTGACAAAATACGGGACGAACGGGATGCGTTGCTTCACGAGATGTCTGTTGATTGGTCAAAAGAGCGTTTTAATAGTAAAGATAATGCAGCTGCATTGGCCGCATACCGCTCAATCAAAGGATATCTCGATCTGCTCAATTCTGATGGTCTAACAAAAGCGGAAGAACGTGTCCACGAATTGACCGAGATTCCACGCTATAAGCGCAAGGATACGCCAGAAGAATAACCGCTATTTACCGCTTTTTCGCGCTTTTAATGAAATTATACGTCTGCAACGTCAAGCCCGTTATAGCCCCTCTTTCGCGGGCTGACAGGCATAATAAAAGCCGTCTGCATTATCACAGACGGCGGGAAGGTGGTGTATTATGGGCAAGAGAACAAACACAGCACAGTGGGTTGAGTCAACACAGCGTTGGCGGGTCAGTGTACAGAAAGACGGTGTGCGCAAGCAGTTTTACAGCAGCAAGCCGGGGCGCACAGGTCAGCGGGAAGCAAACGCAAAAGCCGATGCCTGGTTAGATGACGGCATAGCTGCCCGCGCCGGACGCGTTGAGGACGTTTGTAAAGCATGGCTGCATAATGTAGAGATCACTACCAGCAGCACAAACTACCGCCCATTAGAGAGCCGTTGGCGCTGCTGGGTGCTGCCTGTGCTGGGCAAGAAACGCATCAATGCTATTACAGATCAGGATTTACAGACGGTCATAAACAACGCCCATGTGGCAGGCAAGAGCAAGAAAACGCTTATGCTTCTCGCTGCCGATATGCGGTCATTTTGCAAATACTGCCGCAAGGCAAAGCTGTCTACCTATATGCCCGAAGACTTGACGATTCCGGCAGGCGCACGCTTCAAGGGCAAAAAGGTGCTGCAACCTACTGACATGGTAAAGCTGTTTAACACAGATACTACGACCTATAAAGGCGCTGTTGTCCGCGATCAGTTCATAAACGCTTACCGATTCCAGGTACTTACAGGTCTGCGCCCCGGTGAGCTTGTAGGGCTGCGCTGGGCAGATATACACGGCAACATGGTCTACCTTTCCCGCTCCATCAATGTAGATGATGAAGAGACACACGGCAAGAATGAGAACGCCGTCCGCTCGTTTGTCATGTCCGATGTGGCAAGGCGCGTGCTGGACGATCAACGCAATCTCACAGGAGATGAAGAATCTGTATTCTGCATCAAGTCAGAGCAGTTCTATTATTACCGCTGGCGCATTTACTGCCGTGTCAATGAATTACAGGCAGTCAGCCCATACGAGCTGCGCCACACCTTTGTAAGCGTGGTAAAGACCTTACCAGCAGGAGAGGTCAAGCCGCTTGTAGGCCATAGCGCCGACATGGACACGTTCGGCGTGTACGGTCATGCCTTGACAGGGGATGCGGAGAACACCGCGCAGGCCGTCAACAGCGTGTTCTTGCGGGTGCTGAAGCAGGCGTAATCTGAACACATATTTGAACACACTTTTGATTCTTATAGGCAAGTTTTATATTTTATCCATGAGATTTAGTACAGCGAAAACACGGCAGTTATAGCTTTCGTGCAGGAGATTTCAACGGTAAATCGAAGCAATTTTGGTTCAAGTCCCATCTTCCGCACCAAAAAGAGACCCGAACTTCGGTTCGGGCCTTTTTTTATATATAAGTGCTACCCTTGCAAACCCTGTCGAATTATGGTACACTGGTAATGCCGCTTCGGCGGCAAGGCGCTGCACAACAACGGCAGGCGGTTGGCCACACTTCCCGAGAGGGGGTGAGACCATGCGTTTTACATTGACTTTCCATATCGGTCACAAGACCGTTACGCTAAGCTTGGTAGTAAAAAGCAAGAACCGCCACCCTGGCCGGTGACGGTTCTTAGTCTTATCTAAGTATCTCATCAAAAGGGCTAACCGCTTGTCGCAGCGCCTTTTTCTATCCTTATTATACCCGTCCCCGCGCCTGCTGTCAAGCCTTGGCGCACGCTGACATCCGGCTTTCACCCCGCTTTTCCCGCCCAAATCCTGTCCCAAGCCGCACAAAAACCGCACAAAAACCGCCAAACATCCCACTGCCGCTTGCATTTTTCCGCCGCTTTGCTATAATGGGCTTACTACTGTGGAAGTATACACTTTTGGCTCGCTTCTGCCTGAAACAAAAGGAGAAACACTATGAGAATCGTGGTTGTAGGCGCGGGCAAGGTCGGGCGCGTCCTGACGGAACAGCTCGCGGCGGAAAAGCACGATATTGTCGTTATCGACCAGGATTCTGACCTGATCGAGAGCATCGTAAACATCTACGACGTCCGCGGTGTGGCGGGCAACGGCGGCTGCTACGACGTCCAGAAGGACGCCTTTGAGGATGGCGCCGACCTGCTCATCGCCACCACCTCCAGCGACGAGACCAATATTCTGGCCTGCCTTGTGGCAAAAAAGCTCGGTACACCGCACACAATTGCGCGTATCCGTAACCCGGAGTACGAAAAGCAGCTCCACTTTATGCGCGAGGAGCTGGGCCTTTCCATGGTCGTCAACCCGGAGAAGGCCACCGCGCGGGAGATCGCCCGCGTGCTGCGTTTCCCCAGCGCCATCAAGCGCGAGCAGTTCTGCCGCCAGCGGTTTGAGCTGGTGGAGTACCGCATCAACGAGGGCAACCCCCTGGTGGGTCTGCAGCTGAGCGACCTGTACCGCAACATCCGCGTTAAAATTTTGATCTGCGCGGTCGCCCGCGGCCAGCAGACCATCATCCCCACCGGCGCTACGGTGCTGCAAAAAGGCGACAAGATTTACTTGACCGCCAGCGCCCGCGAGCTGGAAAGCTTCTTCCGCAAGCTGAACATCTTCAAGGCCCGCGCCAACAACATTATGATCGTCGGCGCCAGCCGCATCACCTACTACCTGGTCAAGGAACTGCAGGATATCCAAAAGCGGGTGACCGTCATCGATTCCAACGCCGCCCGCTGCCAGGCTATGAGCGAAAAGTTCCCCGGCGCGCTGGTCATCCACGGCGACGGCGCCGACAGCGAGCTGCTGAGCGAGGAACGCATCAGCGAAATGGACGCCTTTGTGCCCCTGACCGGCCTGGACGAAACGAACATCATCCTGGCCATGTACGCCAGCCAGTTTGCCAACTGCAAGGTGGTGGCCAAGATCAACCGCCCCAGCTTTGCCGACCTGGCCAACGAGAAAGGCCTGGTAGACAGCGTGGTTTCCACCGCCGCCGTCACCAGCGAAATCATTGCCCGGTATGTGCGTGCGATGCAAAATAGTTTTGACTCTGACAACATCAAGACCCTGCACCGCCTGGTGGGCGGCCGCGTCGAAGCGTTGGAGTTCAACGTCGGCCCCGGCCTGCCTTTCATCGGTGTACCGTTAAAAGATTTGAACCTACGCGAGGGTATGCTGGTGGCCGGCATCGTGCGGCAGAACGGTGCGCCGGTCATTCCCTCCGGTGCAGACGCCCTGCAGGAGGGCGACGACGTGGTGATCGTTACCACCGACACCACCCTGCACGCCCTGCGCGACATCGTAAAGTGAGGGCGCCGGCATGAATTATAGAATGGTTGCCTTTGTGCTGGGGCGCATCTTTGCAATCGAAGCAGGTTTGATGCTTTTCCCGCTGATCTGCGCCATGCTCTACGGCGAGTGGTATCTGCTGCCTGCATTTTTGTTGCCTGCCGCGCTGCTGGCGGTGCTGGGGTTCATCACCAGCCACAAGACCCCCAAAAACACCACCATCTTTGCCCGCGACGGCCTGGCCATCGTGGCGCTGGTCTGGGTGCTGATGAGTGTCTTCGGCGCACTGCCCTTTGTGATTTCCGGCGAAATACCGTCCTTTATTGACGCTTTCTTCGAGACCGTCTCCGGCTTTACCACCACCGGCTCCACCATCCTGACCGATGTGGAAGCCCTGAGCCACGGCACGCTGTACTGGCGCAGCTTCTCCCACTGGGTGGGCGGCATGGGCGTGCTGGTGTTTGCCATGGCGGTGCTGCCCATGACCGACGGCCGCGCCATGCACCTGATGCGCGCCGAGATCCCCGGCCCGACGGTGGGCAAGATTTCCAGCAAATTGAGCGATAGTGCGAAGATTTTGTATGCCATCTACTTCGCCATGACCTTCATCGAGGTCGTCCTGCTCTGCGCAGGCGGCATGCCGCTGTTCGACTCGCTCATCCACACCTTCGGCACGGCGGGCACCGGCGGTTTCAGCAACAAGGGGCTAAGCGTGGGGGCGTACAATAACCCGTACTTTGAAATCGTCATCGGCGTATTCATGCTGCTGTTCGGCATCAACTTTAACCTCTATTATTTCTTGTTGCTGCGTCGTTTCCGCGATGCCTTCTGCTCCGAGGAAATGCTGACCTACCTTGGCATCGTGGGCTTCTCCACGGTCACCATCACCCTCAACATCCTGCACCTGTACGACAACGTCGGTACGGCGCTGCGCACGGCGTTTTTCCAGGTGTCGTCCATCATCACCACCACGGGTTATGCGTCGGCGGACTTCAACCTCTGGCCGACCTACTCCCGCGTCGTCCTCTGCATCCTCATGTTCTGCGGCGCTTGCGCTGGCTCGACGGCGGGCGGGCTTAAAATTTCGCGTGTCGTCATCTTTTTAAAGGCGGCCAAGCAAGACCTGAACAAGATGCTGCACACCCACGCCGTCACCACCGTCCGCTTTGAGGGCAAGCCCCTGGACGAGAAAGTGCTGCGCGGCGTACACAACTACTTCAACATTTACATGCTGCTGCTCACCCTGTCGGTGCTGCTGCTTTCGCTGGATGGATTCGACATAGTATCGACGTTTACAGCGGTGGTGACCTGCTTCAACAACGTAGGTCCGGGTCTCGAAATGGTCGGCCCCATGGGCAGCTTCGCTGACTTTTCGGCCCCGGCCAAGCTGCTGCTCAGCTTTGACATGCTGGCAGGACGGCTGGAGCTGTACCCCATGCTGGCGCTGTTTTCGCCCCGGCTGTGGCGGAAGCGGATTTCTTCTTTTAAAGAAGCCAAGGTTTGATTTTAATAGTTGCTTTCAAGACCTGCCACCTTGCGGCAGGTCTTTCTTTATAGGTTGCCGCAAGATGGCGGAACACCGGAAGCCGCAGGCAAAGCATCATCTCGTCCCTACCTGCATATACATCACCAAACCAAGGGAGGGGATACTATGCGCCGCAACAAAAAAGGGAAAACTGTACCGCAAGATCTGTTCGTTTTTCTGGTGCTGGGGCTGCTGGCGGCAGTGCTGGCGGCGGTGGTGCATCTTTTGTATCACACCGAGTACGCCGAGACCTCCACCCCCAACGATTGCTTTGCCGCCGTCTCGGCCACCGCAACAGGGGAGACTGCCGTGCCCAAAATCGTCTGCCTTACCTTTGACGACGGCCCCAGCGCCCACACGCCGGAAATTTTGGATATACTGGAAAAAGAGCACGTACCAGCAACCTTTTTTGTCTGTGCTCAGGATGCCAACGAAGCGCACCTGGATAAAATTGCCGACATCGCCGCCGCAGGCCACCAGATTGCCCTGCACAGCGCCAGCCACCAGTACAGCAAAATCTATCGCAGTACCGATGCTTTCTGGCAGGACATCAAGCAACTGCGCCAGGCCATCAGCCCCTACGTGGACGCCGATTCCCTGACCTGGCTGCGCTTTCCGGGCGGCAGCACCAACACGGTCAGCCACAAATACGGCGGCAGCGGCATCATGAAACGGCTGAAAGCCCAGGCTGAGGAGCGCGGCCTGCACTGGATCGACTGGAACGTCTGCGCCGAGGACGCCACCGCCAGCCACCCCAACGCCGCACAAATTTTGCGCAATATCCGGCGGGACGCCGACGGCCGCGACACCTGCGTGGTGCTGCTGCACGACACCAAAGCCACCGGCCAGACCGTGAAAGCCCTGCCTGACATCATCGCCTGGTTCCGGGAGCAGGGTTACACATTTTGTACAGTTTCTCAAATGAATGACTTGCAAAATTAGTTCAAATCGGCTATAATTGAACACAGCAAATCCAAACGCCCAAGGAATCCTAAAGGAGAAACCGCCATGCGCAAGACCGAAAGCCAAAAAATCGCCCTCTGCGGTGTGCTGGGGGCGCTGTCGGTCGTGCTGCTGCTGGTGGGCGCGGCGCTGCAAATCGGCACCTACGCCGCGCCGATGCTGGCCGCGTTCCTGCTCATCCCTGTGCTGGACGAGTACGGCCCCAAGTACGCCATGCTTTTGTACGTTACTGTGTCGGTTTTATCCGTGCTGCTGGTGCCGGAGCTGGAGCTGGCGTTTTTTTACGTGTTTGTCATCGGCTATTATCCTGTGCTGCGCCAGCAATTGGCACGCATAAAAAGTACGCTGCTGCGTTGGGTCATTAAGTTTGCGGTGTTCAACGGGGCCACGGTGCTGGTTTACCTGCTGCTCTTTGCGCTGCTCGGCCCTGCCATCCTGGACGAGCTGCTGGCCGACGGTGTTGGCATGCTGGCCGCCCTGCTGGCCGCCGGCAACCTCTCCTTCTGGCTCTGCGACCGCGCGGTCGGCGCGCTGACCCGGTATTATAGGTTGATTTTGAAGAAGAAGCTGAAGTTTTTGCATTAAAAGCAGATTCATGCAAATTGGTTTGTAGGGGGCGGTGTCCTCGACGCCCCCCAATGGGCCGATGCAAGCATCGGCCCCTACAACTGCAAGGCAAGCATCATTCCAACGAAACAGACAAAAAATAAACGATAATAGGAGACAAACATGTGGTACGATGAAGCTGTAATTTACCAGATCTACCCCCTGGGCCTGTGCGGGGCGCCGCTGCAAAATGACGGCGACCCATCCCAGGCCGACCAGCATCGCCTGCTGCGGGTGCTGGATTGGGTGGACCACATCAAGGCGCTGGGCGCGACCTGCGTGCTGTTCAACCCCCTGTTCGAGAGCGACGCCCACGGTTACGACACCCGCGACTACAACAAGGTGGACTGCCGCCTGGGCACCAACGACGACCTCAAGCAGGTCTGCGCAGCCCTGCACGCGGCGGGCATCCGCGTGCTGCTGGACGGCGTGTTCAACCACGTGGGCCGCGGCTTTTGGGCGTTCAAGGACGTGCAGGAGAAAAAGTGGGACAGCCCCTACAAAGATTGGTTCCACATCAGCTTTGACGGCAACACCAACTACAACGACGGCTTCTGGTACGAGGCCTGGGAGGGCTGCAACGAGCTGGTCAAGCTGAATTTACAGCATCCTGACGTAAAAAATTATCTGTTCGACGCTGTGCGCAACTGGGTGCGTGACTACGACATCGACGGCCTGCGCCTCGACGTGGCCTACTGCCTGGACCTGGGCTTTTTGAGCGAGCTGCGCGGCCTGGCCAACAGCATCAAGCCGGATTTCGTCCTGGTGGGCGAGACCCTGCACGGCGACTACAACCGCTGGATGAACGACCACGCCTGCCACAGCGTGACCAACTACGAGTGCTACAAGGGGCTGTATTCCAGCTTCAACACCGGCAACATGCACGAGATCAGCTACAGCCTGAACCGCCAGTTTGGCAGCGAGCAGTGGTGCCTGTACACCGGCAAGCACCTGCTGAGCTTTGTGGATAACCACGATGTAACGCGCATTGCTACGATTCTGACGGATAAAAACTGCTTAAAGCCGATCTACGGCCTGCTGTTTGGTATGCCCGGCGTGCCCGCCGTCTACTACGGCAGCGAGTGGGGGATGGAGGGCGACAAACGCAACGGCGACCCCACCCTGCGCCCCGCCGTGGAACGCCCCGAATCCAACGATCTGACCGCCTGGATCACCGCGCTGGCCCACGCCCGCACCCAAAGCAAGGCCCTGTGCTGCGGCAGCTACCGCAACGTGCTGGTGCAGCCCAAGCAGCTGATTTTTGAGCGTTACGCCGACGGCGAGCGCGTGCTGGTGGCCATCAACGCCGACGGCAACCCGTTTACCGCCCACTTTGACGCCGGCTGTGGTATGGCGGTGGACATGATCACCGGCGCCCCGCACGATTTCGGCGGCGGCAGCGAGCTGGCACCGTATAGTGTAAGCTACTGGAAAATGGAACGGTAAGACGTAAAATATAAAATAAGTATATCCCGCTGGCTGCAATGGCTGGCGGGAGTTTTGTTTTGTTGCACGTTAAGGGCTCCCCTGGAGGGGAGCTGTCACCGAAGGTGACTGAGGGGTGGCTACTTAAGCCGACCGCATTTGTGTGGATGCAATTACTCTGCACATGGGCCACCCCTCACCCGCTGACGCGGGACCGCTTACGCGGCCGGGCCCCTCTGTCGCTTTGCGACATCTCCCCGCACAGCGGGGAGACACCCCTCAAGGGGAGCCATTCAAGTGAGCAACAATTTTCAAAAATCCCCCTTGACAATCTGGCGTACTACGCATATAATACACATAAACCATCAATTTCCCGGGAAAGGAGGAGACAGCTTGGTCAACCTCAGCAATCTCCGGTTTGACGACCGCGCGCCGGTGTACCAGCAAATTGCCGAGTACCTGAAACGCCAAATCCTGCTAGGCACCGTGCAGGACGGCGACCCCATGCCCAGCCGCCGCGAGCTGGCCGCCCAGACCGGCATCAACCCCAACACCGCCCAAAAAGCCTACCGCTTGATGACCGAAGAGGGCTATGTCGTCACCGATGGCAACAGCGGCAGCTTTGTTCGGCTGACCCCCGCCCTGCGGGAACAAATCAGCGAGGAACTGACCCGCGGCCTGGTGGAGCAGTTCGTCACCCAGGCCAAGGCCAACCGGCTCAGCTACAAAAAGGTCATCGCCCTGGTCAGCGACCTTTGGGGCGACGAGGACTAACGAAAACTTTTTTGTACCGCAAGCGTATTACAACGATAATACACAACACAAGGAGGTCCGCTATGAAACACACCCTCACCCTTGCCGCGTGGAACTTCCGCCTGGCGCGGCGCAGCCTACTGGCGCTGTGGGGCATCTTCGCCGCCCAGCAGCTGGCGCTGGTGGTCTTTCGCATCTGCTGGCAAGGCGCTGCCGGCATGGGGCTGGCGTCCCATTATTACGTTACCATGCAAATTTTTGCCTATCTTGGGTTTTATCTGCTTACCGGTTTGGCGGCGGGGCTGGCCACCCACAACAGCCGCCGCGCCCGCAGCGGGTACACCTGGGCCACGCTGCCCGGCACCCCGGGGCAAAAGTTCGGGGCCAAGGCCATCACCATCGCCGCCGCCGAGGTCGTCTTTACCGCCTGGCAGTTTGTGTGGTACATCGTTGAATTTTACCCCGTCACCGCGCTGGAAGTTCACCTGGCCCGCAAGCTGTACGGCGCGGCCCTGCCGCCCGCCAACCTGTACGAGCAGGTCGTCGCCAACAACCTGTTTTCCCGCCTGCTGCCGCGCCGCCCCTTGCAGCTGGTGATCTTGCTGGGCGTCCTGGCCCTGTCCGCCCTGCTGCTGGCCGCGCTGGATACCGTGCGCGGCTGGCGCAAGCTGCCCGTGTTCGCCGTCGGTCTGCTGTGCGCCTGGCAGTGCTTCTACCTGGTGACCGTTGAGCAGCACCCCGCGTGGATGTTCACCTCTGCAAGCCGCAACGTTATCATGGCCCTCGCCGCCGTGCTGGCCACCCTCACCGTGTGGTGGGCAGTGCGCAGCATCCGCCGCGGCGAAACCTGCTGAAAGGGGAGTGACCTGCTATGAAAGAAACGAAAACCAAAAAATCTACTTATCTGCGTAACTTTATCATTGCTGTCACCCTATCGGCGGCCATCCTCGCCGCCGGTGCCCTGTGGGTGCTGCTGGGCTGGCGCAGCGCGCTGGACATCACCCTCACCGACCTGGCAGGCGACCCCGCCGCCCTGCGCGGCTTCACGATGCGCGGCCAGAGCTACTTCGACACCGCCCACACCTACTGGGACCTGCACGACGGCTACCTGGACACCAGCTTTGCCCTTGACCCCGACGAGAGCGACGACCGGTACCGCTACAGTGCGTGGGGAGCATCTTACTCGACTTTTTACGCTGTAACGCCGGAAACGCGCGACGAAGTAAACGCCGCCGCCCAGCGCGTACAGGTGTATGACGACAACTGGCAGATGCAAAGCACCGCGTCCCACTTCCGCGTGATGGCCGAAATCAGCATGGGCAGCGATGTTCTCCGCGTGGCCCTGCGGGATGTGGTGCTGGATGCGCCCATCTCGGTAAGCGCCAACGCCGAGGTGCCCACCACCTATCTGGACCGCACCAGCGTCAGCTATGATTACACGGCCGATTTCTCCGACGAAGTGGGGGATACCAACACCGATTACCGCTACATTGCCGGGCAAATTTTCTCGCTGGGCGACGGCCAGGGCCTTGCCTGGCGGTACACCGTTGCCGACCGCAAGGCCGGGCTGTACAAGGCCACCCCCATCAGCTATGACGATATCGCTGCCCTGCCTGCCGACGGCAAAGTCGGCGACCGCGACGTGCTTTGCGCCACCACCGAGTTCGGCACGCTGGAACCGTTCTACTGCCCCGAAAACGCCCGACAGGTGGTCTGCGGCCTGCCCATGGACGACGGCCTGACACTCTGCGTCTACCTTGACCCGCTGAACAAGGCCTGCGCCGACCTCGTCAACGCGGCGGGGGAGCAGGTGGACCATGTCGACCTGGGCATCGAGGGCGACAACGGTGATTTTTCGGTGACCGCGCTGCCCCGCACCACCGACCGCGACGCCGTGCTGAAAGTCGACTACGGCAGTACGCTTGTGGCCCTGCGTGTGCAGGATGGCAAGTTTATCTTGAACAAAAGCCTCTCCATAGAGGGCAACATCGACCTGAACAGCGTTGACCTCTACATGCGCAACGCCGAGGACGCCGTGCTGAACACCGCCGGTGATGCACTGCTCATCGCCACGCCCGAATACACCACCGTGGGCGATGCCAACGCCGAAAATAGCTACAACATCTACCAGACCGGCACGCTGCTGCTGGTCTATCCACTGGATGGCAGCGCCCCGCGCTACCGCGGCCGCCTGGACAACGGCGCCGACCGCGATTGGGGCGGGCAGCTGAACAAGTACTACCTTAGCTGGTCTGCGCGCCACTATATGAACTACGAACTTTACGAGAAAGACCGGGAGAGACAGCTATGATCGAGGTAAAAAATCTGCAAAAGACCTACCGCAGCCATGGCCAGACCGTGGGCCTGCTGGGGGCGGACTTCACCGTGCCGGACGGGCAGATCGTGGGCGTATTGGGGGAGAATGGCGCCGGAAAAACCACGATGCTGCGCTGCATTGCCGAGCTGCTGCCCCACAAGGGCACGGCGCTGCTGGACGGCAGACCGGCGGGCGAACAGTATGGGCGCATCAGCTACATCACCGGCGAGGGCAGCTATTACCCCGCGCTGACGGTGGCCGCCTACGGCCAGCTGCTGGCCGACCTGCACCCGGCGTTTGACCCCGCGCGGTACGCGAAGTTTTTGGAGTTTTTCAGCCTGCACGGGTCGGACGTCATCGGGCATCTCTCCACCGGCCAGCGCGCCCGGGTGGAGCTGGCCGCGGGCTTTGCCAAGCGGGTGCCCTACTACCTGATGGACGAGCCGTTTTTGGGCAAGGACCCCTTTACACGGCGGGACTTCATCAAGCTGATGAGCGCCACCCTCACCGGCGGCGAAACGCTGCTGCTCTCGACCCATTATATCGAGGACGTGGACCATTTCCTCGACCGTGCGCTGATTTTGCACAACGGCCGCATTGCCGAGGACCTGCTGCTGGATACTCTGACCCCCGGCGACACCCTGTTAAACCACATGGCCGCCGCCTGCCACTGGGACCCCAAACGGTACTTGGAGTTTGAGGAAGAATAAAAATTCCCGCAGCTATAACCAGCTGCGGGATTTTTTGTGTTTTGTAGGAAATGTAAAAAAGAAACGGATGATTTCTCTGAAATCTTCCAAAGTGATTGTTTGGACAAATTACTTTTGAAACTGCTTATGAGCTTTATGAAACGGCAGGTTAATTATGGGAACAGGATCATCTGATAAAAACTATCTTATTGAGTTGGATTGCTCAAGAGATTTAGCCGCAATATTTATACTTGTGTACCATTTCATTATTGAATCAAATACAGCTGGATATATCCATTTTTCTCCATTTATACTCCAAATGTTTAGCTTTTGGGGAAGCATTGGGGTCAATTTATTCTTTTTGCTTTCTGGGGCAAGCTTAACCCACCGTTGGCAAAACAGGTGGAATCTAAAGGAATATGTAAAAGGCAGAATTTTAGCGATTTATCCGGATTTTTGGGTGATATTTTTTTCTTTATTTGTCTATGGAGAAGTCTTGCATGGAAATAATGCCTCAGTCCCAAAATGGAAACTCATCTTTTCTATTATAGGGGTTGACGGCTACATGCAACAGTTCACCTCTACGTTTTATAAAATTGGCGAATGGTTTTTAGGATGTTTACTCATTTTATATTTTTTGTTCCCTATTTTTCGTTATTTCGTTTCGCCTAACAAAAGAACGTTCTTTGGTGGTTCTATTCTTTTTCTATTTTGGCTTATTGGGCCTTCTTTGTGTTTGCCATACGATGGTAATCACATGGTATTGGGACAAGCCTTTGTGTTTTGGGTTGGCATGTTGCTTTCACAGCTTTTCGGTCGTAAGTACAATTGTAAACAACTTGTATTCTGCGGAGTCATATGTGGAGTCCTTGCATTATTATATGTACCCACAAAATACATAGCTTTCTTCTCCGCCATTTTTATAATACTATTTGCTGGTGTTTCTGCCCAATACTTAAAAAAGCTTCCATATTCCATACGCTTATTCATACGCCTTTTTTCAAAGCAAAGTTATCGTATTTTTCTTATCCACCATGTACTATTAGTTATTGTAATTATTCCGCGTGCAATTCTATATGCTTGGCATCCAATCTTTACATTCATCGTATATTTCATTTTCTGTATCATATTATCAGCATTGTTAAGCTATATTTCAAAACCAGTCGCGTTGTTGCTTAAGACTTTGCTTGATTACTGATGTTTGATACCCACCATTATGGAAAGGACAACTGTTGGGTAGACTGCATAAACAGTACCGGCAGCATAATGCTGTTGTTGATGTAGGGGCGCACAGTATGCGCCCACTAACGGCGCGGCAAACGCAGGTACAACGGGCCGATATAGAATCGGCCCCTACGAGCGTAAGGAAAATGGCATGCAAATTCCGTAGGGGCGGATTCCATATCCGCCCGCGGGGCGTCGGGGACGCCGCCTCCTATAATATGCTATCCACTTGTGAGGTAAAATTTCCTTGAAACCATTTGTCACTCAGGTCTGGCCGCAGTTTATGGCGGACCAGCAGTTCTGCGCGGCGTTCGGCAGCGTGCTTGTTGACCGCGTGGAACTTTACCGCACAAAAAGACAGGTCGTTATCTGCCTGCGCAGTGCTGAACCCCTGGACCAGGCGCTGTGCGGGCGTCTTTGTGCGTCCCTGGCCGAGGTGTTCGCCGGGTATGAACTGCAGGTTCGCAGCTACTTTGCTTACCCGAATATCACCCCCGAGGCCGTGCGCCTGATGATCGAGGAACTGAAGGAGCAGGGGATGCCGGTCAACGGCTTTTTGGATAAAACCGAGCCCGTCACCTTCGGCGACGACGGCATCACCATCCATGTCAACGCGGGCCGCCCGATCCTGGAAAGCGTCGAGCTGCCCCGCGTGCTGGCCGAACTCATCCAGGAGCGCACCGGTTCGCTGCCCATCGTGCGCCTTGCCGACAGCGGAAAGGCGCGCACGGAAGAAGAATTTGAACAGTACTTGCAGGAGAAAGTCCCCGCCGTCAAGTTTGAGGCCAAGGAGACGCCGCCCGACTTTACAATCGAGGGGCTGGCCCTCACGAACAAGCCGGTCAAGCTGTTCTACGGCAAGACCTTCAAGCCTGCCGACATCCGCCATCTGAACGATCTGGGCGATGGCGGTAAGGTCACAGTTTGGGGCGATGTCTTCGCCACCGAGGTCAAGGGCAGCCGCCGCAAAATCTACTTTACCTCCATCACCGACTACTCCGGCTCCGTCAACCTGAAAGTCCTGGGCGACGAGGACGCCGATATGTCCAAGTGGGAGAACCTCAAGCCCGGCACCACCCTGATCGTGCGCGGCAACTATATGTACGATAAGTACGAGCACGACTTTGTCATCCTGCCCTACGACGTCCTGCAGGTTGAACGCCAGCAGCGCCAGGACACCGCCCCCGACGGCGAAAAGCGCGTCGAGCTGCACCTGCATACCAAGTCCAGTTCAATGGACGGCTTCAACGACCCGGGCAAAATTGTCCGCCTG
>ERZ827452.1199-NODE-1199-length-26619-cov-8.776126_pt1 | contig 26619 bp, 20 predicted proteins | sample MGYA00519866_ERZ827452 | MGnify/ENA primary metagenome ERZ827452 (study PRJEB31778, sample SAMEA3449307) | human gut metagenome | biome: human gut; feature: human-associated habitat; material: faeces | place: United Kingdom | collected 2010/2012 ... | reverse complement strand
GTATAAGCGTGGGTTCATCATATTTGGTGTGGTATCTTTAACTATGGGAAACTCCGTCTTCCCACTTTGTCACGGCTTGCCGCGAGACTTCGAGTGCCTGCGCCAGCGCCTCCTGCGATAGCCCGCGCTCCTTGCGCAGTGCGCGGATGCGCGCGCCAAGTTCGTTGTCCATAGAAAGTCTCCTTTGTGTTGATGGCGCTATCGTAGCAGTTTTTGGCGCAAAAGTCCATCAAGTATTCCGCTACTATCGGTAGCGAAACGGAAAAAGCCGCCCGAATGGGCGGCTTTTCACGCGTATTTACTTCTTGCGGCAGCTCAGCTCGCCGTTTTCGGCGTCGAGCACGAGCGTGCTGCCCGCGGCGAGGTCGCCGCGCAAAATCTCCTTGGCGATCAGCGTCTCCGCCGCGCTCTGGAGGTAGCGCTTGAGCGGACGCGCACCGTAGATCGGGTCGAAGCCGCGCTCGATGATGAGGCTCTTGGCCGCATCCGTAACTTCGAGCCTCAGCGTCTTGTCGGCAAGGCGCTTCTTGAGGCCTTCCATCAGGATGTCGATGATGCCGCTGAGGTTTTCCTTCGTGAGGGGCTTGAACATGATGATCTCGTCAAGACGGTTCAGGAATTCCGGACGGAATGCGCGGCGCAGCTCGCCCATGACGGCGGCGCGGGCGCTCTCGGAAATGCTGCCGTCCGGCTGGATGCCGTCGAGCAACTCGGAAGAGCCGAGGTTCGAGGTCAGGATGATGATCGTGTTCTTAAAGTCCACCGTGCGGCCCTGCGAATCGGTGATGCGGCCGTCGTCGAGAATTTGCAGCAGGATGTTGAACACATCCGGGTGCGCCTTTTCGACCTCGTCGAACAGCACGACACTGTACGGCTTGCGGCGCACGGCCTCAGTGAGCTGGCCGCCCTCGTCATAGCCGACGTATCCCGGAGGGGCACCAATGAGACGCGAGACGGAGAATTTTTCCATGTACTCGGTCATGTCGATGCGCACGAGGTTATGCTCATCATCGAACAGGCAGTCGGCGAGAGACTTGGCAAGCTCCGTCTTGCCGACGCCCGTGGGGCCGAGGAAGAGAAAGCTGCCGATCGGGCGGTTCGGGTCCGCGATGCCCGCGCGCGAGCGCTGGATGGCCTCGGTCACGAGACGCACGGCCTCGTCCTGACCGACGACACGCTTGTGAATGATCTCGTCGAGGCGCAGCAGCTTTTCGCGCTCACCCTCCATCAGACGGCTGACGGGGATGCCCGTCCACTTGCCGACGATGTCGGCGATCTCGTTTTCGGTCACGGTGTCGTGCACCATGGAGTTGTCGCCCGTGTGCTTTTCGGCTGCGGCCTCGGCGTCCTTGAGCTGCTTTTCGAGGGCAGGGAGGTCAGAGTATTTGAGCTTTGCGGCCTTTTCGTACTCAAGGTTCGCCTGCGCGCGTTCGATCTCGCCGTGCATCTGCTCGATCTGGCTCTTGAGCTGCTTCACGCTGTCCACGCCGCTCTTTTCCGCCTCCCAGCGGGACTTCATGGCGTTGAACTGTTCCTTTTCATCGGCAAGCTCTTTCTTGAGCTCCTCGAGACGGTCGCGGGAGAGCTGGTCGTCCTCTTTCTTGAGGGCCATCTCTTCGATCTCCTGCTGCATGATCTTGCGGCGCAGATCGTCGAGCTCTGCGGGCATCGAGTCGATCTCCGTGCGGATCATCGCGCAGGCCTCATCGACGAGGTCGATGGCCTTGTCGGGCAGGAAACGGTCGGTGATATAGCGGTCGGAGAGCGTCGCGGCGGCGACAAGCGCGTTGTCGTGGATGCGAACACCGTGATAGATCTCATAGCGCTCCTTCAGGCCGCGCAGGATGGAAATGGTGTCCTCGACCGTCGGCTCGTTGACCATGACGGGCTGGAAGCGGCGCTCGAGGGCGGCGTCCTTTTCGATATACTGGCGGTACTCGTCGAGCGTGGTCGCGCCGATGCAGTGCAGCTCGCCGCGAGCCAGCATCGGCTTTAAGAGGTTGCCGGCATCCATGCTGCCCTCGGTCTTGCCCGCGCCGACGATGGTGTGCAGCTCATCAATGAAGAGGATGATCTTGCCGTCGGACTTCTTGACCTCGTTCAAAACGGCCTTTAAGCGCTCTTCAAACTCGCCGCGGTATTTCGCGCCCGCGATCAGCGCGCCCATGTCGAGCGAGAAGATCGTGCGGTCCTTGAGCCCTTCGGGCACATCGCCGCGCACGATACGCTGGGCAAGGCCCTCGGCGATGGCCGTCTTGCCGACGCCCGGCTCGCCGATGAGCACGGGGTTGTTCTTCGTCTTACGCGACAGAATGCGGATGACGTTGCGGATCTCTGCGTCACGGCCGATGACGGGGTCAAGCTCCTTCGTGCGGGCGCGCTCGACGAGATCCGTGCCGTACTTCTTGAGCGCGTCGTAGGAATCCTCGGGATTGTCGCTCGTCACGGGGGAGGTCTTGACCTTTGCAAGCTCATCGGAGAAGCGGCTTCTCGTGATGCCGTGGTCGGAGAGCAGCTGGCGCACGCTCTGCGAGCCCTCGGAGAAGATGGCGAGCATCAGGTGCTCAACGGAGAGATACTCGTCGTGCAGCTTTTCGGCGGTCTTTTCGGCAAGGTTCAGGATCTTGCCGACCTCGGGCGAGGCGTACACCTCGCCGCTGCCGCCGGAGATACGGGGCAGATTGCGGATCAATGTGTCGAGCTCGGAGAGTAAGCCGTCGCAATCGACGCCCATCTTACCGAACAGTGACCCAATCAGTCCGCCGTCCTGATCGAGCAGGGCATAGAGCAAATGCTCGGTGGTCAGATACTGGTTGCCGTTTTCCTGCGCCATGTTCTGCGCGGTCTTGACGGCTTCCAAAGCCTTTTGCGTATATTTTTCAGCATTCATTCAAGTTCACCTCAAATTCGTGTTTTTTACAATTAAGTGATTAAATCAGCAGCGTTCTGCTCCGCAGATCGCCGCGGTAGGCCATTTCAACATCGCTCGCGGAGAGCGAGCCGTCGAGATAGCCCTTGAGCAGCCGGTCGAAGAGCTGGACATAAGCGCTGATCGCACCGGCGACATCATCGGCAGTCAGCGCCTTTCCGCGCGGCATCGCGAGCGGACGGACGAAGCGCCCGTCGTACAGCGCGCAGGAAATGGAGCTGCCGAGAAGCGGTGCGAGGCACTTGTCTTCGATTTGCACCCAGAGCCGGAAGAAGCTCGTCATTGCGGAGATCAGCGCCGCCGACTGCGTGCGGAACACGATGTTCAGCGTGCCCATCGTCTGGGCGTCGCCATTGCTCAGGTCGACCTCGTACTTGACCGTGGGGCGGTATTTGTACGATAAGCTCGACTTGAGCGACATCGTGGACGAGCCGGGGGCGAAGAACGGCACCAGCTCGCGCGTGGGCGTCATCAGCTCTTCGATGGCCTCGAAAATATCGTTCCAGCGGCGCTCGGGCGTCGGCACGGAGACGTACTCGGCCAGAATTTGGTTGACGAGCGCCGAACGGTTCGTGCCCATCCGGTGGGCCAGCGCGTCGACCTCGCGCACCACATCGTCTGACAGCGTCAGACTGTAAAGATTTTTCTTCATCATGCGCCTCCTTGGGGTTCTTTTTCTTTCTGGATGCTATCATAGCACGAGAACAAATTTTGTCAATAGATTTATATAAATATATTTACGAGTTATATGCGAATTTACACGGAGTTCATAATTGCGAAGAAAGCGGAAAAAGGGAAAAGCCGCAATGAATTTCACTGCGGCTTTTCCCTTTTGAGAGATATGAGAGATGAGAGAATAGCAAATTTACAGCAGGCCTTGGAGCAGGATGATGACGATCAGGATCGGCAACACCCACTGGAAATAGGGCTTGAGTTTGGGGGAGAGCTTGACGCCCGCGCCCTTGTTGACCTCAGCAAGGTACTTGTCAAAGCCCCAGCCCCACTTCGTGACGCAGAACAGAAGGTAGACAAGAGAGCCGATGGGCAGCAGGAGGTTGCTCACAAGGAAGTCCTCGCTGTCGAGCACGTCCTTGCCGAGAATGGGGTGGAAGTCGCTCCAGATGTTGTAGCCGAACACGCAGGGAAGACTCAGGAGCATCAGCAGCACGCCATTGATGAAAACGGCCTTCTTGCGGCTCCAGCCGAAGGTATCCATGCAGACGGCGAGGATGTTTTCAAAGACCGCAAGCACTGTCGACATGCTGGCAAAGATCATGAAGAGGAAGAAGAGCGTGCCCCAGAAGCGGCCGCCCGCCATGTTGACAAACACCTGCGGCAGCGTGACGAAGAGGAGGGAGGGGCCATTGTCGGGCGCTACGCCGTAGGAGAAGCACGCGGGGAAGATGATGGTGCCGGCCATAAGCGCAACGAACGTATCGAGCGCGCAGATGCGGATGGATTCACCGGCGAGGGCGTGGTCATCGGACATGTAGCTGCCGAAGATCTCCATCGCCGCAATGCCGAGCGAGAGGGTGAAGAAGGCCTGATTCATCGCGTCGGTGATGAGGCTGCGCAGGCCGTTTTCGCGGATGGAATCCATCGAGGGGAGCAGATAGAACTTCATGCCCTCCGCCGCGCCGGAGAGCGTCAGGCTGTGAACGGCGAGAATGAGGATGAGCGCGAGCAGCGCGATCATCATCACTTTGGACACGCGCTCAAGGCCCTTTTGCAGGCCGAACGAGCAGACGACAAAGCCGACGATGACGATAGCGACTGCTAAAATACCCATTTCGACTGGATCGGACAGCAGCTGGCCGAACACGGCGGACGCGTCCTCCGCGGGCATGCCGGAGTAGAACTTGCCGGTCAGGAACCTGCCAAAGTAGCTCACCATCCAGCCGGAAACCGTCGTGTAGTACATCATCAAGAGGTAGCAGCCGATCAGGCAGAACCAGCCGTGGATGTGCCACTTGGACTTGGGCTTTTCGAGCGTCTTGTAGGCGAGGATCGCGCTCTTGCGGCTCGCGCGGCCGACGGCCAGCTCCATCGTCAGCACGGGAACGCCCATGATGAGCAGGCACAGAATGTAGAAGAGAACAAAATAGCCGCCGCCGTTTTTGCCCGTCACATAGGGGAAGCGCCAGACATTGCCGATGCCGATGGCGCAGCCCGCGCTGACGAGCAGGAAGCCCAGGCGGGAGCGGAACGATTCGCGTTTCATGTTGATCGACCTCATTTGTAAAAGATTTATGAACGATGTGCTTATCTTACCGCAGGAAGATGGGCTTTACAAGACCGATTATCGGATGATATAATAAGCAAAACTTATGCTATGAGGAAATGAGTACATGAATCGCAATCAGCTACGCTATTTTGTCTCCGCCGCGGAGCACCGGAGCTTCACAAAGGCGGCGGAGCAGTATTACATCTCGCAGACCGCGGTGACGCAGCAGATCCAGCAGCTTGAGCAGACGCTCGGCTGTGAGCTCTTCGACCGCAGCACACGCCCCGTGAGCCTGACGAGCGCGGGAAAGTCGTTCCTTTTGGACGCAAAAGCGATCTTAGAGCGCATGAGCCGCGCACAGGAACGCGTGCATGACGCGGCGACGGGCCTGACCGGCACACTGCGCGTCGGCTACGTGCGCGGCTACGAGCGCAGCGACCTCTCGGTCCTGATGCGCCACTTCCACCAGAAAAACGGAAACGTGCTCATCTCGTTCTACCGCTGCTCGACGGATGTGCTGGCCGCGGGGTTACTCCATCAGGAGTATGACATCGTCTTCACCTGGGACTCGACAAACCTGCGCACACAGGAGGGCGTCACGTTTCAGACGGTCGAAAAGGCTCGGCTCGTTGTCGCGCTCTATGCGGGCCATCCGCTCACGCAGCGCCGCCAGCTCACGCGGCAAGAGCTGCGCGGGGAGAACATCTTATATATGTCGCCCGACGCCGCGCCCGATTCCTACGGCGACGCCTTTTTCATGCAGCGCTACGCCGAGGCGGGCTACAAGCCGAACATTCTCTTCCGCTCGGCGGACACCGAAAGCATCCTGATGATGGTCGCGGCGGAGGAGGGCATTTCGCTCCTGCCCGACTACTGTACCGACCGCCTTTACAATGCCGACAACCTCGTCTTCGTCCCGCTCGTGGGCGAAGGGGAGGAGGAAGAGATCATCGCCGCCTGGCAGAGCGGCAACCAGAACCCCGCACTGGGACGGTTTTTGACAGAGCTCAATCAAAAAGACCCGCCTTACTGAGGCGGGTCTTTCCTATTACAATATCAATTGTAAATTGTCACGATTCGGCCTTTTCAGCGTTCAGTGCTTCAAGTGTCTGCTCCATTTCGGCCGTTTCGGTGCGCGGCTCAAGGCGATGCAGGCAGTCGAGGCATTCGATGCAGTGCTTGCGCTTGTCCTGCGGCCAGAGGACGCTGAGTTCCGGCACGTTGATCGCCTGTTTTTCAAGCAAGAGCCTTATTTTCCAGGTGATGTAAAGCGTAATACCATTCCACCACGGGGAGCCCATTTTGCGTCCGACATCAAGCGCCTTGCTCAGCCGCGCGGCGGCGGAGACGTACTGACCGTCCTCCACGTCGAACAGCGCGAGGTACGACAGCGCGATCGGCATCTGGCTGTATTCATGGAAGGACTGATAGAGCTCCTCGGCGTACGAGAGCAGCTCGCGCGCGACCTCCTTTTCACCGCTCTGATAGGCGGCGACGCCGTAGTCGGTGTAGATGATGGCCGCGCCGGGGTACGAGCCGCGGCGCTGGTTGAAGAGGATGGCCTTGTCGTAGTATTCGAGTGCCTTGTCGAAGTTGCGCTCAAGGCGGTACGTTTCGGCAATATAGTTGTACGCGCCCGCGATGCTGATGACATAGCGGCCCTCGCCGTCCGCGTCGAGTGATTCAAAAAAGCTGATGGAGCGGTCGAGCCAGCTACGGCACTTGTCGTATTCGCCGATCATCAGGTACATGAGGCCCTGTAGGCGCAGGAACTTACCCCAGTCCGGCGTATTCTCCAAACGTGATTTATACTGCATGCCAAGGCGCAGATGCTCACGCATGACGGGAAGATCATAGGTCTGGATGGCATAGTAGATGAACTGCAAATGCGCGTTCGCGGCCATCTGCCAGTCGCCCGCGGTGGTACTGCTCTTGAGGAGCTGGCCGACAACGGGGAGGCCCGCGTCGTATTCGCCGCCGTGGATGTAGTAGCGGCTTTCGACGTACAAGAGCTGACGCTCGAGCTGGTCGAGCTCCTTGGCGTTTGCGCCGAACTGCGTGGAGCGCAGCGAGGCAAGCTCGCGCTCGAGGATCTGAAAGTAGCCGGTCAGACCATCCTCCTTGACTGTCAGCGCGTCCGAGCCGTCGGTCAGGATCGGCATGAGCTCATAGCACATACCGGCAAATGCGTCAAGGGAAAGTACTTTATACTTGAAGGCTTTGAAGGTGTCGCCGCCTGCGGTGAAGTGCTGCACGAGCTGATCGTAGAGGTCGGTCGAACCGTCGCTGCCGAGCTGCGCCTCCAGATATTGCGCGGCGCGCAGATGCAGGATGCGGCGCGCGGACTCGGACTGGCGCTGCGAGAGCATCGCCTTCACGCGCTCGTGCGTGAACGAATAGCCGAGCACCTTGCCGCGCGTGGATTCGGTGAGCAGATTTTTCTGCTTGAGCTGGTCGCAGAGGTACAGAAGCTCGAGCGGCGTCTTCGTCAAAAGGGAAGTGAGAATGTCGAACGGTGCCCAGTCGCGGAAGACCGAGATGACGTCGAGCACCTGCAATTCATCGGACGAAAGGCCCGCGAGGCGCATCTGAATGATGCTGTCCGCGCTGGCAGGGATGTTTTTGAGCCCATTCGACTCGTGCATCGAGTCGAGCAGCTGCACGAGGAAGAGGCCATTGCCCTCCGTGCTCTGGTAGAGGTTGTCGATCTCCTTTTGCGAGTAGCGGCCCGGGGCGTAGAAGTTGACGAAGCGCGTTGTCTCCTCCTGTGAAAAGGCATCGATATTGTACACGTCGAGCAGCTTGTCGCGCACGGCGTTGTTGAGCACCTGCTGGGCGTAGGGCTGCAAAATGTCGCGGCTCGTGCAGATGATCGTGATGTTCGTGCTGCGCAGGCGGTGCAGCAGCATCGAAAGGAGGTCGGCGCTGTTGTTGTCGATCCAGTGGATGTCCTCCAAAATGAGCAGCACCGGCACTTTTTTGGCGACCGTCGACAAAATGAGCAGCGTGCTCTCAAGCGCGGCGAGATAATCTGCGCCCGCGGGATAGTCGCTCGAAATGCCGGAGAAATTGTGCTGGCATTCAACGGACAAGCAGGGGAAGAGACCCGCGGCGGTCTTAATGTAAACATCCGGAATACGGATATTTTCGGATTCGAATTTCGGGATGAGCTGGAGCATGATCGTGTTCCACGGGGCGAGCACGGTGTTCATCTCGGACTGGTAGCACGAGGCCTGGCAGATCGCCCAGCCAGAAAAATCGTACTGGTGTAGGATGTAGTTGATGAGGTATGTCTTGCCGACGCCCGTCTTGCCCTGAATCAGCGCGCAGATCTTGTCGCTTTCAAGGCGCGAGCCGTTGCACAGCGATACGAGCTTGTGCAGCACCGCGTCCTTGCCGATGAGCTGCTGGTCGCTGCCGACCTCGAGCTTGTAGGTCGAGGTGTTCCACGCGTCGACGATCTGATAGTAGAGTGCGGAGGTCTCCTTGAGCGGGGAGATGCTGAATTCGTCGGAAAGGTTCTTACAGAGCGTATGGTAAAGGCCAAGTGCTTTACGGAACTTCTTCTGGTCGCGGTAGACCTGCATGAGCGTGGAGAACGCGCTTTCCTCCAGCGGGTCGATGGCGATGTACTCCGTGCCGTACTTTTCGGCAAGGTCGAGCTTGCCGGCGTAATAGGCCTCCTTTTCCGCCGCCAAAAGCTGGTGGAGGTACTGCGACTGATAGAGATTGCGCTGATCGCTCAGCCATGCGTCAAACGCGGAGGAGTGGGAGACATTGAAGTCCTTCAGAAATTCCCCGTGATAGGCACTGAGCATGTCGCCGCGCTCAAAATCGTAGACATCGCAGGCGATCTCAACGTCGGCGGAGAATTCAACGATCGAGCGCTGGCCGGGGACGAAGGGATCGAAGGCAAACGCCTTGCGGATGGTGTAGATCGCGTGGCGTAGATTTTTGAGCGCTGTGGCGGAATCGGTATCCTCGTAGAGCAGGCCGATGAGCTCGCTGCGGGTGGTTTTGCGCTTGAGGATCAAATAGTACAAAAGAGCGTCGGCTTTTTTATAGGGGAGCGTGATCTCCCGCCCGTCGACGGAAACGGCGGGCGTACCGAACAGTTTTGCGTTTAACTCAGGCATGTCAAGGCCTCCCAACAGAAATAACACGTTAGTGCAGTAAACAAAGATAGTATAACTCAAACCGTTGAAAAATAGCAAGTACTTCGACGAAAATACGATATTCTAAGCGAACAATAACGCTATGGTCGAATACCTCAACGCTAATTCAACGCGCGTATGATATAAAGGCAGCATCAAAATAGTACGGGTCTGCCTTTTGCTGCCCGTTTAGTTTAGGAGGCATCCATTTGAATTACGTTGGAACAGCGCGGCCGATCCACGACGCCAAGGGCAAGGCCACGGGGTATAGCAAATACGCCGGCGACATTTCACTGTCGAATATGGCGTATCTCTGCATGCTCCACAGCAAGATCCCGCACGGCTATGTCAAGGCGGTCCATGCGGAAAAGGCGCTGGCGCTTCCGGGCGTTTACGGCGTTTATCACTGCCTGAACACGAGCGAGCGCAAGTATAACCGCTACCGTTCAAGCTTCGATCAGGCGTACTTAGCGAACGAGGAACGCGCATTCAATCAGTATGTGCGCTTTGTGGGCGACAAGATCGGCGCGGTCGCGGCCTGCGACCAGGAGACGGCGGAAAAGGCCGCGCGCCTTGTCGAAGTAGAGTATGAAGAGCTCTCGTTTTCCATCGGCTTCGACGATACGCTCGCGGGTAAGAATTGTCTGGACGGCGAAACACCCGTCCGCGACGAATATGAGCTGGATGTCGGCGAGAAGCAGGGCAGCGCCGAGGGGCTCATTGAGGTGTGCAGCACGATGGAGCTGCCGCGCCTGCACCACGCCACGATGGAGACACACGCCTGCATTGCCGACTATGACCCCTATAGCGACATGCTGACAGTCTACTGTCCGAACCAGGCCGTGCACGGCATTCGTACCGTGCTCGCGGACTTTTTGGAGATGCCGGAGAGCCATGTACGCGTCGTTAAGGCGACGATGGGCGGCTCGTTCGGTGCCAAGCAGGAGTGGTTTTTAGAGCCCGTCACGGCGCTCGTCGCCAAAAAACTCTGCCGCCCCGTCAAGCTCGTCTATTCCCGCGGCGAGGCGATGACCGACACGATCGTGCGCGGCGCGATGCGCATGAGCGCGCGCGGCTACTACACGCCTGACGGCGAGATGAAGGAAATTTACTGCGATGTGACGCTCGACGCGGGCGCTTACATCGGCAACGCGGGCGACTATGTCCGCGCGCTGGCCGGTAAGCCGACGCGCTGCTACCGCATTCCATACATGCACTATCATGGACAGGTCATCAGCTCGAACTCGCCGGTCTCCGGCGCGTTCCGCAGCTGGTCGGCGGCAGAAGAGGCGCTGATGATGGAGCGCCAGCTCGACGCCGCAGCGGAAAAGCTCGGCATGGACCGCCTTGCGATCCGCCTCAAGAATGTGGCGCGCAGCGGGGAAGAGGACAAGAAACTCCACCTGTCGCTCGAAGACATCCGCATCGGCGATGCGATCACACTCGGCAGCGAAAAGTTCGGCTGGGACAAGCTGAAAGCTGAGGACGCGGCGTTCAACGCCTCCCAGCAGCGCTACCGCAGGGGCGTCGGCATCGGGATCGGCGGTCACGGCAACACATACTTCCCGCGCTTCAATGACTACGGCGAGGGCAGCATCAGCTTAAATGCCGACGGCTCGATGCAGGCGAATTTCACCCTGCACGACCACGGCTGCGGCACGGTGACGGCGATGCGCATGATCGCTGCCGAGGTGCTGAAGGTGCCCGAGGATAAGATTTACATGACCGAGGGCGACACCGCGGTCACGCCCATCGACTACGGCTGCTTTGCCAGCCGTACAACCTATGTGGTCGGCCGCGCCGTGCAGGATGCGGCCAGCGCCCTGAGAAAGAAGATGCTGCACGCGGCATCTACGCTTCTGGATATTCCAGAAGACGAGCTGTTCTTAAACGACAGCCACATTTGCCGTGCGGGGCAGGACGAGCCGCTCCTTTCGTTTGCCGAGCTTGCCAAAAAGAGCATGCACACCCACGCCGGCAACCTGACGGCCTACGCGAGCTATTCGAACGTGACGAACCCCGGCGTGACGGGCGCGCACTTCGCCCATGTCGAGGTCGACACCTGGACGGGCTTTACAAAGGTGCTCGACTATCTCGCCGTGCACGATATCGGTCAGGCCATCAACCCCGGCCTGTGCGAGGCGCAGATCCAGGGCGCGGTGCAGATGGGCTGCGGCGCGGCGCTGCGCGAAAAGATGACCATGCAGAAGGACGGCCGCTGCACGGAGAGTTTGTCCAAATATCATCTGTTCCTTGCAAACGACCTGCCGAACATCCGCGTGGAGCTTTTGCAGGACGGACGCTCGAAGGAGGGCCCGTTCGGCGCGAAATCCATCGGCGAGGTCTGCTATGTGCCGGTCGCTCCGGCGGTGTGCGGCGCGGTGAACGACGCGCTGCACGCGAACCTCTCGGTGCTGCCGTATGATCCCGACTGCATTCTCAAATATCTGGCGGAGGTGAGAGAGAACCATGACGCTTAATTTTATTGTAAACGGAAAGCCCGTCACGCTCGAGACCGAGCCTGACCGCCGCCTGCTCGACATCCTGCGCGAGGACCTGCACCTCACGGGTACGAAGGAAGGCTGCGCGGAGGGCGAATGCGGCGCGTGCACGGTGCTGCTCGACGGCGAAGCCGTCCACTCCTGCCTGACCGCCGCCATCCAGCTCGAAGGCCGTGCGGTCACGACGATCGAGGGTCTTGCCGAGATGGGCTCGCTCGATATCATCCAGACCTGCTTTGTCGAAGAGCTTGCCATCCAGTGCGGCTACTGCACGCCTGGCATGATCATGTCCGCCGAAGCGCTGCTGCGCAGGAATCCCGACCCGACGGAAGATGAAATTCGTCTGGCGCTCTCCGGCAATATCTGCCGGTGCAGCGGCTATGTCCAGATCGTGCGTGCGGTCAAGCGCGCCGCGAAGGAGAGGAGGGAAGCGCAGTGCAGAGCTTAACGCCCAAAACGCTTGCCGAGCTCGCGCAGGCGCTTTCCGCCGCCACGGAAAAGGCGAAGATCATCGCAGGCGGCACAGACTTTATCATCAAGGAGCGCGCGGGCAAGTTCGCGCCCGACCTTTTGATCTACCCCGGCTTCATTCCCGAGCTGAACACCGTCACGAAAGAAAACGGCGTACTGCGCATCGGCGCGGCCGTGCCGATGAACGGCATCACCGCCGCACTCAAGGACGACAAGGCGTTCTGCGCCATCGCGGACGCGGCGTCCGACGTCGGCTCGCCGCAGATCCGTGCCAAGGGCACGATGGCGGGCAACCTCTGCAACGCCTCGCCCGCGGGCGACATGCTTCCGGTCTCGTGGCTGTATGATGCGCAGCTTGAGCTGATGAACGCGGACGGCACGGCGAGCGTGACGCCGGTGAACGGCTTTATCACCGGCCCGCAGAAGACGATCTTGCGGCCGGATCAGGCCGTCACGGCCATTCTGATCGGCTTAAAGCAGTTTGAGGGCTTTGTCAGCGCGTTCCATAAGATCGGTTCGCGCGAGCGCGTGTCCATCTCCCGCGAGGGACTGGCCGCCGCCGTCAGGCTCGACGAAAGCGGTAAGGTCAAACAGGCGAGACTTTCTCTCGGCGCGGTCGGCGGCACGCCGATCCGCGTGACGGACGCAGAGGAGTATATGCGCGGCCGCGTGCTCGATGAAAAGCTCGTCGAAGAGATCACGCCGATGGTCGCCGAGACCATCCACAACAACTGCCGCCCGGCAAACCGCCTCTATAAGACTGAGGCCGCCCGCGGCCTGACGGCGGATACCTTCGCCAAGCTGATGAGCCGCCTGTAACGCGAAAAACAGCATAGAAAAAGGACGCATCCGGTCGGATGCGTCCTTTTTCATTTGCGATTGTATGTTACGCACGCTCGGCCTCTTCGATGACCTTGAGAAGCGAGCCGTCCTTGATGACCTGATAGGACTTTTCGATGTCGATGCTGAGGTTGCGGTCGGCATCATAGTAGGGGATGGTCTTGCGGTAGGCGTCCTTGAGGGGGCCGGTGACCTTGCCGAGCTTGAGCAGATTGTCGGCTCGCTGGTCGCGGCGCATTTCGACGGCCTGGGCCGCGTGCATGAGCTCCATGCCGAGCATGTAGCGCAGGTTGTCGACGATGCGAAGAGAGCGCATGCCGGCGAGCGGCAGGTTGCTGGCGTGATCCTCGATGCCGTTGGCGAAGGAAGTGATGTCGAGCGTCGTCGTGTTGGCGAGCCAGCGGTTCTCGGCATCGAGCGCGGCGAAGGTCTTCTGTATCGTGGAGAACGCGATGGTCTTGACCTCGTGCGGCGTCAGGAAGCGGTTGAGACCCGTGAAGCCGGGGTCGACGATCTTGTAGAGGCGGTTCGTAATGGCGTGGGACATGTGGCACAGCGCCGCGGCCAGCATGTCGACGCCGAGAGAGAGGGTCGTGACCTCAAAGTTCGGGCTGACGGATGTGGTGCCCTCCTCGTAGAGGATGCAGGGGTTGTCGTCCGTGCGGTTGATCTGGAGTTCGAGGATCTTCTTGACGTACTCAAGAGAATCGTAGACGGAGCCGTTGATGGCCGCGCCGCAGCGGAAGGAGAGGGGGTCCTGCAGCGCGCGCTTGGAGTCGGGATGCTCGAGATAGCTGCCCTCGAGGAAGCGGCGGCACTCTGCGGCACAATGGATCTGGCCGGGCAGGCCACGCACCTCGTTCACGCGCTCGCCGAGCGGCTGGAGTCCGCCGTTGAGACCTTCGAGGTGCAGGCAGTAGATGGCGTCGCTCAGCTTGATGAGCTCTTCGACCTCCTTGACGAGCAGGACCACCATGGATTCGCCCTGCGCGTTCGAGGAGACGATGGAAAGGCCGTCCTTGGGGCCGAGGATCGCGGGCTCGATGCCCTCGGCGCGCATGGCGTCGATCGCGGGGATGATCTCGCCGTGATACTCGACCTCGCCCTGGCCGATCATGGCCTGACCGATCATGCTCATCGTGCTCACGTCGCCCTCACCGACGGCGCCGCGGCGCATGGCGCGGGGATGGATGCCGTGATTCAAAAACTCTTCGTACATTTTAAGAATGTTCGAGGCGATACCCGTGCGGCCGCAGAGGGCGGTGTTGAGGCGGATGCACATCATCGCGCGCACTTCTTCGACGCTGGCAAACGGCGCAACGCCGAGGGAGTGGCTGTTGATGAGGTTGCGGTTGTACTGCTCGAAAAAGTCCTGGCTGAATTCGCGGTCCTTGTTCCAGCCCACGCCGTGGTTCAGGCCGTAGACGGGCTTGCCGTCAGCCGCCATGTCAAAAAGCACCTGGCGGGATTTGTCGACGAGGGGGATGACCTCAGGGTCGATCTGCACGGGGCGGCGGTCATAAACGACGGAGTAAAGATCCTCCAGCGTCAGGCATTTTCCGTTTAAGATCAGAGTTTCGCTCATTTTGTAAAAACCTCCTTGCGGTAAATAAAACAAATTGTTGTCACTTTGATTGTTTATATTATAATAGTGAGCCGTCAAAACAGCGTTGAAAATTATGAAAGAAAAAAATTTACCCCGTTCAAACGATTCAACGTTTTTCCAACTTTACTGTGCTATAGTGTCGTCATCGCGGGAAAGGCAACGAATTTTGCGGTAAGGAAGACGCAAAAATAGGCACCCCGCTCAAACTTCGCAGGGAGGAAGGCAGATCCCTCTCTGCAACGAAACAACAGGAGGAGAAAATGCTTACACTGATTGACAATATTACAATTGTCCTGTGCGTGGTCGGCATCTTTGCCATCAGCATCTTCATGAGCAAGAAGAACACTGATATGGAAGCCTATTATCACGCAAACAAGGCTCTGCCTTGGTCTCTCGCGGTCGGTACGATCGCTGCATCCTGGTACGGTGGCAACGGTACGATCGGTACGGTCGGCTATGTTACCACCATGGGCCTTTCCGCATTCTTTATCTGGTCCATCGGCGCGCACCTTGTGCGTTTCCCGCTGGCTCTGTGGGTTGCTCCCCGCATTTCCGTCAAGGTCAACTCCACGATGACCGAGCTGCTCGACCGTTTCTACGGCCGCATTGCTTCCTTTATCGGCGCGATTGTCCTGCTGGCGACCTGCCTCTCCATCTCTGAGATCGGCGCCTGCGGTTACGTCGGTGTTGCTGCGTGGAACATGAACAAGTTCCTCGCCGCGGCCATCGTCATTGCCATTTCCATCGGCCTTTCCTGCGTTGGCGGCCTGCTCGGCGTCGCCATCACCGATATGATCTTCTTCTTCCTGATGATCGTATCTGTCGCTTTTGTCTTCCCCAGCGCGTTCTACGGCGTGGGCGGCTTCGCTGCTCTCGACGAGATCTTCAGCACGGTTGATCCCGCGATGATGACCCCGTTCGGCGGCATCCCTCTGGGCCGTGCCATCGTGCTGATCCTCATCTGCATCAACGTCTATAAGGATCCCGCGTTCTATCAGCGCTTCACCGCTTCCAACGGGCCCAAGACCGGTAAGCGCGCGATGCTGACCTGCTTCTCCATCTGGCTGAGCATGGACGTTTGCCTGATGTTCACCGCTATCGTCATCCGCGCGATGGATCCCGCGCTGACCGTCCAGCCCGAGGTTGCTTACATGCAGCTCGTTCTCAGCGGTCTGCCTCCCGTTGGCCGCGGCCTGTTCGTCTTCGCGATGCTCGGCGCCATCATCTCCACGATGGATACCTACTATCTGGTCGGCGGCGAGATCGTGTCCAACGATATCATCGGCGTCCTGCGCAAAAAGCCCCTCACTGACAAGCAGTCCATCTTCATTTCCCGTATTGCCTGCGTGATCTTCGGTGTCATCGGCCTGAGCGTTGCGTTCAAGTTCAAGCTGGTCTATGATGCGATGATCCTCGTCACGAGCCTCTCTATGTCTGCGCTGTTCGTTCCCATGATGGCTGCCATCATGTACGATGGCAAGAAGACCAACATGTCCGGCCTCTGCTCCATGATCGTTGGTATCCTCTCTTGGCTCTGGTTTGACTTTAATCCCCTCAGCATTGAAGCCCTCGGCGGTAACGTCGATCCGATGCTCGTGTCTCTGCCTATTTCTTTCGTAGCGTTCCTCATTGGCAACCAGTTCGGTAAGGTTCTCAACACCGGATTTGCCAAGCCCGACGGCGTGAACATTGAGAAGGGCATGATCATGACCTCCTCCGGCCCCGTCAGCGAGGAAGAGTACAAGAAGGAGATCAAAGTCGAGTGGCTCGGCATCGACGGCGCTCTGTGCCTTGTCTATGTGGCGCTGGCCGCGTTCTACAGCTTCGGCATCATCAACCGTATCGACTGGATCATCGGTTGGGTCGCCCCGCTGGTTGCCGGTATCTCCACCACCGCGATCTTCCTGCGCTATCTGTATCAGGTCTTCACCTTCGGTAAGACTCCTGCTCAGAAGAAGTAATTCAAATGCTCCAAGAGAAGGCAGACCTTTCCGGGTTTGCCTTCTCTTGCTCTATCGTTCGCTGATCTGGCGGGCGATAGGGCAGGTCATTCCATTAAAAGCGGGCCGAAAGCGGCTCCTTAAAAAAATTTTATTGATAGCGTTGAAAGATAAACGCGAATTCAACGATGGCGTGTTATACTACCATCATCACAACGGAGGCGCAGAAGTTCCTCCCTCCGGAATTTGAGAGGTGCAATATGTCTGAAGTAGATCACATCAAAAACGTAACCATTGTCGGCATTGGCACTCAGGGGTCGATGATCGCTTTCCGCAACGCGCTCTACGGCAAGAACGTGACCGGCTACAGCCGCACGCAGCCGTCGATCGACACCTGCAAGAATAAGATCGATAAGTGGCTCGCTCACTTCATTGAAGAGGGGAAGCTCACAAAGGACGAGGCCGACGCTGTCCGCGACCGCATCCATTACGCGACGACGCTCGAAGAGGCCTGCAAGGACGCTGACCTCGTCGTTGAGAACGTGCCGGAGAAGATCGAAGTCAAGCAGGCGGTCTTCAAGCAGCTCGACGAGGTCTGCCCGAAGCACTGCTATCTGAACTCGAACACCTCCTCGCTCCTGATGAGCGATATCTATAAGGATGTGAGCGACGAGCGCAAGGCCATGACCTTCTCCGTCGACCACGACGACCCCATCCGCAACAGCTATCTGGAGATGATGTGGAACCCCAGCACGTCTGAGGAGACGAAGAAGGCCGCTATCGCGCACTATCACACCCTCGGCTTTGAGCCCGTCATCACCGAGCGCGAGATCAAGGGCTACTCCATCAACCGCGTGTGGCGCGCTGTCAAGCGCGAGTGCCTGTACCTGTGGGCCAACGGCTATGTCACCGACGTCGCCGAGTTCGACCGCGGCTGGATGACCGAGTGGCACAGCAACATCGGCCCGTTCAAGCTGATGGACCTCATCGGCCTTCAGACCATCTACAACATCGAAAATTCCTACTACGCCGCCAGCGGCGACGAGCGAGACAAGCCGCCCGCAAAGCTCAAGGAAATGATCGACGCGGGCCACCTCGGCATGAAGACCGGCCAGGGCTTCTACTCCGGCTACGACACCGAGGCCGGCAACCTGGACGTCGGCAAGAAGTAAGCAGGGGAGAGGTCCATGAAACTCACGGATCACCAGCAGAAAATGCTGGATGGCGCGTTCGGCAAGGGTAAGGCCATGGCCATGCAGATCCAGATCGGCGTGGGCAAGTGCTTCGACGCGGAGCGCCTAGTTCCCGTCAGCCGCGCGCATGTATCGCTCAGCGCACAGGAGGCCGACATCTGGTTTGCGGGCAAGCTCCTGGACGCGGGCGCATCCTGTGCCATCGCGCCGACTGTCAACCCAGGCTATTCCGTTGACTATTTTCGTTCTCGGCTGACTGATGCCGCCGTCGAAAACATGCGAAAGACCGAGCGTATCTACCGCGGCCTCGGCGCGCGTTTGACGTACTGCTGCACGCCGTATCTTGCCGATAACGTCCCGTCGTATGGCGAGATCATCGCCTTTTCCGAGACGAACGCTACGATCTATGCCAACGCTGTTCTCGGCGCGCGCACGAACCGCGAGAGCGCGGCCAGCGCCCTCTGCGCTGCCGTGACAGGCTACGCGCCCGAATACGGGATGCTTCTGCAGGAGAACCGCTTCGCCGACGTCGCCGTCCGCGTGGACGCGAAGATGGAGTCGGACTTTGACTACGCCGTCCTCGGCCTTTGCGGAAAGAAGATCGGCAAGGGTATTCCGGCGTTCCTTGGCCTTCCCGAGAAGATCAGCACCGAGGCGCTCATCGCGCTCGGCGCGGAGCTGAACGTTTCGGGCAGCTACGACCTCTACCACATTCCAAATGTCACGGCGGAGGCCGCGCACGGGTTCGACCTTTTCGGCGGCAAAGCGCCGAAAAGGGAGGTCAGCATCACACAGTCTGACTTGGAGCAGACGCTTGAGGCGTTCTCTCCCTCGGCGGACGGCAGCATCGAATACTGCATTCTTGGCTGCCCGCACTACACGTATGCGCAGATCGAAGAAGTCGAGCGACTGCTCGGCGGCGAGAAGGCGAAGGCCGACATCCATATCCTGACGTCCGCCGCCATCAAGCGCGAGGCGAAAGAAAGCGGCCTCGAGGACCGGCTTCTGGACCTTGGCGCGGACCTGATCGCCGACACCTGCGTGGACGAGGCATGTTGCTGGGGCTATCTTGCCGGAAAGCCCGGTGTGACGGATTCGCCCAAGGGCGCATACTACATGGAAACGGCGGACATCCGCATGGCCGTGCGCGACACGGCCACCTGCATCCACTGGGCAAAGCAGGGGAGGGTGTGCTGATGAAAAAGACATTTTCCTGCCGCCAGATCGCCGCGGGCAGGGTAAAAGGTGAAGTGCTCACCTGCACCGACCAGATCCTCTTTTACCACACCGACCCGAAGACCGGCGTCGTGACCGAAGCCGGTCACGCGCTCGAGGGCGTGAGCGTTAAGGATAAAATTCTTGTCTTCCCAGGCGGGAAGGGCAGCTCCGTCGTGCAGATGGACGGGCTCTACAAGCTCGAACTCAACGGCGCCGCGCCGCTTGGCTTTATTGTGCGCGAGCCAGACACTGTGCTCGTCTCCACGGCCATCATCATGGAGATCCCGATGGTCGACCGCGTGGAGGACGAATTTTACAATGCAGTAAAAACCGGAGATCAAATCGAGATCAACGCCAGTGAAGAACTGGCCGCGGTCACGATGCTTAAACATAACGACTGAATGAAAATTACGAAAGGACAAGCAGTATGGACACTTTGATTTTGAACGGCCACGACCTGACTTTGCAGGACGTCTATGACGTTGCTTACGACGGCCGTAAGGTCGAGATCGCAGCCGATGCCTACGCGCGCCTCGCCAAGGGCCGCGAGATCATGCAGGAGCTCTCCAAGGGCGGCAAGGCCATTTACGGCTTCAACCGCGGCGTCGGCCAGAACAAGGACGTCACCATCGACGAGGACTTCATGGAGACGCAGAACCGTATGATGCTGCGCTCTCACTCCCTCGGCCTTCCTCCGTTCAACACGGACGAGGAAGTGCGCGCGATGATGGTCATCCGCCTGAACAACATGCTCATCGGCGCATCCTGCGCTTCCGATGACCTGGCGAACAGCTACCGCGACTTCCTGAACCACGGCATCACGCCGCGCATCCCGCGCCGCGGTGCCGTCGGCGAGGCAGACATCACCACCATCACCCACATCGGCCTTGCCTTCATCGGCGAGGAGGACGTCAACTACAAGGGCGAGGTCGTGAGCGCCAAGGAAGCTATGGAGAAGGAGGGCCTCAAGCCCCTGCATCTCCAGCTCAAGGACACCCACACCATCATGCTCTCCAACAGCCAGGGCGAGGGCACCGCGGCCATCCTTGTTCACGAGGTCGAGAATCTCGTCAAGATGTCCGACCGCATCTTCTGCCTCGATTATGAAGGCCTCAACGGCAACATCGAGCCGATGCGCGAGGACGTGAACGAACTGCGCGGCCTGCCCGGCCAGATCCGCTGTGCCGCGCGCTGCCGTGAGGATCTTGAGGGCAGCTACCTTTACAGCGACAACCGTCCCGAGCACGCGCTGCAGGACCCGCTGACTTTCCGCGGCGGCTTTATCATCACGGGCGCGGTCGAGGATGCGCTGGACTACGTCAAGAAGTTCCTGAGCATCCAGATCAACTCCCCCTCGGACAACCCCTGCATCATGCTCGACAAGAAGGATGTCTTTGTCAACTCGAACTTCGAGACGACGTCGCTCGTCATCGGCGTCGAGATGCTGGCTATCGCGCTGGCGCACCTGTCCCGCGCGGTCAACTACCGTCTGATCCGCATGTGCATGCCCGAGTTCACACACCTGCCGCGCTTCCTTGCCCCGCGCAACGGCAGCGCCCACGGCTATGACGAGGTGCAGAATGTGCTCTCCTGCCTCGACGCGGAGAACCGCTATCTCACGACCCCGTCGTCCGTCGACTTCTATCCCATGCAGGGCTCCATTGAGGACCACGCGAGCAACCTGCCGCTGGCCGTGACCAAGTGCCGCCAGATGGTCGACAACCTGCGCTATCTCGTGGGTATGGAGGCACTGTTCGCCTCTCAGGCCGTCGATCTGCGTAAGAGCGACGATAACGGCGACTACGTCCACCTTGGCAAGGGTACGCAGAAGGCCTACGATGTGCTGCGAGCCGTCGTTCCCGAGATGAAGAGCAACCGCAGTGTCTATGACGACATCAACAAGGCCTATCAGCTCGTGCTGGAAGAGAAGTTCCTCGCCGACGGCGAATAAAAAATGCAGCCATAGAACCTTCACCATAGGGCAAAGGCCGGTCACTTGCGTGACCGGCCTTTGCCTTTTTCTGATTCAATTGCTTTTCGAGAGGGGAGGGAAGTCATCCGCGGCGGAACCAGTCCTTCATGACGGTGAAGATCTGCACCAGTTCGTCTTCTTCGATGACATAGGGGACCATGGAGTACATATAGCTCAGGAACGGACGGCTGAACACGCCGCGCTCATAGGCATACTGCTGGAAGCCCTCCAGCGTTTTGGGATCGTACACCTCCACGCAGGTGCAGCCGCCCATCACGCGCACCTCTTTGATGCGCTCGTCGGAAAAGCCCAGCATTTCGCGCTTGGAGATCTCTTCGATCTTCTTGATCTTCTCCATGTAGTTTTCGCGCTCGAAGATCTCAATGCCCTTGAGCGCGACGGCACAGGCGAGGGCGTTGCCCATGAACGTGGGGCCATGCATCAGCGCGTGGCGGTCATTGTCGCTGTAAAAGCCGCGGAAGACCTTTTCGTTGGCGACCGTCACCGCATGGCCGATGTAGCCGCCGGTCAGCGCCTTGCCGAGCACCAGAATGTCCGGCAGGACCAGGTCGGCCACAAAGCGGTTGCCCGTCCGGCCAAAGCCGGTGGCGACCTCGTCGAAAATCAGCAGCACGCTGTACTTGTCGCACAGCTCACGGGCACGCTTCAAAAACGAAATGTCGTACATTTTCATGCCGCCGGCGCCCTGCAGCAGCGGCTCGACGATGAAGCAGTTCAGCTTGTCGTAATAGAGGGCAAAGGCCTCTTCGAGCGCGGAGATCTCGGTCGGGATATGGACGACGCCCTCTTTTTTGTCGAAGGCGAAGTGATAGTCCTCGTCGTCGCCGACCTCCATCGCCTTGAAGGTGTCGCCGTGGTAGGCGTGCTCCAGTGCGAGGATCAGCGTGCGCTTTTTCATCTCCGGATGATCGTCGCACTGGTTGGTGTTGTATTGCAGCGCCATCTTGAGGGCGACTTCGACGGCCACGCTGCCGGAATCCGAAAAGAAGCAGTAGTTCAGATCGCCCGGCAGAAATTCTTCCAGCTTAGCCGACAGCTTTTCGACCGGATCGTGGGTGAGTCCGCCCAGCATGACATGGCAGAAATTGGCGGCCTGCTCCTGAATGGCGGCCGTCAGCTCGGGGTGCTGATAGCCGTGGATCATGCACCACCAGGAGGAGACGGAATCGATCAGTTCCTGATCCTCGGTGTATAGATGGACGCCCTTTGCCTTGATGATCTTATAGGGCGCTTTCATGGTTTTCATCTGCTCATACGGATACCAGATCATGTCAGCGATACCTCCTCATACAGTGCTGCTAAATCGTTTGGTTCCATCGGAAGCTCCTGTGCGCCGTCGGGAATGCAGGCGAGCACGGGAAGGCCTGTGTGCTGCCGACACATGGCGATGCTGTCCTCTTCCATCGTGTCGCCGCGGTGATAATGGTTAAAGAGGATGCCCTTTACAGGGAGCTTTTTGCCTTGCATATACTTCGCCGTCAGCACCACGCTGTTGATGGTACCAAGGCCCGCGTCGGCGACGATCACGCTCGGCAGCTGAAGCGAGCGAATGACATCTTCCAGCCACAGCGTTTCGCCATTCTCCACGCGAAGCGGGCAGAGAATGCCGCCGCTGCCCTCGACCGTGACATAGTCATGGCGGCTGCACACGGCCTCAAAGCCCTGCCGGATGACCGGCAGCTCGGGGGGATCTCCCTCATAGCGCGCCGCCAGATGGGGCGACCACGCATGCTCATAGACATAAGGGCACATTTCGCCAAGCGGCTGCGAAAGTCCCGCCGTTTGCTGTACGAACATGGCGTCGCCGGGGATGAGGCTGCCGTCGCTCCTTCGCCGGTTGCCGCTCATGGCGGCCTTATAGTATGCGGCGTTTTTTCCGGACTCCTCCAGCTTTTTTACCATCAGCGCCGTGACGTAGGTCTTGCCGACGTCCGTTCCGGTCCCCGTGACAAAAAGAGCCTTTGCCATGCCTCACGCCTCCTTCCAATAGGCGGGGGTCACGTCCCGCCCGAGAGACGCGAGCATGCTGCGGTCGCTGCGGATCGTTGCGCAGGCGGCAGTGGTCAGCATGTTGCCGGTGATGGTGGCGGAGGCTCCCGCGCGGAAGGCGGTCTCACCGTCGTTGGTCAGCAGCGCGCGTCCCGCCGCCAGACGGATGTTCGCCTCCGGATTGATGTAGCGGAAAAAGGCAATGGTCCGCAGGATGTCCTGCTCCGTCAGGCGGGGCAGATGCTCAAGCGGGGTGCCGGGGATGGGCATCAGCGCGTTGATGGGGATGGAGTCGATGCCGAGCTCTGCAAGGCTGACCGCCATGTCCAGGCGGTCTTCCCACGTTTCACCCATGCCGATGATGCCGCCGGAACAGGCGCACATGCCCTCCGCCTTGACCTTTTTCAGAGTCTCCACCTTCATGTCGTAGGTGTGGGTGGTGCAGATGTTCGGGAAGTTCCGCTTCGAGGTCTCAATGTTGTGGTGATAGCTCGTGACGCCCGCCTTGTGCAGCCAGTGAAGCTGCTCGGCGCTCAAAAAGCCCATGGACGCGCACAGGTCGATCTTGCACTCGCGGTGCATCGTCTCATAAGCGTGGATCGCCTGATCGAATTCCTCGCCGGTCAGGGCTCTCCCCGCGGTGACGATAGAGAAGCGGTCCACGCCCTCGCTTTCGTTCATCTTGCAGGCCTCTAAGATCGCCTCTTTGGGGAGAAAGTCGTAAACGTCGCATTCCGTGTGATAGTGCGCGGACTGCGCGCAGTATTTGCAGTCCTCCGGACAGCGGCCGCTGCGACCGTTGATGATCGAGCAGAGGTCGACCTTGTCGCCGACACAGGCCTTTCGGATCTCGTCCGCACCCTGACAGAGCGGCTCTAAATCGCAGGTGAGAAAGAAAGAGAGGTCATCCTCGCGTGTCAGGCGCTTACCGTGAATGATCTCCTGTGCCAAGTTGAGTATGTCCATATCGCGTTACCTCCGTGTGCTTGTCAAGATCTTGCTGCCGTTGCCGCCTGAGGAATATTGGGCGTTCCGGAGACGGTCCAGATGCCGCTGCGCTCCAGAAGCGGAGCGAGACGCTTGATGAGAACTGCGCCCAGAACGCTCAGTGCGGTATCGCCGGGAACGGCGAGAACAAAGCAGTACAGGAACAGCGGGCCCACCGCGATGGGGGTGTCCAGCACGTAGTTGCAGATCACATAGTAGTAGATCATCCCCGCGGCGTACACCACGGCGAGGCCTGCCAGATTGGCAGCAAGATAGCGGGCAAAGGTGCGCTTTTTCAGCTTGGCAGCGAGCGTACCGGTCACGTAGGTCCCGATGCAGAAGCCGATGATATAGCCAAAGCTCGGCTTGAGCACGTACCACAGTCCGCCGCCCTCCGTAAAGATGGGAAGGCCGGCAAGGCCCAGTAGCATATAGGCAGCCACGGAGATCGTTCCGAGGCGCGGGCCTAAAATGAGCCCTGCGAGCATCGTAAATAAGTATTGCAGGGTAAAGGGGACGACGGGAACGGGAATCTTGATGAATGCGCCCACAGCGATCAGCGCTGTAAACAGGCTGCAAAATACAAGCTGCTTGGTCTTTGACATTGTAAACCTCCAAGAAAAATGATGTTTACAATCTACCAGAGAACTTCTTGACTGTCAACCATAAATATTTGATAGGTTTACAGTGGTTGAGAGAGAATTGAGCAGATATTTGACGGAAATCCTGCAAAATGAAAGAAAAAAGCATGGTCAAATCGCATTTCTGCAACTTGACCATGCATTTTAATTTTTCGTTTTGTTTTTGCTCAGTTCAGGAAGTCCTTGAGCTTCTTGCTGCGGCTGGGGTGACGGAGCTTGCGCAGCGCCTTAGCTTCAATCTGGCGGATGCGCTCGCGCGTGACGTTGAACTCCTTGCCGACCTCTTCGAGCGTGCGGGGACGGCCGTCCTCGATGCCGAAGCGCAGCTTCAAGACTTTCTCCTCACGCGGGGTGAGGGTGGAGAGCACGTCGACGAGCTGCTCCTGCAGCAGCGTGAACGACGCGGCCTCGCTCGGCTCGCTCGCACCCTCGTCGGGGATGAAGTCGCCAAGGTGGCTGTCTTCCTCTTCGCCGATCGGCGTTTCGAGGGAGACGGGCTCCTGCGCGATCTTCAGGATCTCGCGCACCTTGTCGACGGGCATGTCCATCTCGGCGGCGATCTCTTCGGGAGAGGGGTCGTGGCCGAGCTCCTGCAAGAGCTGACGGGACACGCGGATGACCTTGTTGATGGTCTCGACCATATGAACGGGGATACGGATGGTGCGCGCCTGGTCAGCAATGGCGCGAGTGATGGCCTGACGGATCCACCACGTCGCGTAGGTCGAGAACTTGTAGCCCTTGGTGTAGTCGAACTTTTCGACGGCCTTGATGAGGCCGAGGTTGCCCTCCTGAATGAGGTCGAGGAACAGCATGCCGCGGCCCACGTAGCGCTTAGCGATGGACACGACGAGACGCAGGTTTGCCTCGGCCAGGCGCTGCTTGGAGCGCTCTCCCTTCTTGACGGCAGATTTGAGTGCCTTCATTTCCTCTTCGCTCAGCTCCGTGCCGTTCTTTTCGGCCTCTTCGAGCTTCTGCTTGGCCTCCACGCCCGCGGACATCGCGGTCGCGAGCGAAATTTCCTCGTCCGCCGACAGCAGCGACACCTTACCGATCTCCTTGAGGTACATGCGCACGGGGTCGTCAATGCTGATGCCTTCCGGAACGGAGATGTCCATGTCCGTGCCCGTCACATCGGCGGGCAGCACGGCGGTCTCGTCCTCCGTCGCGTTAATGACGTTGATCCCTTCGGATTCCAGCGTTTCAAACACCGCGTCAATCGCGTCCGCATCAATATCCAAATCGCTGAGCTTGTTCATCACGTCCTGATAGGTCAGCGTTTTCTTTTCGTTGCGCGCAAGGTCGAGGATTTCCTTCACCTTTTGCTGTGCCTGTTCCTTGTTCAATGCCACTAACGATCATTCCCTTCTCCCAGTCTTGATTTCCAAAGCTAATTTCTGTATTTTCATCAGTGTGCTGCGCTTTTCTTCACCAGTCTGTGTACGCATTTGCTCTTGCAGCACTTTAATCTGGTTTTCCATTTTTTTCTTCTGCAAGACCCGCAGACAATCTGCAACCATCTACAGTTCCTGCTCTCCTGCTCCGCTGTCTCGCTGAAGCAGGTTCGCCGTTCGGCTGCGCTCGTCCTCATCGTCAATTTCTTCCAGAATAGCAGCCGGACTCATTCCGGAAAGCAGCTTCTGCGCAAGCATGCGATGTTTAGGCGATATAAAGTCATCTGCGGATACAGTCCCTTGCTCAAGGCTTCCATCTGCAAGCAAGATGAGCAGTTGTTTTTCAGCTGAGGAGGTTTCGGTGTCAACGCCTTCGTTTTTTTCTTCTAGCGGACGCGCCGCATGTCGATACGTTGACCGTTTATCCTCCTGAATCATTTCCGTTCGCCCAATTTGCGCAAGCAGCACTTCACGTGTAAATCCGGTAGACAGCATCAATTGACGAACGTAATTCTCCAGTTCAACAGGTTCCTTGACCTTCG